>Ga0213860_10000841_pt1 | contig 12374 bp, 7 predicted proteins | sample PICome_3_FD_160118 | JGI IMG/M metagenome (GOLD analysis project Ga0213860, IMG submission 160118) | Coastal seawater microbial communities near Pivers Island, North Carolina, United States - PICO550 | ecosystem: Environmental > Aquatic > Marine > Coastal | place: USA: North Carolina | collected...
ATCAGCACCGGCGGCGCCTGCCACTCCCTGAGGGCCGCGTTCTCCAGTTTCGCCGCGTTCGCCTTTCTCACCTTGTAAGCCTCGCTCACCTTTTTCGCCACGCGGTCCAGTATCGCCCTTATCACCTTTTAGCCCTTGTTTTCCTTGCTTGCCTTGCGGACCTTGCGCTCCCGTATCGCCCGGTTCACCTTTCTCTCCTTTTGGTCCGACCGGTCCTGTATCTCCCTTAGCGCCAACTGGACCGGTGTCACCTCTGGGTCCTTTTTCGCCGGTGGGCCCGGTATCGCCAGCAATTCCAGGTATGCCTTGCTCGCCTTTTTCACCTTGCGGACCAGTTTCGCCCACATCGCCTTTATCCCCCTTTTCGCCTCGTTCGCCGCGCTCACCACGAGCCCCTTGAGGCCCACGAGCACCAACAGGACCTTCAATAGTAGAGACATCTTCAAGAACATCGAATATTCTCTCCTCTAGATTCGATATTTCTTTCGAAGTGTGCGCTATTGTAAACGCAGTCGCGACAGTATCAATCTTGCTCATTGAGTCTAGCCATATACCTAGTAAGTTCTTCTGTCAACTCATCTGCATTCGTAGGTATATATTTTTCCTCTTTTTTCTTTTCGTCTTCTTTCGGCTCATCAGGTACTACTTGAACTGGAACAGGCTTCTGTTCTTGAGGTGGTGCCTGTTGTTCTTCTTCATCATCACCGATTTCGCCCGAAGCCTCTTCTTCAGCAATCTCTTTCTTCATCTGCTCCATATCTTCTTCAGACATTTGCAACACGTTAGTCATGATCCACTTCTTGCTGAAGTAATCACCAACATACTGAGTCACTTCGTTCATGATGCCGATACGATTCTGTAGAATCTCAGCCTCTTTGAGTTCAGTGAAGTGATTGTCTTTGATATAGTCAACGTAGATATCATCTTTCCATTCTTCCCAATCTTCATTGGTGATGATACCTTTGAGAATAAGTTGCTTCTTAAGAATCTCAAGGAATAGTACGCTGAATCGTCTGCGCAACCGGTCAACAAACTTTTGAAATTTAACTTCGTCTCGCGAGATCTCAGTCGAACGACCAAGAGAGAATTGTGCTTCTTGCTCTAAACGATTGACTGGGACGTTGAGTGATCTATACAGTCTCTTCTGGAAATATACAATATCATCGATCTGTCCCAGGTTCTCGCCGCCTGGAAGTGTAGAGATTTCTGTACCACGGCCGTTTTCTTTACGTGGCAGCCAGAAGTCTTCAAGCATTGACATATGCTTACGATCATCTTTGATCTGACCGGTGCTTGCATCGTAGACCAACTTATTACGATACTTGGTCATGATGTCTTTCATGTACGCTTCGGCTTTACCACGTGGTAAATTACCTACGTCAATGTAGAAGATTCTTCTTTCGGGTGCACGAGCCAAACGATAGATGACCAATGAGTCTTCCATCATACGCAACTGATTGATTGGCTTCAGTGCCTTGTGTAAGTGTGAGATAACTTTCTTTCGTGTGTCATCAAGCAAGCCAGACGTAACATAACTGACCGCATCTGTAGAGAGACGAACACCTTGAACCTGATTAGAACCAGGCTTCTCTTCGAATACGTAGTACTCTTCAATGCCGTCTACAATCTTGACACCCGTTTTCTCATCTTTCTTGAATTTGACTTCTCGTACCTTACGAATCTTTGCGGCATCGATGTTACGTATCTCTTGAATACCTGCCTTTGTGTTTGATTCGTTTACGAGTAGATGGTGTACAATACGACCATCGATATACCAAGCACGAAACATTTCGTAACCTAAGTCATTGAACTTGAGCATACCGACAACGTTTTCGAACTCTTCTTGAATTTGATCTTTGATCTTATCGGGTGCCTCGACCTCATCAAGTTTTAACTGAACTGATGATTCGAGTTCTGATGTGACAATAGACTCATTAACAATCTCATCGATTGCCATGTCTACTTCTGGGTTCATCGACACACCACGATAACGCATTATGAGTGCGTGATTGTCTTTAGACTGATCACCTTCTTGATTGATGTATTGACCATAATGCCCAGCACCGGTCGTTACATAACCAGCGGCATCTGGATCAGTTGGTGGTACAACAGAAGGCAACATCTTTGTCTTCTTTGTGCCAGCCCGCTTGATCTCGAAACCGAATAGTTTGAATAATGCGTTATTGTCGTCTGCCATAACTTACCCTAATAATATAACAAGGGAGCCTTTCGACTCCCTGTTATATAGTGAGTTATTAACTCGTTGTGTTTGACTCCCAATATTGATAGTTGAACGTTACGTCGAATGTCTCGACTTCTGCTCCTCCATCATATTGTAACTGAATCTCACTGACTGTGGTCGGGAATGCACCACGAATGTTGTATCGCTTGATCACGCTTTCGTCGCGGTCAAGTTGATCAACAATCAAGTCAGTTTGATAGTCAGTCGGGTTAGTCAAGCCAGTGTTTGTTGCGTGTGCATTGATGCCGTTCATCCATCTTTCCATAGCATCACGTACTTCGAACCCAGTGTCATTCAGAATGGTCACTGTCCATGGCTCGAATGTACGATCACCTGCTACTTGAAGGATGCGCCCTCGGAAGGGCACAGCAAGTGGTTCTGTTACTGACTGAGGCAATTGAGCGGCTCTACACATGAACGATGTAAGTTCTACATCGCCACCTGCATACGCAGGAAAGTTAATAGTACAAGCGAATAGATTCGGTCTTGCACCACCGCCACGCAGTTTTGCCTTAAAGTCATCGACTCCTAGAATCGCCATTTAAACTCTCCTTACGCTAAGCCAACTACTTCTTCGAAGTCAACGCCCGTTCGCACTGCTACGAAACTCAAGGTTACGTAGTTGATTGAACGTGCTGGCTTCACGAAGATGTCTGCTCTAAATTGATTATTATCAATAACGTCCGCAGTGTTGTTTGTTTCGTCACAAACTACACGGAAGTCACTGATACCTCTTCGACCCTTAATGTCTCTCAAGAAGGGCTCTACTACGTTAACGAATTCGGCACGTGTGAATTCATCATTGAATTCGAACATTACGTTCTGTGCGGCACTCTTAATTGCTCTTTCCATGACTAAAAACAGTCGGCGTACATTGATGCGATCAAACGCACTTGGACGATTCAGTTTAGTCTTGTCACCGAACAACAATACACCTTGACCTGGTAGGTTAACAACTGGGTTGATACCTGCCTTGTACAATGTGTCACGTTGTGCTTTCGTTGGATTCCAAGCAAGTGATGATACACCGAAGTACTGACCTCGTCTCTGCCCAGCAGGTGAGAACCAAGGTGCGGCAACGTTATCGGTCGATGCCATCAGACCAGCAGTTGAAGAAGCGGCTGGAATGAATACGTACTTATCGTTGTACTTGTCATACACTTTCAGATAGTTTGCATCAACAACAAGATAAGAAGATGAAGTAAGCCCTTCACCAAAAGACTTGATGTTATCAGTGATCGTAGCAGGATTCTGTACGTCAATGATATCTTCTCTTGCTGGTGAAGTAACAACAATACAGTCTTTACGCGCTGTTGCAGTTGTTACAAGCGACTCAACGATTGTGTCTTGATCACTAGATGAAGCCAGACCAGGTGCGATCAAGAAATCTACCTGAATCGTGTCTTCGTCATCAAACTGTTCAAATGCTGAATCGTATGCTTGACGTGTCAAGAATGTTGATTGTGCACCGCCGTTGAAACTTTGTGTGCGAACATTACGTCCTTCACCGGCTGGAATTGTGTTTGTAGTCCAGTCAGCCGCGGCTGTTGTTGTTGACTGATTTGGTCCAATCGAGGCCGCCCAAACATATGCAGACTTGTCGTTCAATACGTCAAGTGCGAAGTTGTTTGTACCGTCGGCTGCCTTAGCATCTGTAGCAAGCGACAAGAAGGGCCAAGTTTCGAGTACGGTACCAGGAGTACCAGTGAACTTGCCGTCTTCGTCAACAACTGCTACGTGAACTTCATCGTGTGCAGTTGAGCCTGATGCTGAACGTGCTGAAACAAAATCTGATGTTTCAGGAGCCGCATCAAAGTTGCCTTTGTAAGTCCAGTTTTCGAATGCACTGTCTGATGCAGACCAAGGGCATACAGATACTAGCAGTGAGTTACCTGCTTCACCTGCATACTTAGCGAAGAATCGCTTGTTGTTCGAAACGTGTCCAGAGATGTCAGCATCCCAGTCATCGCGGTTCTCAACGAGTGTTCCGCCTGCTGATGAATCAACAGCGTTCAACTCGGCTGAGCCTTTGCCACGTACAACTTGAAGTGAGCCTGAGTATTTTAAGAAGTGTGCCGCAGAAAGAAAGTCAATGTTATTACTATCTTCTACGAGTGTGGGTGAACCAAACCGCTCTACCAATTCCGTCTCATTACCTACTAGGATCGGTTGTTTGATTGGCCCCCAGTTAAAATCGCCTACGATAGCACCGGTAGATGAAGTCACCGCAGGTACAATACCCGACAGATCTACTTCTCGTATGGTAACCGCAGGAGACTCCGATGTGCGAAGTGCCATAGTCGTGTCCTTTTTTCGTTAACATGAATAAGTTATCATAATACGGAATTCAATGTATTTATTTATAAATACTTTACTTTCGACGAAACCATGACACAAGTACTATTCTGTGCCCGGCTCTGACTTGAGCAACTCCGTGTTTGACATTATCACCATAAGATAAGGATTCACCAGGCTCTAACGTGGGTGTGCACACGATTTCATTCTTTCGATGCACTGAACCTGTTTTTACAACATAAGAGTCTTCAGGTGTAGGCAGATCATAGTGTGTGTCCCAAACCAACGTCTCACCACCTTCGAGATCTTTTTCTTCAAGCAAAGTAATACACGTTTGTGTATGATGCCCGATATCATCATGATGTGGTCGTGTCCAAGAATATTTGGGATATAGTAAAAAATAACTTGACAAATGAGCGTAGCCTATGCTATGATAGTGATCCAACATATTCTTAAAACATTCTGCATCTAGTTGTTCTTTTTTAAGAACACGTTTCTCTACGTGGTGCAAACTATAGTCTTGATGCGCCTTCTTCATACCCGTGGCATGATACACTTTCCACAGATCTTCAAGCCCTTCTTGACCAAAGAACATATGTTTTTTGAATGTCTTGTTGCTTACCATAGGTCAGGTTCGAATGGTATGTTCCAACCTTGGTCTTTCATTTTCTCTTGTGCTTCGATAGCATCAATGATATCACCGGCATCATCATGAAAACCAAAGGGCACAACATCTTCTTCGATCTCGTGCATACGTTGTTGAAACATCATTTCTTTTAAGTTAATGCTTGTCATATCCGCAAAGTAAGTACCAGTCGCAAAGTAGCCAAACATCACCAGATTCATCACAAGATCATCATGGTTGCCTTCGCTTGCTTCATATGATTGTCCGTGAGCCACAAACGTTGAGATCTCCATGATTGTCTGTTCGTCATAGATCTCTAGTTTTGAACTCTCAAGTAAGTCTTTAAAGCCTGAGCAACCGAGTCTCTTTGTCTTACGATTGATCTCGATACCCATCTTGTTTTTCGTTGCAGACTCTACGTGCATATTCTCGTATTCGAGGTCCATATACAAACCATTACACACAAGAGTGCCTTGGTCGTTCGATTCGATGACCACATAGGCTTCGTTGTAGACTTTCGCATACTTATAGATAATATTTGGAAAGAGCAAGGGCGAGATAGTATTGTTGCGATAGACAGCAACCTGTTCGAAAGGTCTCGTGCTAATGTCGATTAAAGTAAAGGTAGAATAGTCCTGGCCTCTTCCTTTCGATACGTCTACGGTCATAACGTATTCGTGATCGCTTACAGTTTCTTTGTAGACAAGAAGATGTCCATTTTCTCGTATCTGCAAAGGCTCTCGCACACGCAAACTCAGTAGAGTTTCCGGTCCTATGAGTGTATCTCCCGTCCCAAAAAATGTATTGCCAAATTCTTGATCGAACTGTAAACTTGAGGTGTTCGCAATTGTCTGTTGCTTCCATACTTCGTCACGACCAGGTACGTCCCACCAGTCTACACGAAATGGTGTGAATTCATTCGTGCCTTGATTAGCACCTTCCCAGATCTTGTGAAAGATGTTGCCTATTCCGTTGGCTGTTGAGGTAATGATTACTTTCGTATCTTTACCGGCCGAGACCACAGGATACGTTGAAGTATAGAACTCACCTGCTCGCTCAACAAAAGCAAACTCATCGAGATAGAGCAAATTAACAGACATACCCCGAATAGAAGAGCCGCTAGTGGAAGCGGCAACAATCCGAGAATTATTAGAAAACTCGATAGAACCTTTATTAAGAGTTTTACAACCTGGTTGTAGAAAGAAGGGAAGGTTCTCCAGAGCCAACGTAATGCGCCCAAGCATTTCACGTGAAGTGGCTCCTTTGTTTGCCAATACTGCGATAGTTTTTTCAGGGTGAAAGATGGCGTACCAGAGGAGGTACGCAACGCTCGAAATTGACTTTCCAGACTGTCTACAAGCAAGTACGATATTGAAACGATTATTGTTAAAATGCTCGAACATCCGCTCCTGATAAGGATATAGATTGAACGGGACAAGGCCTTGATCCAACGAGATAATTTTAACGTAATTTCTGGCAAAGTAAGCCGGGTCATCCATACACCTCTTGTATTCACGTATGTCATCTTCCGTCCAACCATGTTGAACGCCATCTTTTTTTACAAGGTGATTGTAGGAGTAAGTTTCGTTACTCATCCGATATGCTGTCAGCATCAATCACCTTTTCTTCATTCTGTAATAATCGTTGTAAGTCAGTTGTGCTTCCTAAAAACACATTGTTGTTTGTAATTTGTTTGTCTGGCTTATCTTCTTTGACAACCTCTTTGTGCTTCTTGTTGAGGTCCATCAACTTATCTGTTACGTCTGCAATGTTCTTGATCATGCCCGACAATACTTCGAACGCACGAGGGTGTTCAGACTCGCGAGCCACCTGAATCATAAGTTCAAGCGACTCTTTGCCACCTTCGATCAGTTCGATATACGTATCACGCGAAGTGTCGTAATCGTCTTTAATGTTTTTATCGTTACTCATTACTTATTGTGTACAATGATACCAGTAGATGCTACACCACCAGCAACAAATGTATCGTCTCCATCAGTCACGTTAATATTATATACCGCTACATTACGGAAGTTAGATTCTACTTTGTACAGTATTTCTGTTGTACCATCGGCCAGCACCAACTCTTGACCCGGTTCGAGAGATATGATATCTTCAAAGTCTGGGTGCGCTCTCATACCTGCGTCTCTGTCACCGGCTGCCCAACCTTCTGTAGTTAACAGCAAGTGTGAAGGCGTAAACTCTAGGTAGCCATCGTTGATGCTGAAGATCTGTCGCAACTTCGCAGGTATTTCTTCTGCTTCGATGACTTCGTTGGTAACGCCGCCTTGACCAAGCACCTGATCACCAACTACAATGTCTTCGATATTCTTCGTTGTGCCATCTGACATTGTGATCTGTGTACCAGCCAAGAAACACTCGAACTCACCATCAGATGTGAAACCACCGCCACCACTCAGATCATTCGGCACAAGTTCATGATCAAACTGTACAGTTGTCGAAGCCGTGTTGCCTAGATTGTCAGCAATTTCAAAAGTAAGAATCGCTCTGTAATTAATAGTAGCGCCGGTATTGGCTGTTGTGTTGAACTGCCATTCTCTGTACAGCGGTGCGTCGAGTGTAAGTGGAGTCTGGAAGTCTCCCGTAAATACATTAGCAATTTCAGATGGGCTTAAGTTTGTATAACCTGAGCCAGGAATCAATATTTGAATTGTTCTTGATGTCAACTCAACCGTATAGTTGCCCGCGTCTCCACCGGGATCGGTGTCAACCCACGATCCTCTAGTTTGTACTTGCGCAAGATCATTGTCATCAACTTCTTCATAGAAGAAGTACACATCGATTTCACCATTAGGCTTGAATCTAATTCTAGATCGTGCACGTGCATCAACATTTCCGTCACCATCGGTGTCATCTGAAGAGAACGATGTGAGGTTCGTATCGAAACTGATTGTCTCTGTGATATTCGGTAGGTTACCAGTGGTAATGTTGGTGATCGTAAACGCTTCTGTATCAACAGAGGTTATAGTATCTCGTTCTTCATAGAGACCCATTGTAATGTTTCTGTCAACCAGTTCTGAGGTGTTTTCGCTCAAATTTAAAGTTCTAGTAGCGGTACCGCTTGAAATAGTTAAAGGCGAGCCAGTAATCTGGCTCATATCAAAGTATGATGCAATCTGAGGATCTACAAAATAACAATATTTTGGTTCTACTGGTATTGAGCCTTCAGTACTCACTGCTGTGTCTAATGTTATATTGCTTGAAGTCACGTTAATGACTCTGCCGAGTAAGTAAGCAGTAGAAGGATTCGCGAGCCCGCCATATGAATAAAGGTCCATACCCGTAACAATTTGAGGGTAAATAGTAGATGGTGAACTAAATGTTACAATTGGGCTACCGTCGAACAAGTTTAGTTCTGCGGCATAAACCTTTGTTGGTCGCAGATAGTAATTGGTGGCATCAGGCACGTTTGTGGTGCTAACATCAAATCTAATAGTTGAACCTTCATCACGTGGAGATGGTGTTGCGGCATTGATAGAAAGTACGGCACCACCAGCCGCATCTGTCAATGTTACGTTAACTGTATCGATGGTTCTTGTTGGCGAGCCTGAAGCATAATCGCCCGCAGTCACGGTAATCGTAATTGTTCTATCGGCTTCTGGGGTTCCATCATCACCATTCGTGGTGAATGTGAATCGTGTATTAGTGCCTGAACTAAATACACCGTTCTGTTGAGTAGAGGTGTACTGACTTGCGCCAGTGCCAGAAAGTTCAACGTAAAGAGTTTCAGTGCTGCCTGAAGACAGCGTTTCGACACCAACAAACAGATCTTGTGCTTCTGTTCTTGTAGTAACTTCTGTCGTTGAAGCCGTGTTGGCTGAAGCAAACGAACCAACATCATAAGTCGGCAATGATGTGTCATTGATTGTGATTGACTTAGATGCTACTGCACCACCTGTGCTAGACGTTGACAAGAATATTGTGACAGTCTCAGAGCCTTCAATTGTGTTATCACCTTCAACTACAATATCAACGGTCTCCATGGCTACGATGGCGATTGACTGTCGAGCGCCGATTGTTGGACCATCAGGCGCAAACTCAGTTGGCTTGTCGAACCAGTAATAATACGTTCCGTCTGGTACAGTAAACTTGTAGCGAAGCGTATCGCCTTCATCAATGTTTGTGATTGTAGCGTTGCTCGTGTTGAGTGTCTCAATTGTGTACGAGCCTTGCACGATCTTGTACGTCAATTCAGCAAGTTCATTACCACCTGTTGATGCATCATAAATGTATGCGATGAAGTCTTCGTCGTTTGCGTTTGCGGCACCGGCGGCAAATGTCAGGTCAGTTGTTGCTGTACCACCTGAAACAGTAACCGTTCTTCGGCTGCCGTCTCTTGGTGGTGGATCTGGATTAAAGTCGTTGTCGCTCGTTGGGTTTGGTGCCGCATTATCGACATAGAAGTAAACGTCACCATCAGGTATGTTTGTACCACCAATCGTAAATGTTGTGGTGCCACTGGCTTGACCAGCGGCTGGGCTTGCAGTAAGAGTGTACACGGCATCAGCATCAGTGATGTTAAACGTATCATTACCAGTTACAACTGGACTGAATGCTGAGTCATACACTGTAAACGTACCAGCCACAGAACCTTGATAATCATTGTCTACCGTAGTTGGTACTGTGACCGTACCATTACCGCTTCCGTCAAGTGTAACCTCACCTTTGTATGATGAGAAACGAGCATCAGCATTCGCGGCGCCTTCGATCTGCCACTTGATTGTTTTGTCTGCGTTATATGTACCTGAAGTGATTGAAGCAGAAAGATTACTGCCTTCTTGTATGTCACTTACCGCCACAGTGTATGCTACGTTTGTGTTGAGAATCGTAAAGAGTCCTGAACCAACGGGAACATCGTACTGGTTTGTCAGTCGTAAAACAACAAACTCAGGACCTTCACTTACACCATCAACTCGCGGATCTAAAGTGAACGTACCAGAACCGCTTGTGATTGCAAATTCAACTGCATTGCCTGCCGAGTCTGGAAATCCATTTGGATAACCTTGTGCGGCCGTGAGACCAGCATCGTAGTATTCTTCGAGATCGTCTGCACTAAATGATGCAGATGTACCTCCGCCGGCCGAATCAATGTGCCATTTAATTGTTGTCTCGCCACCATATGGTACGTTTGTACCGATAGCAGTAAAAGTATACGGGCCTGAACCTTCTGTCATTTGACTCAAAGGTGGACCGCTTATAGTATATGATTCGATAACATCATTCAGAGTAATTGTTGCACTGTCTTGTACAAAGCCATTTTTGTCACGGAGATAAACTTTAAATTCTTCGTTGCCTTCTCGTGGGCTTGTGATAGGGTCGATGATAGTCTTTACTGATATTGTGCCAACACTAGAATTTACAGGAACGTATTGTGCTTCATTCGAATCTGGTAAACCAAGTCGATTAGCATCGTCAGCAAAGTTAGCGCCAAAGTCACTATCGTTTGTGGTGACATGAGCACCATACCAATACACATAAGATGTTCCACTGTTTTGCACATTGTTACCATTCGCAAAGACCGTGAGCGAATTACCTTCATCAACAGACGCCGTGGTTGTGATGAAATAGTTCGGCGTTGTATATTGATCAATTATATCAGTCGGCGTAGTGATGTTCGGATCAATTTCATCAGCAATTAGCACCTCACCGCCAAGATACATTCCCGCTGGGTGTGCAAATAGTTTGAAAACATCTCGCCACTTAGAGATTGGTATACCGATACGAATCAACAAAGCAAACGTCTGATACAGTTTGTCATCAGTAATATATCGTAAAGAATCTGGTCCAATCAGAGAGTCACGAAAACCAATCGTGAATATGTTTTCTTTAGGATATAGTACTTCTACTTCTTCGCCATAGAACGAACGGAAGAACCACTCGATAGCAAACTTAGAGCCTTTTGAGCGAAAGAGAATGTTCGAGAAGTTGGCTGCCGCTCGTAGTTCGACATCACGATTAGCACCACCGCCTGTGAAGCCCTCAAAGTATTCTTCACCAAGAAGTAGTTCGTCTTCGATGAATGTGAGAAGCGTGATGTCTGTCTCGTTGATATCACGAGAAGCAAACAGGTGATTCAGTAGTTCTGTACTGTTGTTTTGATCTTGAAACTCGTAGTACTTTTCGAGCAGAGAAATAAATTTAGGATAAGAAGACGCAAAATGCTCAGGCAGAATATTACCTACCTGAGCGTCTCGAAAGTTTATGAACCTTCGTCTTTTATCAATAAACTTATTGTGCATACTTTATACTACGTTGATCGTGTTGCCCATCGCGGAGTGCGCGGTACACTGATAATATAATGTTGAAGGCGCATTCATTGACACCGCAAAGAACACTTGACCTACACCATTGCTACTTGCATTTGTCACACCAGTTGTGTAAGCCGAGCCGCCATCACTGAGTCGAATCTCAAACGGGTGACCGCTTGCGTTCAAATCAAATCTATATGTATCACCTCTTCTTAAGAACAATACCGGGTTGTCACTGTCTGTCGGGAAGAATACTGATGCAGTATCACCAAACGTATATGCAGATGAACCGTTGTTTGTTACATTAAATGAATATTGTGTGCCACTTTGCGTGATGACAAAATCACTATCTGCACCTACTGTAACACGAGCGTCTGCAACTGAGAACGAAAGATCATTCGTTCCTGGATTGATACGCAGATTCGCGTCTACACTCAAACTCTGAGAACCCGATGTCGCAGGCGAGAAAGTCAAGTAATATTCAGAGTTATCTGTTGCAGCCGTTATCTTTGAAGTTTGTGCGACAACAGCCGAGTCAGCACCAATGTTTGTGAGATAGTAGCCGTTACCCGCAAAGTTGGTTGAATTAAGTGTGCTAGATCCCAGATTAAATGATAAGTTCGTTTCTGTGCTTACACTATCACGTCCAGTCTGTGCGCCTCTGAGCATTGGGTAATATGTGCCTGAAGACGGAGCCGCATTGGCGTCTGTCTGTTGTGCGGTACGTGCAATACCAAAGAACTCCAGATTGTCTGAGTCTGTACCACCAAGACGGTTTGTGTTTGGATTATATCGCAGATCGCCGTCTGTGTTTACACTGTCAAGCCCTGTAGCATTGAAGCGGAACATCACATAGTGTTCAGCATCTACGGTTGTTGTGACCGCATTGACTTGGTTTGCATCGGCACCATCGGCTGTAATGTTTGTCAGTATACTACCATCA
>Ga0213860_10000844_pt1 | contig 12368 bp, 10 predicted proteins | sample PICome_3_FD_160118 | JGI IMG/M metagenome (GOLD analysis project Ga0213860, IMG submission 160118) | Coastal seawater microbial communities near Pivers Island, North Carolina, United States - PICO550 | ecosystem: Environmental > Aquatic > Marine > Coastal | place: USA: North Carolina...
TGCCATCTTCACCTGTTATAGAATTGGCTGTAGAAGTTGAGGATCTAGTGGATTTTGACGTTGATAAATCATAGCTAAAGTTTTGTGAAACATGTTCCTTCTTAAAGCCAATTCCCGCACCAAAACCTTTAGTAACAAATTTAACATCTCCCTTTTCATTTTCTCTTTCTTGATTAAAGACATTACCTGATAAAGATAGATGTCTATCTAAGAAATAAGGTTCTGTAAACCCTACGTTATAAGTGGATTTCTTATCAGATAAACTAGCTTCTAAATTTATTTTATTTCCTTCACCTAGAAAATTATTCTCTCGCAAACCAAAAGTTATATTTGTACTATTTAGTGAAGAATAACCTACACCGAAACTTACAGAACCAGTATTCATCTCTTGAACATTGATAATTATATCTATTAAATTATTATCTAAGTTAACTAATTTATGATTAACAGATTGAAAATAGCCCAATCTTTTGAGTGAATTGATGGATGATTTCAACTTAGCCATATTAAATGGATCACCTTCAAAAAGTGAAATTTCCCTTCTAATCACAGTATCATTGGTTCTTGTATTTCCAACTACACCAATTCTATTAATAAACTTTGGAATACCCTCTGTTATAGAGAATTTGATATTTACTAAATTATTATTTTTTTGAATTGATGACTGGACATTAATAAAGTTATAACCTTTATCTTCAAAATAACTTATTAATTCATTCGTAGAAAATTCTAATGCTCTAGAGTTAAAATAATCATTTTCTTTTATAGAAATTTTTTCTGATAGTAACTTATCATCTTTACTCATTAAAGAAATAAACTCTACATTATTTACCTTATATCTATTACCTTCATTTAATATATAGTTAATATTAAATCCTGAAATATCTGGTAAGAGATCACCTTTTGCAGAAATTATTTCGAAATCAATATACCCTCTCTCATTATAGAATTTTTTTAACTTTTCTTTATCAAACTCTAATCTTTCAGGTAAAAATTTATTAGATCCAAAAATCTTATACCAAGCATCTTCTTTGGTTGTAATTATTGACCTTAATTCGGAATTAGAAAAAACTTTATTACCGGAAAAATTTATATTTTTAACAACCAGTAATGCACCTTCATTAATTTCAAAATTTAAGTTTACCCTGCCTTCATTCAGATCCTTTTTTTTAATCTTAATTTCTGCTAAATATCTACCTATTTTCTGGTATTCTGTTTTCATTCGCTCAGTAGCAATGTTTAAATTTTCATTATTAAATACATCTCTTGGCTTTATAGATATGATTTCTAAAAGCTGTTCATTTTCAATAAGGTCATTTCCTACAAAAGATATTTCATTTATAATTGGAAATTCTTTTACGGTAATAATTAAAATATTATCTTTAACTTCTGTATTAATATTTTCAAAAAATTCAGTCTTATATAAATCTTTTGTAAAACTATTTAAAACTTCATTTGAAAATTTAGTATCGGGATAATTAGGCAGATACTTTAGAATAAATGACTCAGAAAGCCTTTTTTCACCATTTATAATAATTTTATTAATTTTTAAATTATTTTCCTGAGCTACAGTAATAAATGAGTAAATAACTAATGATAAAAAAAAGTTTATAATGATTGAAAATTTTAATAATAATCTATTCATATTTTTATCTAATATTCACCTTGAAATTATAACACATTGAAATCTAGAACCCCAAATCAAATGCTGTAATTATAAACATTAACATTAACAAGAAAACAAAACCAAATTTTAATAAAAAAATTTGAATTTGGCTAGGTAAAGGTTTTTTAAAGACAAACTCATATATTTGTAAAACTATATATCCTCCATCTAAGGCAGGTATAGGTAGTAAATTAATTAGGCCTAAATTAATTGATAATACTGCCATTAAAAAAATTATTGAAAAAAAACCCTGATTTAAACTAGATCCAGAAATTTTTGCTATACCAACTGGCCCTATTATATCTTTTTTATCAATATTAAAGGTCAATAGAGTTTTTAACCCTTTTATCCATTCAATCGTTAATTTTAAGGTATCATAGATACCGATTTTAAAGGCTTCTATTAATGTTAATTTAGTTAAAACCATTGGCTTGGCTGTAACACCTATTCTACCAACAGTGCTTTTGCTCCTTTCATCAAAGAACTCTTCAGGAACAACATTTAGAAATAGAACAGTATCATTTCTTAAAATTTTAAATTGCATTGATATATTTGGATTTTTTTCAACAACAACTTTAATCTCTTGAAAATTTTCAACCAATTCATCATTAATAGAAATAATTTTATCACCTGGAAGGATTCCAGCTACTTTTGCAGGCTTTGAATCTATAACAGTATCAATAATTGATGTTGAGACATATTTACCATTAAAGGCGTATAAACTCGTAATAAGAAACGATCCAAATATTAGGTTTGCAATAGGACCAGATGCGACAATTATAAATCTTGATAATAGACTTGCTTCTGTAAATGTGTCTTTTGTTAGTGATGTATTATTAGAATTATCTATTGGATTAAAAAGTTCTCCCTTCATTTTAACGTAGCCACCTAAAGGAATTAAAGAAAATTTCCATCTAGTATCTTTTTTATCATTAAAACCAAATAATTCAGGTCCAAAACCAATTGAAAAAGTTTCAACTTTGACGCCTGATTTGATTGCTGCATAATAATGACCAAACTCATGAACAAAAACCAAAGGAGTTAAAACAATAAAAAAACCAATGAAAGATAGAAGAAATGACGTCTCTAACATTTTTTACATACCCTTAATTACATCTAAAGTTTTCATTCTTGTAATTTTATCAATTTCAACAACATCATCAATATTCTTAGGATTTACAGGGTCATAATTATTTAATGTTTTCTCAATGATATAATAAATATCGGTGAATTTAATTTTTCCTTTCAAAAAATAATCTACGGTGACTTCATTTGACCCATTGAATACTATTGGTGATGATTTAGGATTACTAAGACAATCCCATCCAAACTTTAAACCTGGGAATTTTTTAAGATCCGGTTCTAAAAAAGTTAATTTTCCAATACTCGACAATGATAATTTTTTTAAATTAAGATTTAATCTGTCAGGCCAATTCAATGCCACACTTATAGGGGTTATCATGTCAGGCAAACCCATATTGGCGATTATAGAACCATCATTATAATGAACTAAACCATGAATTATATGCTCAGGATGAACAATAACTTCAATTTTTTCTGCACTAAGACCAAACAAAACCGAAGCCTCAATAATTTCAAGAGCTTTATTTATCATAGTTGAACTATCAATCGAAATTTTTTTACCCATATTCCATATTGGGTGTTTTAAAGCATTTTCTGGTTTTATATTTTTAAACTCTTTAATATTTTTGTTTAAAAAAGGTCCACCCGAAGATGTAAGAGTAATAAAATCTAGGTTATGAAAATTACTATCATCTAAACATTGAAATATAGCATTATGTTCAGAGTCAACTGGTAAAAGATTACACTTTTTTTCAATAGATTTATCAACAAAAATCTTTCCAGCAGTTACTAGTGTTTCTTTATTGGCTATGGCTAAATTATTACCTGCATCTATCGCTGCAAATGCAGAGTATAAACCTGATATTCCGATTATACCAGTTACAACTATATCACATTCGATTTGTGCCAAATCAATTAGGGCCTTGGTTCCAACGCTTAATTCACTCTTACCAAAATAATCTTTAACATTTAATGAATTAGATAAGACAACATGTGGCACATCAAATTCATTAACTATATTGCTAAGTAAAGATACATTATTGTGAGCAGAAACACCGATTAAATTAAATTTATCTCTATTATTTCTCAATAAATTTAGGGTTGATTTTCCTATTGAACCTGTTGCGCCTAACAATATAATATTTTTGGAATTAAACATAATAATCTTAATAAGGTAAAATTAAAAAAGTGTAAAATACTGGTAAAACTAAAATATATCCATCTAATCTATCCATCAAGCCTCCGTGGCCAGGTATTAAATTACCACTATCTTTTACACCCACACTTCTCTTAACAGAGGATTCTAGTATATCACCAAGAAAAGATAAAACACCGATGAAGAAACCAACAAACATAGAAAAATAAATATCTAAATTAACTAAATCTCGGATCATAGAAGCGATAGAAACCGTAAAAATTAATCCTATAAAAGTACCTTCTACAGTTTTACCATTACTAATTTTAGGAACAATTTTCATTTTTCCTAATAATTTTCCTCCAATATAAGCAAATACATCCATAGCGGTTATTAACAGTACTATGTACAAAAAAAGGTTTAAACCGTCTGACATAAAAAGAATTTCTAATAACAAAAAAAAGCTTATTAAAATAAAATTAGAATAAATGAACGAAATACGATTGTTATATGTATTATAAAAATAAAAATTTATAAATAAAGAAGACAAAAGAAAAATGTCATAATCAACAAAGAAACCAAAGTTGATATCCATTAACTTAGATATTAAAAAAATATATAAGTTTAACTGTAAAAATAAATTTTTAAAAAAATGAACTTTAGATATTTTTGTTCCATCCATCTTATCCAACTCGAATAAGACCCAAAAACAAATAGAAGATAATAAAATTACAAATAATGGATTCCCAATAATAAAAGATATAAAAAAAACAATGAAAATTATAAAGCTTGAAAGTAATCTTAATCTAAATTCCTTCAATTCTAATAAACTTCTAAGTTTTTTATAGAATTTAATAATCACTCTCCATAGTTTCTTTTACGATTGTAAAAGTTTTTTATACATTCATCTAAAATTTTACTATCAAAGTCAGGCCAGAATTTGTTTAAGAACATTAACTCAGTATAAGCTAAATCCCAAAGAAGAAAATTTGAGAGACGCATCTCACCACCGGTCCTTATCAACAAATCAGGGTCAGGAATATCGTGGTTAAAAGTAAATTTTTTAAAGTTTTGTTCATCAATTATTTTCTGCGGAAGATTAAGTTTTAAAATTTTATTAGTAGCATTTAATATATCTGACCTTCCTCCATAATTAAGTGCAAGAGAAATTGTTAGGCCCTTATTATTACAAGTGTTGTCATGAATAAAATTAATTTTTTTAATTACATTTTTTTTAAAAGTCGTTAAATCACCAATAAACCTAATTTTGTAATCATTTGAATTAATTTTTTCTATAGTATCATCTAAAAATTTAACAAGTAATTCCATCAGAAAAGAAATCTCAACTTGAGACCTTTTCCAGTTTTCTGTTGAAAAGACAAAAACAGTTAGATAATTAATTCTTTTTTTATCAACATCCTTAACAATTTGCCATAAGTTTTCAGCGCCTTTGTTATGGCCTTCAAACCTTTTCAAATTATTTGACAAAGCCCAACGCCTATTCCCATCCATTATAATGGCCAAATGTTTTAAGGACATGATTAGTTTTCTAGAATTTCTTTTTCTTTTAACGACAAAATATCATCAATTTTTCTAATAATTTCGTCAGTAATATCTTGAATGCCTATTTCATCATTATGTTTTTGATCTTCGCTGATTTCAGCATTTTTTTGTAATTTTCTAACTGTTTCTATATAATCTCTTCGAATATTCCGAACTGCTATTCTAGCATTTTCTGCATATTTAGCTGCTATTTTAGTTATTTCAATACGTCTTTCTTCAGATAAAGGGGGAATAGAAATTCTTATAAGATTACCTTCGACCATCGGATTAAGCCCCAATGGACTTTCTTTGATACTTTTTTCAACTACAGAAACAAGAGAATTATCCCATACAGAAACCAACAACATACGTGCATCAGGAACACTAACGTTACTAACTTGGTTTAAAGGCATTAAACTTCCATACGCATTAACATTTATTTGATCAAGCATTGACAAAGAGGCTCGCCCAACTCTTAATCCACTCAAATCTTTTTTAAAAGAGTCAATTGCTTTTTCCATACGGGTTTTGATCTCTTTTACATTTAACTCTACCACATCAACCTCCTTTAATTAGAAATTATAGTGTATGATCCTTTTCCACTCAAAACTTTTGAAAGATTTCTGTCTTTTATAATTGAACATACTATGATTGGTATATTATTTTCTCTAGCTAATGAAATTGCAGAAGCGTCCATTACTTTCAAATCTTTTCTCAAAACATCTAAATAGCTTAGACTATCAAATTTAGTAGCAGTTTTATCATATTTGGGGTCAGCAGAATAAACACCATCTACTAAAGTTGCTTTGACAAGAGCGTCACAATTCATTTCAGACGCTCGTAAGGCCGCAGCAGTATCTGTAGTAAAATATGGATTACCAGTACCAGCAGCAAAGATAACAACTCGACCCTTCTGCATATGTCTTTTAGCTCGTCTTCTAATATATGGTTCACATACTGCAGAGATAGGCAAAGCAGACTGAACTCGAGTTTCAACACCTATCTGTTCCAGAGCATTTTGAATCGCTAAACTGTTCATAACAGTGGCCAGCATTCCCATATGATCGCCAGTAGCTCTGTCCATACCAGTTTTTGTGCCTGATATGCCTCTGTAAATATTACCTCCACCAACAACTATACAAATTTGTACGCCCGATTTAACAACATCATTAATTTCAATAGCAAAAGATTTGACAACATCTGTATTAATACCAAACGTATCATTACCCATTAATGACTCACCAGAGATTTTTAAAAGAATTTTTTTCCATTTAAAATTTTGCAATATTGATCACATTATTTAAAAAATTTAATTTTTACCAGCTGTTGCTGCAACTTCTTCAGCAAAGTTAGTTTCTTCAACTTCAATTCCATCACCCAGTTTGATCATTTTAAAACCTGTTAGCTCAATGTCAGAGTTTTTTTCTTTAGCAAAGTTTTTTACTAGGTCTTTAATTTTAGTTTCTCCATCTAAAACTGAAACTTGCTCATTTAAAACAACTTCTTGATAAAATTTGTGCATTCTTCCTTGAACTATTTTATCAGCAATCTCTTTTGGTTTACCTGACGTTATAGCTTGATCTATGAGAACTTGACGTTCTCTATTCACAATTTGTTCATCTAGATCATCTATGCTTAGTGATTTTGGAGAAGTTGCAGCTACATGCATAGCAATTTGTTTTCCTAGGGCTGACAATTCATCTACATTAAGCTTACTTTTTAAAGAGACTAAAACACCAAGTCTTCCCAAACCCTCGGCAGTACTATTATGAATATATGAAAACAAACCTCCCTCAGAAACTTCTAAGAATTCTAGGCGCCTAATATTCATATTTTCTCCAATTGTAGCAATATTATTTGCTAACTCTTCATCAACAGTCCTTTCTGAGCCTGGGTAAGGTAATTTTTTCAACTCTTCAATGTTACTCTTTTTTGATAATGCCAATTCACCGCAGTTTTTAACAAAATTTTGAAAAATTTCATTCCTAGAAACAAAATCTGTTTCTGAGTTTATCTCAATAATAACACCAGAATTGTTTTTTACATTTATACCAACTAACCCTTCAGCTGCTACTCTACCAGATTTTTTTGAAACAGAAGCGAGACCTTTTTTCCTTAACCAGTCAATAGCATCTTCCATTTGACCATTATTTTCAGATAAAGCCTTTTTGCAGTCCATCATACCTGCGCCACTTTTTTCTCTTAATTCCTTTACCATTGAAGCTGTAAGAGACATTTCTAATCCTTTCTTGTTTAATATAAAAATTTTAAATTTTATAAATTATCAATTACTTTTTTCTGCATCATTATCATCCGAAGCAATGGGTTCGGCTAATGTATCCTCAGCGATATTATTTTGATCAATCTCTTGAATTAAACTTTCTTCAGCTATAACTTCAGATTCACCAACATCTACGCCACTCTGTTCTAAATTACTTTCTAAGCCTTTCAAAATTGAAGCAGCAACTAAATCACAATATAAGGATATTGCCCTTAATGCATCATCGTTTCCAGGGATAGGGTAATTTACTCCAGAAGGATTTGAATTCGTATCACATATAGCAAACACTGGTATGTTTAAATTATTTGCTTCTTGTATAGCTATAGATTCTTTGTTTGTGTCAATAATAAACATTGCATCAGGTATACCATTCATGTTTTTAATGCCACCCAAGTTTAAATCTAATTTTTCTTTTTGCCTTTCAATTTGCAATCTTTCTTTTTTTGTTAGACTATTAATTTCTCCAGTTTCAATCCGTTCTTCCAAGCTCTTAAGCTTTTTTATAGAATTAGAAACTGTTTCCCAATTAGTTAACATTCCTCCAAGCCACCTATGATTAACATAGTATTGCCCACAATTGGTTGCGGCTTGGGCAATTAAATCAGAGGCTGATCTTTTGGTACCCACAAACAAAAATTTTCCGCCATTTTTTGCTATTGATTGAATTGCATCAAGGGCTTCATATAGCATTGGAACAGTTTTTTCTAAATTTATTATATGAATATTATTTCTTTTACCAAAAATATATGGTGCCATTTTAGGGTTCCACCTTCTAGTATGATGACCAAAATGAACACCTGCTTCTAAAAGCTGACGCATTGTGAAAGTTGGGTATGACATGTAATTTTCCTTTACCGGTTAATGTTAAAGCAATATCTAAAATAAACACCGGATGGTTTGTAAAACCAGATATTGCACAAGATAAGCATCCTACTAAAGTAAATTTAGTGAATATGCAAGTTTTAAAGACTATTAATTAAATGAAATTTATTGATTTTACGTTATTAATCTTTGTTAAGTTACTAATTAATTCAGATGAAATTTTAATATTTTCTTTAACAACGAATTTAATAATTTGTGCCTTTCTAGAGAGATTAATAATCAAATTAGAATTTCCTGGAACTAAATTGGTTGAAGAATCATAAATTCTTTTAACGACTTCAACATCATCAATGAAAATAGTTAAATTTAATTTTTTTTCAGAAATATAATCATTTAATGGTGTTATTCTTCTTGCATTTATTTTTATGCCTTGGTTAGTTTCTTTTTTTATTTCAGTATCAAAGAGCATTAGTTTTTGCTCAATTAAATAATTTTCATACTTATGATAGACATCTGAATATACATTAATTTCTACAGAAACATTTGGATCATTTAATACTACTGTTGCCCATTTTCCTCTAAATGATTGCTTTTTAATTATTTTAGAGACAACACCACACAATGGAACATTTTTATTAAGAAATTTATGAGGGTTATCCATAATTTCAATATTTGATTTTATTTTCAAAGTTTTTAAAACTTCTAAATAATTATCGAGTGGATGAGATTGTAAGTACAAACCTATAGATAAAAATTCATTTTTTATTTTATTATCTATAGCCCACTCGGGCTTTTCAACAAGATCAATAAGTAGTTGATTGTTATCAGCATCATCAAATAAATTTTGTTGGTTTGATATTTTATCTTTTTCTATAGACTGAGAATGATTTAACAGTAATTCAATAGATTGAAATAACTTGTTTCTATTTTTTTCTAAGCAATCAAAAGAACCAGATTGTATTAAACTTTCTAATAATTTTTTTGTTAATAAACTATAGGGAATTTTTATAAGAAAATCATCAATACTGCTAAATTGACCGAGTTTGTTTCTGATGTTTACAATTTTTTTAACTGCTTCATTACCAACATTTTTTAAGGCTGACAAAGAATATCTTAATGATAGTTTTTGTTCATTTTGTTCAATTAAAAACTCCGAGCCACTTTTATTAATACACGGTGGAAGAATAGAAATCCCTAATCTTCTTAAATCATTAACAAAAACTGATAATTTATCAGTATTATTATATTCAATAGTCATCATTGCTGCAAAGAATTCATGCGGAAAATTGGATTTTATCCATGCTGTTTGGTAAGCTATTAAGGCATAAGCAGCCGCATGAGATTTGTTAAATCCATATCCTGCAAAAGCCGAAATTTGATCAAAAATTTCATTAGCTTTATTTACATCAATGTTTTTATTTTTAGCACCTTCTAAAAATGATTGTTTTTGCTGCTCCATTTCAATTTTATCTTTTTTACCCATGGCTCTTCGCAAAATATCTGCGCTACCAAGTGAAAAATTTGCTAATATTTGAGCAGCTCTTAATACTTGCTCTTGATAAATGAATATTCCATAAGTTTCTTCTAAAATATCCTCTAGAAAAGGATGCATGTATGATATTTTTTCTCTACCATGTTTTCTATTAATATAACTTGGAATATTTTCCATAGGACCTGGTCTATACAAAGATACAACAGCAATAATATCTTCAAACCTGTCAGGCATTAGCCCAATCAGAACATCTTTCATTCCAGAGGATTCTAACTGAAATATGCCTGTTGTAGAACCAGAAGATAACATTTTATAAGTTTTATCATCATCCAAGGTAATTTTATTGAGGTCAAAATTTTTAATTTTTTTTTGAATTAAATTTTCAGCTTTTGATAAAACTGTAAGAGTTTTAAGGCCTAAAAAATCAAATTTAACAAGACCTGCCCTTTCAACAAATTTCATATTAAATTGAGTTGCTGGCATTTCATCTTCATTAAATTTATATAATGGCACTAATTTATTTAGAGGTCTGTCTCCAATGACTAATCCGGCAGCGTGGGTTGATACATGCCTATTTAAGCCTTCAACATCAATTGCTGTTTTTATAAGTGTTTCAACTTCTTGGTTCTCAGCAATTTCTCTTTTTAACTCATCTTCACTATCAATCGCTTCTTGAATTGTTGGAGGGTTTGCTGGTAGAAATGGTATTAGTTTAGCAATTTTGTCAACCTGACCATAAGGCATTTCAAGAACTCTACCAACATCACGAATGGCTGCTTTAGCTTGCAAACTACCAAATGTTATAATTTGAGCAACTCTATCATGACCATATCTATCTCTAACGTAATTAATTACCTCTTCTCTTCTATCCTGACAGAAATCAATATCAAAATCAGGCATTGATATTCGTTCTGGGTTTAAAAATCTTTCAAATAATAACCCCCATCTTATTGGGTCCAAATCAGTTATTTTTAAAGACCAAGCAACAATAGATCCCGCACCCGAACCTCTACCAGGACCAACTGGTATCAAATTATCTTTTGCCCATTTAATAAAATCATAAACAATCAAGAAATATCCTGAGAATCCCATTTCGTTTATAATTTTAAGTTCATCAATTAAACGTTCTATATAAAATTGTTTTTCTTTTTCGTTAAATTTTTTTGATGAAAGTTTAAACCTCTCCTTTAAGCCTTCATTTGAAATTTTAAATAAATAATCAGCCTCACTCATACCTTTAAGACCTGGATATGTGGGGAGAATAGGATCATGCGATTCAACAAAAAAAGAACACCTTTTTGCTATAACTATAGTATTTTCAATTGCTTCTGGTATATCCCTAAACAAATTAATCATGGTTTCTGTGTCTTTTAAATAATGCTCCTTAGTTATTAACCTACTGTTATCAGAAGAGATAGTAAGGCCTTTATCAATACAAGTTAATACCTGATGAGCGTTAAATTTTTCCTCATTTTCAAAAAAACAATCATTTGTGGCTACTAATGGAATATTAAGTTCATGCGATATTTCAATAAGAATTTTTTCTGCTATGTCCTGTATTTCAAGACCATGACGCTGTAACTCAATATATAAATTATCTTGAAACAAACTTTTAAGTTTCTCAAGACGTTCCTTAACGATAATTTTGTTTCTTAGAGATGCAGGCTTTCCGACAAAACCATTTTCAACTCCACCAGTTAACAATATCAAACCTTCTTTATGATCCTCTACTTGTGAAAAACTTATATATTTTTCAAAATTCTGATTTAAACGCAAATCACTAGCAAGAATTAATAAATTTTTATAACCTATTTCATTTTTAGCAATTAGAACAACTTCACCTATGTTCTCATTATTAGCTTCTTTATCAGCAATATTGATCTGCAAACCTATAATTGGCTGAATTCCACATGAAATCATCTTTAGAGAATACTCAAGTGCTCCAAACATATTAGATGTGTCAGTAATTGCCATTGCGGGCTGTTTGTCATCTAAACAAAATTTTGACAAATAATTAAAAGAAAGCATACCTTCAGATAATGAGTAACTAGAATGAACCCTTAAATGAATAAATAATTTTTTTGTTAAACTCATAGATTGTTAAATCACCGTACTTCTATAGTCCCATTTTCTAAATAAAGACTTATATCCATTGACCTCGCTAACATATGATTATGCGTAGCTATAATACATCCTATGTTTAGAGACTTAACAACTTTATGCAAAATATCAAAAACATTTTGAGCACTTTTGGGATCAAGATTACCAGTAGGTTCGTCTGCTAATATTAAAGTTGGAGAATTGGCAATAGCCCTTGCAATTGCTACTCTTTGAGATTCACCACCTG
>Ga0213860_10000845_pt1 | contig 12366 bp, 23 predicted proteins | sample PICome_3_FD_160118 | JGI IMG/M metagenome (GOLD analysis project Ga0213860, IMG submission 160118) | Coastal seawater microbial communities near Pivers Island, North Carolina, United States - PICO550 | ecosystem: Environmental > Aquatic > Marine > Coastal | place: USA: North Carolina...
GAGGCGTTCCATATAGAATTCCAGAAACGGAATGGAGTGACGTTGCTCAACTTCCAACTGAAAAATTTGTTGATATGCGTGGAATTGTGATTCCTAAACATAAAGTATACACGAAAAATTAATGGCAAGTCTTAAAAGTCCATACTTTACCGCTAGTGGTACATCAGAAAATCAAAATCTGGTGACTCAGAATATCGATGGCATTGAATATGTTGTGGGTGTAGAACTTAAGGGCGTCCCAGTTGATCCAACAAATTCTTTATGGAACACTATTGTCACTTCTGATGAAGCCGTATCTCCATTTAACATTATAACAGGACAATCTGGCAAAAATCCAATAGATTTTCTTGCTCCAACTGAATTACAATTTAAATATTTTGACGAACAAACCGCAAAAGCTAATAATGGATCATCAGATCCAAAATCAATAAGTTCTTCTGATTCTGGTTTTTATGGAAGTGGCATTGTAGGTGGACCTAAGGAGTTTCAACAACCTAGCAATACTGGTAGTGGTTATGGTGCATTGAATTCATATGCATCTGAGGCCGGTGCATATGCATATCCAATCGATATCAGCACTGAACAAGACCACTTGATGATTAAAAAATATAAGTATTCAAGAGGTGAGGGTGCAAACCAAAGTGGTCCTGGAGGAAGTGTTGCTGGTGAAGAATATGCTGGTTTTACAATTTTACCGATGCCAAAGGTCAGTGATTCCAACGGTGCAGAGTGGGGTGATAGTGATTTAAATGTTTTCGGTGTCGGTGCTGTAGAGGCGTTATCTCAGGCTGGGAAACTTGCAACAAACGTAGTCGAAGGCGGATTTGATTTGAAGAAACAAATAGATGGCATAACATCATTTGTGGGAGGAGTGCCTTTACCAACTGCAGGCGATTTACGAGGGTCTGCAGCTGTGGGTGGAGCACTAGGCGGTAGTGCTCTTCTCAAAACTCTTGGTATTGGTGTTGAACCAGATACTCTTCTTGCAAGAGCTACGGGGGCAATCGCGAATCCTAACGCAGAACTTCTGTTCCAAGGTCCAGTATTAAGAGACTTTGGATTTCAGTTTCTTATGATTGCGAGAAGTCAAGAAGAAGGTGCTATGATTCGAAAAATGATTAGATGGTTTAAAGAGGGTGCTGCTCCAAAATATAGAAATGCAGCCTTACTTGGAACTCCAGATATATTCAGACTTAAATATGTGACTCCCACCAATCCTGGGATTTTGAATCAATTCCATGACATGGCATTGAGAACAATCACTGTAGATTATGCACCTGATGGATTCTGGAGTGCATATGAAGATGCACATCCAGTTGCATGTCGTATGAGTCTTCAGTTCACAGAATTAAAACCAGTTTATGATACCGATTATCAAATTGGTCCATTTGCAGATATTGACCAATATGCAGGTGCTCTTGAATCAGCTAATGGAGTGGGTTACTAATGACGTATTCAGGAAACAACAGAAGAAACGCAAGGTCTTATTTCAGACAACTTCCTGATCTGGAATATCCTTCTCTCAGTAACGAAAGAGAGTCGATTAATGATTACAACAGAGTCAAGAACTTTTTTCGTAGAGCAGTCATTCGCGATGACATTCTTGAGTCTTACGTAACTTTTGAAAAATACCTGGTTCAAGGTAGTGAGAGACCTGACAACGTAGCTTATAAGGTATATGGTGACTCTCAATTAGATTGGGTTGTTCTTCTCGTTAATAATATTACCAGTGTCAGAGATCAGTGGCCAATGCCTGAGGGTGATTTCTCAAACTACCTGAATGACAAATATACCGAAGAACAACTGAGTTATATTCATCATTATGAAACAATGACGATTTTGGATGGTCAAGGAAAACTGATTCAACCAGCTGGTTATTATGTCGGACCTGATCATTCTGTGACATTTATTGATAATGGCGTTAACAGAACCGAAACTAAAATCAAGTCAGTTTCTTATCTTCAACATGAAATTGCACAGAATGATGCAAAACGGGAAATTGACATTTTAAAACCAGAATTCCTTACAACCGTTCTTAGAGATATTAAGAACATCATGCAATATGATATTTCTGATCAATACATCAACGAAAAGTTGAAACGAACAGAGAATCCTAGAATTACATCCCCTAGATAAAAAACGATCCTGGCCACTCAAAAATGGCCAGGATTTTTTTCAGCGCTTTTTTGTAATCAGAAAGCGATTTTCAAATCACTCCTCAGCCAGTTTAGCGAAGTAGGACAGTGCATCGTCCTCATCCTCACTAGTATTGGAGGGTGTGATATCAGGGTCATTGAAACCACCGCCAGAGGACGCAGGAGGCGTCGAAGACTTGAAGTCAGGGGTGAATGACCCACGACCTTCAGACTCATCTTCCAGGTCCTCATTGACGCGACTACGGGTGGGTGCATTACCCAGAACGTAGTCCAGACGCTTCTTCAGTTCGTCATAGGACTTGAACTGATCAGGAGCAACCAGTTCTGCAAGAGAGTATTCTTTCTTCCAGATGGCTTCCATTGCGTCGTCATCATCCAGGAGTGCAGACTGACGATCAAACTCAGAACTATCGTAGTTCCAGTAACCAGCAACCTTCTTGATCTTCAGTTTGAAGTTTGCACCAGCCCAGAAGTCGAAGGGGTTGATGGGATCCTCATCTTCAAACTCAGGTTGCATTGCTGCAGTGATCTTGTCAAAGATCTTCTTACCGAACTTGTAGAGGAACACCTGACCCTCGTTGTGAGGATTGGCAGAATCCTTCACCACATAGATGTTGGCGTAGTAGGAGAGTTTACGTTTCTGTTTACGTGCAATCTCCTTGTCGGACTCAATACCAGAGTTCCAGAGTTGGGAGTTGTATTCAGACACGGGATCTTTCTGACCCAGAGTGGTCAGAGAGTTCTCGATAAACCATCCACCAGTTCCTTGGAAGGCGTGAGTGTAGAGTTTCGCCCAAGGCAGTTCTTCACCATCAGGAGCGGGCAGGAAACGGATAACGGCATAACCATTACCAGCTTTATCAACTTCAGGTTTCCAGAGACGATCGTCCCCACTACCAGAAGTCTTGTTCATTTTTTCCACCTGCTGCACCAGTTTGGCAGTCAGAGAACCAAGGTTGGATTGTTTTTTGAGATTAGAAAAAGACATGGATTAAATCGGATTTGGCTTGTGTTGTGAACACCTCTGAATAATACTACATTTCTTCAGAGGGGTCAAGTTCTCCATCGCGGACTTTCCTAAGGGTTTCTTTCATATTCATAAACACCTGTTCGACTGATGATCCTGGGGGCATACCAAGCAGTGAAAGAGAGTCCCTCATATCTTCTACAATCTGATGTGCCTTCGGATCGTCAGACAGTTTCATGCGGGTATACATGAGTTGTTGTTTCTCCAACAGAGTTTCCAACAGTTCTAATTGTTCTTTCTGTTCTTCTTCGTCCAAGGAAGGGAACCGCATGAATCCTCTCTGCAGATCGACTTGCAGATCTTCGATGTCCTGCATTCCTTTGCGGACGAAATCAGATTCAAAAAACTCACTCACAGTGCGACTCTCCTTAGAATTTCTTTGTACTTTTGAGTATCAATATTATTTAACAGGAACGGTTTGTACTTGTCAACCTTGAGACTTATGGTTTTCCACACAAAGTCATCAAGTTTACCGTCGAAATCTCTCTTGTAAGACAGGATGGCATCAAGGATGATCAGTGACTCCACAGATACATTCTTTCTCAGATGTTCTTTGACAAGGATGGGATGACTACCACTCTGACACTGAAACACAGAGTTGAAGTCTCTACCATCAAACAACTGTTCCATCTCTTGTCGGAACACATATCGCAGACTCTGCACTTTCTTTTGCCAAGTCTGATACTGTTCCTCTCCTATCTGAATGATCTCACCGATCCACATCTTCTCTGGGTTATCACACTGTGAGAAGATTGCGGTGAAATAGTCAACGATCTCTCCGTCTTTCTTCTGACGGGACATCTTTTCAAAAAAATATTTATCTTTCCTCTTATTGAAAGAGGCGGTAGACGCTCTCGTCTTACCGCCGTATTTGAAGTAGTCGAAGTTGTCCTTCGTAAAATGATTTTTGAATGCTAGATAAGTCTTATAGCAATCAAACGCAGTCATAAGGGCAGTCTTGCGCGTGATGTTTTTTTGAGGAAATTGAGTTCCTGAGCTTCCCATTTCAGTTTCTCCTTCAGAGGTTTTGAAATGAGTTTGGGCACTGAATCCAGTTCAATCGCATTCTTTTCACAGTAGTAGATGATTGCATCAATATAACTCATTTTGTCCTTAGAGACAATACCTTCGATCTCCTGTGCGAACCTTGCGGAACACAAGAACTTCTTTTCTAGAGCCTTGTTGATGTCATCCATTAACCACCATTCTGTTTTCGACAAAGTTTTTAACATAATTCACCAAGAGTTTAATAAAGTCACTTTTGTTGCGTTTATCATAAATGTGAACCTCACCACCAGGAGTTACCATAATTGTAATGAGTTTCTTGACAGGAATGCCAGTCAATTCGTAATACATACACGCATATGCAGTCTCTTGGACAAAGTATTGTTCAATCCATTTTTCAGGTTTGATCTTGTCAGATGTCTTGAAGTCAATGACTGCAAGTTCTCCTTCATACTCTGCGATACAATCCACTCGGCCTGCAAGTCCCAGATACTCTGAGTATAGAGTTCTTTCGATTGCGTGGATCGTACCTATCTTATCAAGATAAGGTTTTGCGTGGTGGAACATGAATCGAGTTGCGGGAAGATAGTCATCCCATTTCAACTCTCTGTTTTCTAGATACGCCTGTGCGGCTTCGTGAAAATCCGTGCCTCTTGTTGTGGCTCTCTTCGTAATACGATTGGCTTCCTCATCACCTACCCGTTGTCTCCACTTAATGAAAACGTCTCTGTTGTAGAAACTGGTGACTGAAGTAATAGAAGGCACCCAATCACCATTGGGTAACTTATATAGGCGCATTCCATTAGTCTCTTTTTTATCTAACTCAAGATCACCAAGGTGATTTTCAACAATGAACATTACATACCTAGAGCAAGTTTCCTAATGAGATACTCCCGTACAAGACCAGAACGAACAATGTCATTGACATTGAACTCGACCATCTGGAAGAGTTCAGGCATCTGTTCTAGGATCTTCATGAAGTCCAGGATGCCATTCTTTTCATGAGTCTTCTGCAAGTCTGTCTGTGTTGCGTCACCACAGAAGATGATCTTACAATCCTCACCACAACGTGTGATGATAGAGTCAAGTTCATGGAAGTTGAGGTTCTGACACTCATCAACCAGAACGATAGCTTTGTCAATCGTAGTACCACGAATGAAAGAAGTTGACCAGAACTTTATGGTCTCCTGCATTTTCAGGTTACCATACAGCATTTCAAAGTCAGCATCAGTAGCCATCTCAAACATATATTTTACCATATGTTTGTATGGAATTTGATACAGAGATGACTTGTCTTCATGGTCACCAGGAAGGAAACCAATCTCTCGTGTCGAAACAAGAGAACGAACCACATACACTTTGTCGTAAGGAGTGTACTGATCAAGCACATCTCTCAATGCGAGGTACAATGCAACGAACGTCTTACCTGTTCCAGCTGCACCGTATGCAAAGATATTCTTACCCTCTTTGTATGAATCAAAGAGAACTTTCTGATTGTCCGTGATCGGTTCAATTTTTGTCAACAGATCAGTGTTGATCGGTTTCTTTCTCTTCATTTGTTTCGCGGTCATTCCGACGCCGATAGGTGAGTTTCCTTTTCTTGCCATTAGTGATTGATTTTGGTAACGCGGGCTCCTGGTGCTTTGGATGCTTTATGAAGTACATCATTCCATCCTGGGTTTCTAGCGATGAGTTTGTCTCGCCATTCACCTATCTCTGCACATCCAGGTGCGGTTGAGGGATCAGACCAGTCTCTCTGCCAGTCTGGATTATCTTTACACCAATCATCCCATTCATGAACACTCAGTGAGATCGATTTTTGTTCACCAGTCTCTTTATTAATTACAGGGTATGTTGCCATGTCTTGGATCTTACGTAGTTTTATTTAGACCCACTCAAGGGCTTCGGAGACAGTAGGGAACTGTTCGATGAATACTTTCTTAGCATTCTCCGCAACTTGCATGTGTTCCTTCTGAGTTCCGTGTGCAGAACGCAGAGTGATGTAGTGAATCCAAGAACGGCAAGAACCCGTCATGTAGATTCTGGTGGGCGTGCAGAGAGGCAAAACATTACGAGCACACTCCTTTGCAACACCTCGTTTCAGCATCTGTTGGTACAGAGCCATGGAGGAGTCAAACAGAGTCTGCATCTGTTTCTCTAGAATCTGAACCTCAAAGGGATCCAGATCATCAATACTGTTCTGACGATTCTTTTCATCCTGACGACGCAGTTCAGGTAGAGGGATCTGATTACCAAGTAAAGAAGAGTCTGCATACCGTTGCGAAAACTCTTGATATGTAAATGAGCGGTGGCGCAAAATTTGAGCCGCGATAGCTCTGGTGGTCTCGATCTCCAGAGTCATCGTGGACTGTTCAAACACAGACCAATGATTATGTTTGATGCAATACTTCAACAGTCCTGCATACTTTTCATTGTCCTGATTGGCAGGATTACTCACACGAGCAATGTACGCCATCGTTTGTTCAGCGTCAGGAGTGACACTTACAAGTTTCACATTAGTCGGGGTAGCCATCATCATCCTCAAAAATTTCGTCGTAGTCAGTAATGTGTGGTGCGATCTGTTCGTATTGGTATGAAGTCACATCAGAATAAACTTCAGACTTCAAACATTCTACCAGAGATTCTAGATTACGGACGATCAGTTTCAGTTTCTCCTTGTCCATCGTTGTCTCCATAATTATTCAAAAGTTCAGAAATAATTTTTTCACTACCATTGATACTCTGAATCTCATAGAAGTTTGTTTTCATATACTTCTTGAGTCTCTTGTATTCTTTGGTAAGTTTATTCACCTCTTCCATGTTGAGGCGAATACCCTTCTTCTTTTCACTACCATCAAAACCAAAACCAATACTCATCGTTCCCTCTTCTTCTTAGCTTCAGGTTTAGGTAAGTTCCACAGTTTGGGATTGATAGTTCCAGGACCAAAGTCAATAGAGATCACAGTGTTTGGTCCAAACTTATCATAGTACATATCAAACAACCTAGAACGTTTTGCTGTTCGTACCAAGTCTCTTCGGATATCTCCGTCAGGACTACGGTAGGTAATCAGATATGCATCAGTTGGATTTGATGGATTAGTAGCGTCCATCTCATTACAATTTTCAACAAGAAGTTCTGTGGAGTAAATTGTTTTGTGGTCCTTCTTATCTGAAGGAGTCCAGTAATTTTCCTGCATTACTTCTTCTGTTGTTTGGACTTTTTGAGTCATGTTCAACCTCCTCGGTTACCCCATTCGATGTCTGGGAATGCTTCTTCTACAACTGGTCGTGTGAGTTTATATTTTTCGGTCAGATTCTTGTCCTTCACCATACAAACAATATCAGCTTCATCTGGATGAAGTCCTTCAAGAAGTTGGAGGAACAGTTGTTCTCTCTTGATTGGACGAAGGAAATCATTACCACCTTTCACAAAGTTGTAAAGAACTTTCCACTCATGTGCAAGGTAGGTGTGTTCAGTACCTGCGGGTGCCTCATTCTTATTGTAAGGAACTTCACCTTCAGGCAGAACAGATACAACGGTATCATCAAAGTTCCAAATCAGAATAGCCTTGAGATGCAAGGATTCATTCTCTTTCAAAACTTGAATCTTTTTGGCTTTAGTTCTCTGTTTGGAAACCTTTGTAAGGACTTCACTCAACAGAGGATTACTTGGGAGTCTCGATTCACCAAGTTCAGGATGTGTGTCAGTCATGGGCATAATTAATCTTCTTCGTAGTCGTCATCTAGATCGGAGTAAAGAAAGTCGGAGTTCTCAACACGGAAAGTGATGATCTCATCTGGGATTACGTTACCTTGTTCATCAAACATCTCAGGATGTAATGGAAGTGGGGCAGTTTTTTGGATGTGATCTTTATACAACCATCCAATTATACCACCAACAGCAAGGAAAAGCACGGAAATGAGTGTGCTCAAAGTTAAGGTGAGTGCTAACATTTTTATTTCTCCCAGATTAAGTTTGGTCTCTTTTGGTGTCGGGGGATCCTCCTTCCTTAACATTAGTTCAACACCTTTATTTATTCTTAGCTTTGGGACGTCTTCCTCGTCTACGGGTCTTTTCGTAATTCCAGGCATCTTCAAGGATTTTATACAGACAATTTCTAATTTTTCTTGCCTCTGGTTTAGGAATATAACCATAAGCTTCGCGGAGTTGTTTGTGGAGATTATCACTCCCGCCCTCTAAGTACAAATCTAAATCATCAACCACGAATGATAGATTTGCAGCTGTCGAACTTTCTATGAACCGTTTGATTTCAGGTCCAGTGATCTTTGCGGATCGAAGATAGTGATCGAAATCAAAAACATACTTTCTCTTTGTGAAAATGTAATCGATAGCGGATTCTACAACTGCGTCTAGGTCATCCATCAGATTAGTTTTTTCTCCCTAAGAAACGATACGGTGTCCATACACCCTCCAATTGATTTATCATCAACGATAACTTGAGGAAATGTAGAACCCTGGCCAAACAAAGAATAAAACTCATCCCTTGAGAAGTCAACCCCCAGTTTGTTGACCACATGTTTCTGTTCTGCAAGTTGCAGAACCTGACTTACTTTGCTGCAATAAGGACATCCGTCCTTTGAATAAACAATAAATTTCATTCTTCCTTCTTTGATTTTTCGTACTTGTATTTACACGCCTGTCGTGCCCATGCACGAGCAAGACTATCGACTTCTGCACAGGGAGTATCGTCTCTCCCGCAGTATGGACAACTCATATGACTTCGATGTGTGATAGAAAGGACTTGCTGTTCCACCAGATGAGTTGAGCTGACTCCCAATCATCGACGGTGACTTCATCTCCAGTCTTTGAGATGACTTTGTATTTGTGACGATCATATGGATCATCAGATGTCTGAGTGAAATACTGAGGATCACTTGGTTTAATCAGGTCGTAACTCATAATCTGTTTGCAACTTTGTCAGTGACTGCATCAACAACTTGATTCATAAGATTGATGTCAATGTTCATGAACGGTGGGATGACTCCAATGGCTCTGAGAAATCCGTCAGTAAATGCAGCAAGGAATAAAATTCCAAGAGTCATACTAATCAAAGAGGCATTGCGGTTGTGTTTCCGCATTGCCTCATCAATCGCATCTTTAATTAAGTTATCAACCTCCTGTTTTGTATAACAATGTGGAGGTTGAATCTGTTCAAATCGATGAGCCATTGATCATCTCCATCGCATCTTGCAATTCTTTTGAGTGGTGCAGTTCATCGTTCAAGATCTCAAGGATCCTTTCATCTGGTCCGTTCATTGCAAGATACTTTGCATAGGTAACCGCAGCATGAACTTCTATTTCGTAGGAGAGGTGGTAAGCAGAGCGAGGAGATACCCAATAATAAACCACGTTGACCCAATAATAGATAAGTACCAGGTGTCTGGCAAAAAAGCGATCAATCCAATAAGAATTACCGCCCCTAGATTCCATGTACTCCAGATGCTCTGTCTCATTGACCGTTTGTGCGAAGTGTTCTTTCATCAAGTATAGATGTTCTGGGCCACGCAAACCTAATGATTCTCTTAAATGTAAGACACTCAGGAATGCGAAGTATGGTGCGCGAGCAATCTCCTCTAGAACCCAGAACCTTTGAAAGTTTCTACCCCTGTAGAGGTAGTCAATGATAGAGATTGTTATCTCAAGAATAGTTTTGTTGAATTGTTGCATTTACAGACTCCCAATCGTTATTGAAAATCTCCATGCCCTTATCAGTCAGCATGTGATCATACATCTGATCGAATACTTTAGGAGGCATCGTACAGATCTGAGCACCATTATACCAAGACCTAACGGCACGTTGGACACTACGAATAGATGCAGAGAGAACCTGAGTTCTGACACCGTGAATACGGTACAGGTCAGCAATGGCTCTCACAACTTCAAGACCTGCAACCTGTTGATCATCTAGACGACCCACGAATGGTGAAACATATGTCGCACCTGCCTTCGCGGCCAGGACCGCCTGAGGGGCGGTGAAGATCAAAGTGACATTCACCCTAATGTTCTGATCAGAGAGGGATTTGCAGACCGCCAGGCCTTCTCTGGTGCAAGGTACTTTGACCGTGCATACATCACCAAACTTTTCATACAGACGTTTGCCTTCGCAATACATCTGACCCTCATCACCAACGACTTCCATACTGATGTCTTTGATGCCAATGTCCTTGATTTCCTGGTAGACATCCTCTGGGTTTCTCCCACTCTTCATGATGAGAGTTGGGTTTGTGGTGATGCCATCAATCAGACCTGTCCGATGATACTTATGAATAAGTTCGGTGTCTGCTGTATCAAGAAAGATTTTCATGTAGTTGTGTGTGTACTTCATTCGACGTGTACGGTCCCAATCATACCTGCGCCCTTGTGAGGTCCGCACCAATAAGTATAATCCCCTGCCTCTGGAAATGCAACATCAAACTCCTCACCAGGCATCATTGCAAGGGCTTCGTGACCTAAGTCAGGACGATCCTCAACAATGACGTTGTGGGGTGGAAGCATGTTGTTGACAAAGTGAACTGATTCGCCTGCAGAGATCGTGACTTCTGCAGGATCAAAGACTAGGTTTCCGTTAGAACCCATTTGAACATCGACTGCCCATGCAGGCGCAGCGAAAACGATTGATGCAATGAGTGCGAAGAGAAACTTCATGTTAGTTTACGCAACTACAGTATCTATAAAAAAAGAGTCTTCCTGGATTTGGCCAGGAGACTCTTGTGTTGCGACGACGATATTCAGTTGTATTTAGTCTTGTTTGTATAAATCTTCTAGTTTCTCTCTGGACAGATCAACATACATAACCTCTTCACCTTCTGCAGGTGCTTCAGGATGACGGGGTTTTGGTTTATTCATTTCCACATTGATGGATTGAATGTTACCCCACATCATCGCAAACGAAGCACCAAGAATAGTTCCAAAACAAAGAAAGTAAAAGAAGATTTCAAAGTTGTTCACAGTGCGTTACCGCGTGGAAGGACTTCTTCTGGGAATACAAATTGTTCGTGTGGTTGATCTACTGGTGCCATCCAGGCACGGAGACCCTCGTTCAAGAGAATGTTCTTGGTGTAGAAGGTTTCGAACTCAGGGTCTTCTGATGCTCTGATTTCCTGGGAAACAAAGTCATAAGCGCGAAGGTTGAGAGCAAGACCAATAATACCGATGGAACTTGTCCAAAGACCCATAACAGGAACAAAGAGCATAAAGAAATGCAACCACCTCTTATTGCTAAACGCAATACCAAAGATCTGAGACCAGAAACGGTTTGCAGTAACCATTGAATAGGTTTCTTCCTCTTGAGTTGAATCGAAGGCCTTGAAAGTGTTTGCCTGTTCACCGTCTTCGTAAAGAGTATTCTCTACAGTAACACCATGAATCGCAGAAAGCAACGCACCACCCAGAATTCCTGCAACACCCATCATGTGAAAGGGGTTGAGCGTCCAGTTATGGAAGCCTTGAAGGAATAATAGGAATCTGAATATCGCTGCCACACCAAACGACGGTGCAAAGAACCAACTGGATTGTCCAAGTGGGTAGATGAGAAATACGCTAACGAATACGGCAATAGGACCCGAAAAAGCAATCGCATTGTAGGGACGGATTCCGATAAGACGTGCAAGTTCGAACTGACGCAACATGAAACCGATCAGGGCGAAGGCACCGTGGAGCGCCACAAAATTCCAGAGTCCCCCAAGTTGGAGCCAACGTTGGAAATCTCCCTGAGACTCAGGACCCCAAAGTAGAAGAAGAGAATGACCCATAGCATCAGCAGGCGTTGACACAGCCGCTGTGAGAAAATTAGCACCCTCAAGATAGCTAGACGCGAGTCCGTGAGTGTACCAGCTTGTGACAAACGTAGTACCAGTAAGCCAGCCACCAATTGCCATATAAGCAGTGGGAAAAAGAAGTAGTCCAGACCAGCCCACAAAGACAAAGCGGTCGCGTTTAAGCCAGTCATCCAGGACATCGAACCATCCCCTCTGTGGTGGTGAAAGTGTTGAAGCTACCATTAATTGTTATCCTCGATAGTTTTGTTGTAAATGATAACTCTACCATTTTCGTGAGTGAACACCAGTTCATCATCGTGCCCCCAGCAGAGTTCTTCGTATAGGGCATTAAGTCTCTCCATATCTTCGTACAGAGCATTAGGATTTGTCATGATGAGC
>Ga0213860_10000846_pt1 | contig 12363 bp, 5 predicted proteins | sample PICome_3_FD_160118 | JGI IMG/M metagenome (GOLD analysis project Ga0213860, IMG submission 160118) | Coastal seawater microbial communities near Pivers Island, North Carolina, United States - PICO550 | ecosystem: Environmental > Aquatic > Marine > Coastal | place: USA: North Carolina | collected...
TGCAGTAAGACCTTGTGCAAGTTCAAATCTCATTGTTGCAGAGGTTGAGGAGTCTGTATTAACACTAATACGTCCTGCATTACCATTTTGATCTGCAGAATTACCTGCATGGTTAAATGTTACGTTGGCATTTCCACCACCATCGTTGATGGTTAAGCCAACACCACCATTTCCAACACCTGTTACAATATGACCATTACCTGATGTACATATATAACCATTAGATAATATTCCAGTAGTACCACAAATAATTGGTGACTTAACACAAGTATCTGAGCAGAAGATGTTAGCACAGAAGTTGTTTGCCAGTGATCCATTTGTTCCAGCTTTACCTGACAAACATGTAACAATATTTCCATCACAGGTTGCAAGTGTGTTTACACATCCTGTTGTAGCTTTACCTGACAAACACGTAACAATGTTTCCATCACAAGTAGCAAGGGTGTTTACACATCCTGTTGTAGCCTTACCTGACAGACATGTTGCTAGTCCATCAACGTTAGCTACTGTGTGATTGTGGCTATCGTCTGCAATAGTAAGGCTAAGGTTAGCATTACCAAGGTTTGTGAATGTAGCAGAACCTGTAGCATCCCCACAGATACAAAGTGTAGGATCAGAAGTAGCAGTCGTTGTAATACTTACATTACCTGAACCATTAACACCTGTAACAGATCCAGTTACTGCCCCTGTAAGGCTGATTGTTCTACCAGTTTGCCAGCAAGTTGCAGTAGTAGCATTACCAGTAACAGCACCTGTGACAGGAGCACATACTCTGGCAAATGTTACTGTATCAGATGTGCCTACTGCTTGTCCAATGTTAATTCCATTACCATCAACAGTAACACCTGTACCTGCATCAGCAGTAAAAGTTGTACCAGTTAAGTTAAGACCATTACCTGCATCGTATACAGCAGTCTCAGCTACAATAGTAAAGCTAATGTTAGTTGTACCAAATGTAATTGTACCTGATGTGTTCATCACGTACAGTTCACCTGCACCTGTGTCACCTTCTTTTACAAAGAATGCGTCACCTTCACCCAGTGCATTCTGATCTGAAGCACCGTAGCTGTCAGCATCTGTAGCACGAGTAAGAACCCAGTTAGTCGAAGCTGAACCAGTGTTAGTGACTGTGTAAACACCATTCTCGTAACCATTTGTTTGGCTGTAAATAAGAACACGATCATTGGTATTTAGTGTTACACCATCAATAACTAGGACAGCTTGTGTTCCTGCGTTGGTAAGTGTAGCACCTACACCAGATGAACCATTGTCATAAGTAGCATTCAAACTACCTGCACTATCTGGTGATTCAACACGTACTGGATCATGGTAGTGAATACCTGCAGCAGCAATCGTATCAACGTACTCTTTTGTCGCAAGTTGGCAAGCCTGGGTAGGATTACCTGTTACACATACTGACCCAAAACAAACATTGTCTGATGTACCAACAGACTGTCCAATAGCTATTGTACCAGTTGTGTAAGTAACACCTGTACCACCTGTTAGGTGACTATCAACTCTACCTGTTGTGAAGTACTGATTTGTACCTTCTGTTAGATCATCTGTGTCATGATTAGAAAGGGATGAAACAGTACCAGTAACATCACCTGTTACGTTTCCAACAAGTGAACCACAAAGGTTTGTAGCACAGATTGTTGTAGCATTTGTAATGCAGTTGGTGTTAGCATCTAAGTTACCACCTAGAATTGGTGTAGAATCTTCTTGGATACAAGTAAGAGCATCACCAAGGGTAAATGCTGCAGAACCCCAAGCAGAACCATCATAAATTCTTAGAGCATTGTCTGTAGTATTCCAGTATATCACCCCTGTAAGAAGAGCATCACCATCGTTGTCTACTGTTGGGTCTGAAGATTTATCCCCAAGGTATCTGTCATCAAAGGCATCATAAGATGCAGCAGCACAATTAGCTGAAGTTAAAGCAGCAGTCTGAGAAGCAGATGCACAACTAGCACTTGTAGCTGCAGCAGTCTGACTTGCTAATGCACAACTAGCAGAAGTAGCTGCTGCAGTTGCAGAACCTAAGATACTGTCAACATAAGTTTTTGTTGTGAGGTCAGCAGCATTAGTTGGGGTGTGAGTAGTTGTAATTGGTGAACTACCCATATTAATAGAGCCTGTCATGGTTCCACCAGTCAAGGCAAGTCTAGTATCACGTTGTGTGTCAACATAACCTTTACGAGTAAGGTCATCATCAGTTGTTGGAGTTGCAGTAGATGTGACTTTATTAGAACCCATTGAAAGGTTCCCAGTCATTGTATCTCCTGCTACATCTAACTTAGCATCAAGTAAAGTGTCTGAGCATGTGATTGTATAAGCATCAGTAATGCCATACCCAGAAAGGGTAGTCGGATTTGTACCTGCTGTAATACGACCATAAACATCTGTAGTAACAGACTTATAAGTTCCTGCACTTACACCTGTAGTAGCAAGATCAATATTATCTGCATTTGTTACAATTCTTCCTGAGTCAGCAGTAACAACATTAATAGTATTACCAGACTTAGTAAGACCACTACCTGCTGTAATCTGCCCTGCACCTGAGAATTGTACAAATGTTATGTCATCAGTATCAAGAGTACCCCCAGAATCTGCAGTACCTACAAAACCATTGTCACCATTTGTTGTACCTTCTTCGACAAAGAAGAAAGCACCTACATGCTTATCAAAAGTATCAGCATCATCTGCTCTAGACCAAGCACCTGCAGCAACTACATACACACCATTTTCTGAGGCTGTGCTTTGATCTTTTACAAGAACTCTATCATCTGCAACTACAGCAATATCATCAATAGTCTGAGTACCACTTAAAGTAATATTTGCAGTTGTAGCAACTTTAACAGATCCTTTTACATCCAAACCCTCAACTGCATTGTCTACATACAATTTTGTGGCTGCATCAGAATCAGAAACAGGTTCTGCTAAGTTTGTAATCTTGTTACTATTAGCATCCATATCCCCTGCTAGTTGCAAGGTTGTGAAGGTAGACGTTCCTGTTGAAGTTATGTCACCAGTCACATCACCTGTAACATTTCCAGTAACATTCCCAGTTAAGTTACCAGTAACATTTCCTGTTACGTTCCCTGTAACATCACCTGTTACGTCACCTGTTACATCCCCAACAAAACAAGTGTTAGCTGTAATAGTTGTACCAGTAACTGCAGCAGGTGTTGTAGCACCTATTATACCATCAAAGTTACCTGAGTGGCATCCTGTAGCATTACCTGTAACGTTTCCTGTGACATTACCTGTCAGGTTTCCTGTGACATCTCCTGTAACGTCACCAGTGATATTACCTGTGACGTTGCCAGTTACGTTACCTGCTACATTACCTGTAATATCACCCACAAAGCAGGTGTTAGCTGTAATAGTTGTACCTGTTATAAGACCTGGGGTAGCCCCACCAATAGTAGTACCGTCAACAGTACCCCCATTGATATCGACTGTAGCAAAAGTACCTTGTCCTGTCGTACTAACTGTAGTAAAGCTACCAGCAGCAGGAGTGGTGGCACCAATAACAGTATTGTCAATATTACCTGCATTAATATCTACTGTGGCTAGAGTTGCTGTGCCTGTGGCAGTAATACCAGGAGCACATACTGTATCAGAGAAAGTAGAAACACCTGTTACTCCAAGAGTACCAGATAAGGTTGTATTACCTGTTACACCAAGTGTACCACCAACAGTGGCATTACCAGATGCGTCCATTGTAGTAAAGTCAGCAGCAGCAGGAGTCGTAGCACCAATAGTAGTACCATCAATAGTACCACCATCAATGTCTGCTGTGTCAGCTACAAGGCTGTCAATGTTTGCTGTACCATCAATGTATAGGTCTTGCCACTCTGAAGTAGAAGAACCTAGGTCATATGTGCCATCTGCAGAAGGGATAAGGTCTGAGGCAACATCAGCATTTACTGTAACAGTATCACTATCGTCACTACCAAGAGTAGTATTCCCATTAACGGTAAGGTTACCCGTAATAGTAGCATTTTCATGTACTGCCAAAGTGTCAATATAACCCACACCATCAATGTAAAGATCTTTAAACTCAGCACTCGCAGAACCCAGATCAATATCTTCATCAGTGACAGGAACAATAGCTCCATCTTGTATCCTTATCTGTTCTACTGCAGCACTACCAACATTCGTAAAGAAGTTGATTCTGTTGTTAGCAGTATCAATTACTACTTTAGTAAAGTTGTTTGTATCTGAGATCGTTGGGATATAAGCACCTTCGGCTGCAGTACCATCATGCTTGTGTCCTGTGCTTGCATTGAATGCAGCTAGTATCTGCTGAAATTCGTTGTTGACTGGTTCAGCTTTAATAACCTGACCAGAAACAATATCCGCAGCACTCTGTCTTGTATAACCTGCCATTTAAAGTCTATCCCCCACTCCAAACGTCACAACAATACCTTGGATACTGTGTGAAGCATTAGTGTCATTTGTAACGTATCTAAAAGATACTGATTTCCCTGAACCTGAAACATTTACCCTTTGAACTGGTGATGGGTTACCACTCCAAATTGTAGCACTGTCATTGTAGATTGCTTCGTTATAATAAGCTGCAGCACCTTCTGTAGTCAGTGTAAAGTTTGTAGGGTTTAAAATAGTATTGTCATCATAGTCATAAATAACTGACATAACAATTTCACTGTCACCCTCTGATCTAAGATAAGTAGCTACAGTATGTATAATCTTACGTTGCTCTGGATCTTGCATGTGAAAAAAAGGAGTTTGGTATAGGCTTACAATGTTATTATCACCAAAACTATTTCCTGATTCTTGTCTGTATACTTTTCCTGTAGTATCCCCATGAATCACATATTCATTTTTACCAATGTAACCACTTGATGCAGCAGTAACCTCAATACCAAGTAGCTGACCAAACTCAAAATTAATACCGCCTTGAGGGTTTTGTCTTAGACCACCTATTAAACCACCTTCATCCTCTACACTGTAAAACAGTCTAAACTGAGATTTTTTTCTTATCAGCACAGAAGAAACAGCATCTAAATCATTATTTTGAACAACGTCTGTAATAAAAGATTGAATAGGTTTAGAAACAGTTTCTAAGTTTATATCCCCAATTTTATCTGTACCTGATAATGGCCTTAAACCATCTTGAGATAAAAAGAGGAGATCACCACCAATTTCAATTACACTGTCAGTAGCTAAACAACCAAGGTCATCTGTAACATTTTCGAGTGCAAAGTCTTCTCTTGTAAACCCTGTAAATTTTTTAATGTTTGTAGTTCCAAAAACATATAGAGCACCACGAAAAGCTTTTAAAGCAACTATGTCAAATCCAACATTAAAAACTTGTGCATCATCTCCTACACTATAGCTAAGTTCATTGGACTGACCACCAACGTAGAGGTTGTAAGCTTCTGAAGGATCTGCCGCCAAAAAACTACGACTGTTAAAAACAGCAGATAGTTTAGGTGCGGTTGGTGCTGTCGAATCAGTAACTTGCCTGTAGTTTGTTCCATCGTAAATAGCAGCAGGATTTATACCATCAGTAATATATACCTTTTTAACACCATTTAATTCAAAATTAACAAACCTAACTTTTTTAACCCCTGTCATTGTAGGGTTACTAGTTCTGTAAAGACCTGTTCCAGAGCCAACCTCAATATCACCTGTTGTAGCTCCACTAACAGCAATTTGAGTAATTGTGTTAAAGTACTTTGTACTGCTTACTGTAGTAGCATTTGGTCCAGTTACAGTTTCTGTTTGAGAAGTGCCTAGATAGTCTGTACCAGTTATAGTAAACTCTACACCCGACTCGTCTGCTGCTGCATAAAACGTAACAAGTCTTGGTTGTTGTGCTGCAGATGTAGTAAAATTTACTGTTCCAGTATCTGCAAGTGTTCCATCTATAGTTAGATTACCTGCACCACTAGGAGTTTGTGCTGTAGCAACACCATCTCTATCGTTAGCTACTACATCTGTTTTAATTGATACCCAAGCTTCAGTAGTATTATCCCAATAGTATAAATAGTTATTACCTGTGTTAGGCTCACGAGCAGCCAGAATACCATCGTTAATACCATCAGATACAGAAACACCGAGAACACTTTTACTACTGTTTCCTGGTACAGTACCATAATCATTAGTATACCCACTAATGCGTCTGTATCCACCTGTAATAGCAGGTTCATAATTCACCAAAGATATAGCAGATCCAGGTGCAACTTCACCCTGAGACAGAACATCTCTGTTCAGATTTAAGCCACCCTGTGCAAATACTTTAAATGAGCCTAGATTGTCTGCCATTAGAGAACTCTACCCAACACTTGATTAGAAGAGTTAATTCTTTCTACTACTGTAGATCTAATGCGTAAAGGTTCATCAACAAGTATTCTTCTCATTGATTTAACACCTTCTTGAAATACACCTTGATGTACTGCAGCACTCTGTTCATTGGATCTAAAACGCATCATGTACATCATAGCACCATCAATGATTACATGTTTGAACCTGTCGGGTATTGCTGTTATATCATCGTATTCTGAAAGATCTGCTGGAAAAGACCAGTACACATATTCAATCTGATAAGAATCGTTGGGAATAGGAGTTACACCAAACTTCTCTTCATTTGTTTGATAGACAAGAGTAGGAGCAGAGATACCTGTCTGATCACCTGTGTCATCAAAGTGTCTGTACTTTTGAATGTATTCATCATACGTAATAGCAGGTAAAGACATGGGGGTATTATCAACAGATGTTAACTTCTTAATATAAAAAGTCTGCCAGTCTGCTCTAGAATAGTCTGCAGGAAAGTCGTATTGTCTTGTTCCTGCAGTTAATGTTTGAGTATAAGTAGTTTTTAAGAAAGGCCATTCCTGACCTGTCTGTAGGATATTTCTAATGGAATTGTTTACTGCCTGTTTAGCCAATGATTGCACATTACGCACATCATTAAAACCACTACCAGATGTAGAAAGAGTAACCTCGTTTAGTCTAGTGAGTAGTTCATTAACCAGTGTAACGTAGTTAGCCATTACAAAAATCCTTCAGATAGCCTAAAGGGGCCAGTTACCCAGCCCCTAAAGTTTAATCATTTATGCAAGATAGTCACGATCAACTTCGTCAGCTTCTTTAGAAGAGCCAACTGAGTCAACGTCCATCAAACATGCATAGACACGAACCTTACCAGCAGTGTCTGGTGTAGTTCCTAGAAGCAACATGTCGATTGTGTCGGATGTTGTAACTAGGATTGGAGTTGCAGTATTTGCAAGTGTACCATAATCACCTGCTGAAGCACCTGTAAGGGTCATCCCATCAACAAATGCATCAACATCACCGCCTGTAATACCTAGGTCAAAAGTTGCACCTGTACCACCTGATGGTGCTGTTGTAATTTCAGCACCTGCAAACATTACAACTGTGTTGGCACCAACAGTGATAGCTTCGATAACATCGTTAGCTGCCAATGCTGAACCTTTTGCAGTTGCTGCTGCTGCCAAGTCGATTTCGACTTCAACAAGGTAAGGTTTGTTACCAGGATTACCACGTCCACCTGCTGCTCGTGAAAGAGTTGTTACTGTAGCCATAAGTCAATCCTCCCTTACGCCAAGTTATACTTAGCAGTTACCAAGGCTTCTGGCCTTAGAATTTTTCTGCCGTATAGGTGCATACCACGAACGATGTCAGCAAAGCTGTCAGGATCACGATATGTTTCAGTCTTGTTGATCTGCTCTGCAGTAGCAACTGCTGAATCATGACCACCAACGATAACACCGAAGTTATCTGCTTGGTCAGAATTGTCTACAGTGTCAGAACCTGTACCAACTGATGGTAGGTTTGAAGACTGATAGATTCTGAAGCCATGCAAGTTGTTGATGACTAGACCGTTGCGTAGACCACCTGATTCACCGTAATCAGAATTTAGGAGGCGTGAATCTTCGTCACGAAGAATCTCCATAAATACAGGGTCAACAACGAGCCATCTACCATCTTTATCAACTTGTTGTTGATCAAGCAAACGAGCCATACGAGCTACGATCATGTTAGGTGATACGTAACCTGTTGGTAGTGCGGTAGCACCTGGTAGACGTGCAGCAACAGGGATAGAGTCTCCTGTTGAACCTGCTGTTGTCAAGTTACCGAAGTTAGGACGAGATAGTTTCATTGAAGAAAGCAATTCGTCAGAACCTGCAGTTGAAACAGCTTTAGTACCATTAACAGTTGTGTTAACAGTGTCTGCTGCTGAATGTAGTGCAGACTGTGTATAACCTGATAGGTAACCAAGAACTTCTTGGTCATGCTGATCAGCTAGACGATAAGCTGCACGGTCAGTAGCCAATTGCATAAAATTGACGTGGCTGTGAGCCTCTTCGATATCATCGACTTTGAAGGCGAAGTAGTTGCTCTTGTCTACAACTAGAGAAAAGTCTTCATCATCAAGATCTTGTGCTGTGATCTGTGTGCCTCTCGCATAGGACGACACCGAAATCTCAGGCTCCTTAATAATTCTGACCGTATCACCTTGGGCACTGATCTCCCCAAAATAATCAGAGTTAGTAATATCACCAACTACTGTTTTTTTCCTAAAGGCAAGCTGTACCTTTTTGGAATAGATGACGCTGGAAAAGTTGCCGTTTGGCAAGTTCCCATAGCCACTCGCTGAAGTAAAAGCCATTTTGAAATCCTCCATGATATTTGGCTTATGAAGAAAGCTAAACACCTTTAAAGAGGCTGTACGTTTTCTAGGGTGCAGATAACACTTAGTTGGCCTACCAAGTGTTTACTGGGCCTATACTTGAACAGGTAGTTCTTTTATAGTTTAGACTTTTATGAAAAAGTATCTTGTAGAGGTAGTCCAAAAGGAGGCTCTACTTATAGATACACGTAGTTATATGTAACACTTTGAAAGTGTCAACCTTTTATCTGGCACCGCCAGATACATCATAAACGAATTTACCAGAAGACATAGCTTCTTGGATTTCGTCTTGACGTTTCTCAAACTCCTTGTCTGACATCTTAGCTACATCAGACTCTTTAATTTGACCTGATATACCTTTAGCATCAATAGAAGCACGAGACCCTCTTGTAACAGATGAAGCTGCAGCTTTTCTACTATCTCTTTTAGCTGCAGGTGTCATACCGTTATCAACTTTAAAAAGATCAATCACACGAATAACAGAAGCAGGATCATCCATATTTTCATAGAGTGCATCCTTAACCCATTTAGGTTGCTCATCTGCCCAGTCATGGAACTCATCTGATTGTCTTAATTCATCGAAGTCATCATGAGCTTTACGAATAACATTTTCTGCTTTCATTCGTAGAGCTTCGTTATGAGCTTCATCTAACTCTTTTAGACGTGACTCAGCTTTACTGAACATCTCTTTTGCTTTTTTAGAAGCAATCTTTTCAACAATACCTGCTACGTCTGGATACTGTTTTGTCCATTCTTCAATATCTTCATCAGATTTAGGGGGAACAATAGTATCCGTAGCTTTACGTTTTTCAAGAGCTTCAAGGCGTTCATTCCATTCCTTTTCTTTCTCTTGCATGTGTCTACGTAGATCACCGTAACGTTTCTTAAAAGACTTTTCCTCAGCACTTAATCCTGCTGTATCGTCTTCTTGTGTTTCCCCTTTCTGGGGTTCTTGTTCTTCTTGTTGGGTATCACTTGTGGCTTGTACCTTGGTGTCCTCAGTATCCTTGCCACTGGGTTCACTTTCAACAATTTCTTCACCACGAGCTTCTGCCTCTAGTTTTGCAATTTCTGCTTCTTCCTCTTCCATACGTTTTTGTTTACGTGCATAGTTAGAACCACGTTGAACAAAACCTGCTGTCTTAGGGGTTTCCATTGTTATCATTTCAGGCATATCATTTTCCTTTTATGTTGGGGCCAGCATTATTACTGGGTAGCCTTATCTTTATTTCTTCTTAGCCCTTTTTTTGGTCATTAGACCACCTTTGTTTACATCGGCAGTATACCCTAATGGATCATTTGGATCTATTTCATCAGCAGTAGCACTAGCTGTTACTGCATTAGAACCAGACCCATACGTTGTAGACATTGTTGCCTGTCCCATAGGATCTCTGTCAATACTTACATTAGAAACAAAGAATGGATCATCATCATCCCCTGATTTTTGTGCTGATTCCAAAGCTTTTGCTGCTGCTTCTTTATCAGCTTTTGCTTGTGCTGCAGCTTTAGCTCTTTGTTCAGCTTTTCTTTGCTCTTGCCTAATTCCAAATTTTTTCTGTTCTTCTGTTTTCATTCCAAAAATATTATTTAAAGTATCCTTTAAATTTTCATCTTCTTGAAGATCAGCAGCAATTCTGTCACCGTCAATCCAAGCATTAGGGAGAGAGTTAAGAACTGGGTTTGCTGCTACAAACTCTCTAGCTTTGTCTCTTAGGTTATCTGCAAGCTCTGTATTACCTTTTGCTTCTGCTACGATAGCCATAGCATTTACTCTAGCTACACTTGTGCCAAGTTGAATTGTGCTAAGAATACCAGTGGCTTTACCTTGCAGATTTTCATTTGCCCATGTCATAGGGTCAGTAATATCTTTTGCCCACTCGTTAGGATCTTTAGGCTCTGGGGGAGTGGGTGGATCTCCCCTATCATCATTTGTAGGAGCAGGGTTTTTAAATGCTTCTTGTGCTTTCTTTAACGCTGCTGACCCAAAAGCATACCAAGGTGGTCTAGTATATTGAATGTCACTAGGAGGAATAGTTCCACCAGTATCATTAAAAGAAACTACTCTAGTCTCACCAGTTTCAGAATGAACAAAAGTTCTTTGATTTGTACTCCCTTGAGTAGGTTGATACATTTGACCACCAGCCAAAGTACTTGAACCAACAACACTATAATTCATAGGATTAAAGTTTTGTGACATCCCTTGTGATTGCTGTAAACCTTGTGTTTGCCCAGCCATATAAGGGCCAGTATTAGCAGCAACTGGCATACGAGCAGGAGCACCAGCTTGTGGTTTACCACTCATATTCTGTTGTACTTGATTAGGGGAAAGAGGTTCACCACCAATTCTACCATTATTCTCCATGTTCTGCAAGCCAGACTTTGCTTTATTACGTAGATTCTCAAAGAAGTTTACTCCGTAGAACCTTAGAACGTCAGCAGGAACAACGTATTCACCTTCAGACAACATAGCAGGAATATCATCTCTGACCTCTGAAGCCATAGAGCCAGGAGGAATTTCATTACCTGACACTGGGTCTCTCTTCATACCATCGTCTTTGATACCACCTTCTTGCATGAAGGCCATTTCCATTTGTTCGTTCATAACTGGACCACCTTGGTTGTAGTTTTTAATACTTTCTGGATCGTTTTTGTTTAATAAAAAACTAAATTCTGGATCATCCCTAGAAACCTTCTTAACGTTCTTTGCCAAGACAAGAGGTCCAACCTGAATAATTTGGCTTGCCTCTGTTACTGGCATACCGTCTGCTTTATCGTAGAAGAAAGAGTGTCTGAAAGGGTTCATACCAACTTGCACCCACTCACTGTCAGGGTCAGCTAATATTTCTTTAGCCATCTGATGTACAGATTCTGGATCAGCATTCTTATAGTCACCAAAAATTCTGGCAATAGTTGCTTTACCTTTACCCTTAGCAATGTTGGCAGCACCCTTAGGGTTTGTTTTAAAACTTACGTTGTTCAACACAGCTACTTGACCGTATCCTATAGAAGCTCCTGACAACGAATCATTTAAACCATCGTGCAGAGATACAACCCAAGTATCAAAGTTTTCGTAAGCATTAATATCTAGTCTTGATGCAACCCTTGTACCATCTTCTATGTTTTTAGTTACACCTATAACACCTTTTTTAACCTGATTAGGTGTCAACGAAGACACAATGTCCATTGTAGTAGGAAGCTCAGGGGCTTCTTTGATAGGGACAATAGGTCTAAAATTATCTGCTAACTCTAAATACTCTTGATAAGTAATTTCATTATCTAAGTAAGCTTCAAGACCTTTCTGAAGTTGAGGTGTTCTTACTTGTTTTCTTTTAGGTTTACTTTTACGCCAGTCTTCTTTTTGTTTTTCAGTAATACCTAAAACTTCTTGAGCATTCTCTGATGCATCATCTAAAAGTTCTTCCCTACTTGCAGCAGGTTTTATAATTCTAGTTACTTTATCTGCACCTTTACGGATCATAGTTTGTGCAACATCACCAAGACCAGGGACTAAACCTACTACTTCACTTGCAGCAAGTAAACCAACTTTACTCCAACTAGGGTCTTCTTTTTTTAACTCTTCCTGTATTTCTCCTACAGTCATAGCTGTACCAATTCCTGGCAAAGCTCCTAATACGTTTTCTACTACTTGTCCAGTTTCCTCTTTAGACCTTTCTAAA
>Ga0213860_10000847_pt1 | contig 12359 bp, 9 predicted proteins | sample PICome_3_FD_160118 | JGI IMG/M metagenome (GOLD analysis project Ga0213860, IMG submission 160118) | Coastal seawater microbial communities near Pivers Island, North Carolina, United States - PICO550 | ecosystem: Environmental > Aquatic > Marine > Coastal | place: USA: North Carolina | collected...
ATCTTCCCATTGATCATATGCAACTCTAGATTTGATGGAGTAAGAGAAGTTTTGATAATACTCATTATTAGGTAATACTTGTAAATTGTCATTCAAGAATCCTGAAGTTTTTTGCCAACCAGAAATAAATGTTGCACCAACACCAAGATTTATTGTAGAATTGTAATCCACTGATGCTTTAATTATACCCTCATTACCTGAAGTATCTGAAATAATTTTTGTACCTGTCTCTAAATCACTTTCAAACTGAACATATAAGAAACCACTTACTGGATCAAATCTTTTTACAACTCCCCTTTGTAAATCTCCATTTTCCTCAATATTAGTCAATTTTTCATTTTTAAAAAATGGAGAGGTTGAAATTTCTGATTCAAAAACTGGGAAGAATGTCTCTGGAACAACTGAACCTGCTGAGAAGGAAATGACATTTCCAGGAACATCACCTTCATTCAGGAAAGTAGACAGATCATATTCAATAAAAGAACCACTACCACCAAGTTTAGGATCAGCGGCAGTAACCTCAAAGAGAGAATAACCATAATCTTGAGAGTTATAACCCTTACCAGTAGTACCTAAACCAACTCCAATATTTTCAACTAATACAGATTCACCTACCTTAAATGGCCAATTTTTGGCTTCACTAAATTCCTTTGAAAATCCTAATCTTACGATTTTTGTATTTTCATTATAACTTACAGAACTAATACTAAAACCATTAGTATTATTAATAGGAATAAAAATCGGAGGAACCAAATTGAGTGAATTTGTATTATCAATGATCTTTACCTGTGAATCACCAAGTTCGTACTCCAAACTAACATCTATTATTTCTTTACTTGATCCATCCAATACAATAAGATCAGGAGCACTACTGTAGTTTACACCACCTGATGTGACACCGATTGATTCAAATTTCCCAAGTGGAGTAACTAAAAGAACTTGAGGAAGACTTGCAATAGCATTCAAGGTCTTATCAGATGGATATCCAAAACCAATATTATTGAATTTTGTTGAAATGATACTTCCAATTGTATTACTTGATGGTCTTAATAATGCGTCAGTTCCCCTTTCACTTGTAACTGTTGTAAAACCTGGAAGTGATTTATAAGATGAACCTTTATTAAATGCCTTGAGTTTACTGATTGGACCAATTGCATTTTTAGAAATAGTAGTATAAGTTACATTTTTATCATATGAGTTTATGGTATCAGTATCAAAAGGTATATCGTATTTAAATGTGTCACTAGTGATATCAGAAATTGCAAAACTTCCATTAAACTTATTTGAAACTAAATCTATGGCATTATTATTTGGGACATCAACATCTTCGTAAATACCAAGTTTTTTAGCAGTAATTTTATCTAAATTATCTGGATTAAATGCATAATATAACTTTTTAGGTAAATTGTCTGAAACTGTTAGAGTAAGTGCGGCATTATTAGTTAACCCTACTTTTCCAGATCTTCTTACTTCAAAATTTGATGTTGTCTTCGTTGTAATAAATTCATCATTTTTGTCAGGATCAGTATACAATTCTAATTCAAATGCAGAATAATCAATTCCACCCTTTCTAAAAGATAATGAATCATCAGATAGATCAAATTTTAATTTTTGATTTTTTTGAATTTCAACAGCAGGATTGATTCTTGATAGAACAGCAGTTTTTGCAGATCCAATATTTACAAATGATGGATTTTCTTTTGTAAGTTCAAACTTATCCTCAACCAGTTTAATTGAATCTTTATTGAAAACATAAACATAATACATTCCAGCATCAGTAAGATTTTCTGATGGTTGGTTATTTGGTGTATTGTAGATTATTTTATCACCAGTCTTATACTTGTTCTGAGGAACAGTGAATGTGTTCGATGTTGTATTGACACCAGTCTCAAGTACTTCATCAGGATCAAATACAATTCTTCTGTTTGCATTATTATATTTTACAACAATAGTGACTGTATTTTTTGGTTTTACTTCTACAGTAACCCCATCACCATTCTTTAAACCGTGTGTTTGTGCAGTTGAAACTGTCACTTCATTCTCTGATACTCTTCCTTTGAGAACTGATGGAATATTAGTAGTGAAACTATTATAAGTCTCAAGACCATTTCTAGATTCAAAGAATAAAAGACCACCTGCATCAGAATTGATACCAACAAATTGTCCTACAGAATTAACTCCAACTCTTTGTGTTGCAATACCAATAATATCCTTAGATAAAGGAACTGCAAAAACATTACTAGTATCTGACAAATTGTAAACTGGAGTACCAGTAATTCCACTAAACACTCTTATAGAATTTCCAGCATTCTTTTTGTAAATTAGGGGAGTGTTTAATGATAATCTGTGATCAGGAATATAAATCTCTTTTTCATTTACTCTAATTTGAGTTTTGCCGGCTCCAGGATTTGAGAAAGATAAAGTTGTAATCGTACCATCATTATCTGTACCAATACCTAAGGATTCATTAGGATCAAAGTATAATTCTCTATTAAATATTAAGTTTTCTTTAGATGAGATAGATGAAGAAGTGAATTTAATTTTTCTTGGATCATCTCTTACAATAGTTCCTGCAGGGTGTCTAACAGGGAATGTGTTATCAACACCTCTCAGTATTCTAATTCTTCCTGACAATTTATCAACATTGAGTACTTTGACTCTCTCATCTTCTATTTTAAGAATATCATTAGATCCAATGACCTGTTCATCTAAAGAACCAGTAACAAACATAAATGTCACAATACCTGTGACACTGTCTGTATTAAGACCAACTGACAAGTACCATCTCTCACTAGTAACACCTACCTTGTAAGCACCCTCAAAATTCTTATAATAAGATGAAAGATTATCAACAAAAATTGTATCTAAAGACTTAAAATTGTGTGGTGATGATGTCAATCCAACAAATCCATTCTTGGAGTCTCTGGTTGAAAATTCAACATCTTCAATTGATCTAGATACAAGGTTTATGTTATCTACTTTTTTACCAGATAATTCAGATACTCTGTAATCTAAATTTCTACCACCTGTACCAGTGGTGTTAAATCTAACTCTATCATTAATTGCATAGTTATCTCCAGAATCTACAATTTCAATATTATCAACAGAACCAGATGACACTGCTGAAATATCTATTGATTGATTTCTCTCAAGGTCAGAATTAAAAATGTAGTCGTATCCATTGTTATTACCATCAACAAAATAGTTTGTGGTATTTCTAAAATATGATTCTTTTACGATATCAAAATTTGTTTGATTAGAAATTGCCCTGAAGTTAAAGTCTATGGGTTCAGAATTAAAATCATTTCCAATAACATAAGGAAATACAGGTCTCTTGAAATTTTCGAAAGGTCCAGAACCATCATTGTTATCAGAAATAGTACAGAAATAAGCATAAACTCCATTAGGAAAATCTGGAGTTATACAGAATCTTCCATTTGACTCATCTAAATCTCCATCACCAGTGTAAATGAAATCATTTACAAATAAACCAGTAGGAAATGCGTCAGTAGATGGTCTGTTTATAAGATTAGTATTAATATCATATCCAGATTTTAATTTAGTTATTGGACCAGTACCATTTCTAAATTTAAATCCATATGGACCATAGATAGGATTTCCATCATAAGCCCAACCCAAAATTGGAGAATGAAAATTACTATTCTTTTCCAGACCATTATCATCTAAAGGAAGATCAAAAACCCCATATCTTATATCACCGCCGTTAGTAGTTACATTTGATAAAAGTCTAAGTTCTCTTGGTGCGTACAGTGATGAGAACTGTAATGTTTTAGTGTCAATACTCTCACTAATGGAGCAATCATCATCTTTTAAATTAGCAAAGTTCTTTTCAAATAAATTGATATTCCATGCCTTTATATTTGCTTGAACTTTACCACCTTGTCCAGAATTTACTACATTAATAGTGGTCTTACCAGAAACATATCCGGCACCACCTTTATTAATAAAGACACTTTGTATTTTACCATCACTAATTAAAGGTACTATTGAAGCAAAATCGCCAGTTTCAGATATAATTTGAAGATCTGGTGCTGAATTGTAACCAGATCCAGATTCTTTTACAATTACCTCAGTTATTTGACCATTGTTGATAACTGGAGATAGTTCTGCATCTACACCAGAATCAAATTTAACCTCTGGTTGTCTTCCAAAATCGATAATTGTAGATGCACCATATCCAACACCACCATCACTAAGGTCAATTGATTCAATAGATCCTCGGAATACTGGTTGAACTTTAGCATCGTATAATAATACATTTCCAATAAATGGATTATCACTGATTAGATAGTTTGATCCATTCTGTAACAAGACAAAGAATTTACCTGGCTCAGGATGTAAAATTATAGCCTCATTTTCAGTAAATGCAAGAGTATTAGTTGGAACTATAATATCTTTATCAACTGGTGATTCAATGATAAAAAGATCATTGAAATCTGCAATAAAATCCTTACTATAACTTGCAGGATTTCCTTGAACATCAACTACAATTGGTGGATAATTAAATGAACCTGTACCAGAATTTGAGAAATCAATGATGACGTTATTATCAAAATAAAAATCTCTTGATATAGTACCAACACCAATCTTTGTTAGAGAAAACGCATCATTACTAATTTTCTTTACATAATACTCATCACTTTCATTAAGTTCATTGATCGTCACACCAGAACCAACAGTATATTTTACTACTTCTTTTGATTGATACCCATGATTTACTATTTCTACTTGATTTGATGCAGTATTTACACCAAAAGATGGAATGGTTCTCCTTTTGTTTTCGTAACCAGTACCAGGGTTTGTTACTACAACACTTGATACAACTAATTTTAGATCTGATGCAGATATAAATTGTTCTCCATCACCAAGTGAATCCAGACTTACTGAGTTGATACCAGACATCGCCTCAGGCATTGTCTTGTGTAAAGATATTGTCTTTTGTGTTTTTACAAATGCAAAATATTCTGCATCTGTTGAGAGACCTGCAATTGATTTTGTCTTTCCAGGTTCGTATATGACTCTTTCACCATCTTGGAATTTGTGATCATCATTAAATGTGATTTCATTAGTTGCAATATTTACATTAGATGAAAGATCTGCAACAAAAGAATTTTCAAGTCTAATACTCTTCATTCTTGGTTCAGCTGTTGCACCCTTTCCATTGCCACCAGTAATAGAGATGAAAGGTGGTTCTGAATATCCTAAACCATTATCAATAACATCAATTCTTTCTAATTTTCCTTTAATATTACAAACACCTGTAGCACCTACACCAACACTATCTTGTATATTCAATAATGGGGGGTTAATTACATCATATCCAGAACCTCCAGATCTAATACTGAAATTCTGAATATCACCATAATAAACACTTTGTGATGATTTATAATTTAACAACTCAAGACCATTATTAAAAATTCCTGTAAAACCTGATTTTGTAGGTTCATCCTTTGTTTTGGTTACAGGATTTAGAATTTTTCTATAAATTCCTTGAGGTTGTACTTTTTTATTATAAAAATCAAGTAAATTAATGGTAGAATTGGTAAAGACTCCCCTAAATGATACAAATTCTTCTCTGAATAAATCTGACCTACTTTTAGAAAGTTTTAATTTTGTACTGTTAACTCTAAAGGCATAATAAAAACCTGAAGATATACCCTCAATTGCGTTTGTGGGATCACCTCCTACTGCGTCAAAGTAAATAGGATCACCTGTGTAGAATCCATGATCAGGTAATGAAGTTCTTCCCAGATCTAAAGTTTCAATATCAAAGGTATCTGTAGTATTACTAATTGTTGCAGAGAATTTTATAATTTTGTCATAAGTATTAATATTTAAATCACCATATCTAGGAATTGAGTTTGATGCAACAATTGTACTATCATCAAACTTTGCATATGTATTTTGTACATTAGTAGCAAATTTTCTGATATTATACTTTGATGATTTACCTTTTAGTAATTGATTCTCAACAAAAAATTGACCAACAGTGTTAAGTGGTTGACCAAAATTAATACTTACTCTTCTTGCCGAAGAAACATTAACTACTTCTCCCTCAACAGAATAGGAAAAATCCTCATTCTGATATCTTACTTGATAACCCTCTTTAAAGAAACAATCATTCTTAAAAGTTATCTCATAGATGTTGTCTTCAGCATCAATAACATTTGCTTCTAAGACTTCATAATTTGTTTTTATATTTAAAATGTAATTATTGTTTTTCTTTCCTGGAGCTTTATAACCAAGAGATTTTATCTCAATGGTGTCATCTTTTTCATAATATGCAGTTTTTTCATTTTGTACAAAATCTTTGAGAGTAGAGGTAAATCTTACTCTAATTTCTTGTGATGTATCAATACCAACATATGCAAAAGAATAGGAATCTAATTTTACATCTGTGGTTTTCTTTAGTTTATTTGTGACACCTTTAACATTAAATAATTGATTTAAAGTTTTTCCACTGTAAGCAATTCCAATATCCTGCCCATCAATATCTTCAACAACAATATTTCCAAATTCAGGAAAATCTACAGTAGAATCTACACTTAGGACTGTTTCATTGATATCAACATCTTCTAAAAGTTTGGTAAGTGGGTTTGGTCTGAACTCACCAAATATACTACCATTTACATCAGAGTCTCTCTGAAATCCACTATCAATACTAATCTGATAATATTGAAAATTACTATAAGGAATTTTCTGTACGTTTGTTATAGAACCTCTAGCATTTGTTGCTTTTTGGAAAATTGTAAGATTTAATAATTCTAATGGATCACCCTGAAGTTGTTCAACTACAAAATCCTTTGTTACCTTATAATCTGCATTAGAAGGAGTTAATAGGAACTGTGATGGACGAATGATTTCTACATCTTCACCATATAATGCTCTGAATAGAATTTCATATGACTGATCTGTTCCCTTAGAGGTATAAAAACTGTCTACATTATAAATGAAATTTCTCTGATCAAGATCACCAAATAAATTTCTCTCCGTAAATCCTGGTGTAAACTGTCTTTTTAACTTTTTGAAAAACTCTTGAAGGAATAATACATTTAAATTTTGAACAACAGTCCCGTTATCATGTTCATCTATCTCAGACTTTGTAAAAGTAAGTTCATCAGGTTTACCTGTGGTGATGTATGTGGTGATACCACTGAAACCCCTTCTACAATCCTTAAATTTAGTTGCAGTCTTTGTCTCATAGAAAATGATCTCATCATCAATTCTTATGATACCATTTGTTTCAGCAAAACCTTCAGTAGATTGAACGTCTATATTAACTTCAGTGTAGTTTAATTTCTCTGTAAGTGTAGTTGAACTTACAATATTGAAAAGTTCATCAACTTTGACATACTTGTCAATGTTATTGACAATATCGATAGGACCACTTTGAGATTCCTGAGATACGTAATATTGCTCTAAAAAATCGGTAAGAAGAGGAAAGTCCTCTCTCACGTACCTAGGAAGTTGACTAGCAACAATTTCTTGAAACTTGACTCTATCTATTGCCATTTTTAATTCTTAATTGTAAGATAATCTGCAGACGATACTGTTATTAGACTAAGTTGAAGTAGTTGAAGTTGTTTCAACTTGAACAGTGGTAATTGGATTACCTCTTACCAATTTGTTTGATCCATAACTTGAAGAAACAATGTAATTTGTTCCTGATATATCATTTCCAGAGGAAATGTTGTCGGCAATAACATCAACTGTTGTATTATTTACATCAAGTTGTAGATAGAGATCTTGGAGACCTATAACGTCATTTGAAAGGGGAATCGTTGATATTTCTACCATTGGACTGTTGTGATTCACAACAGTAGAAATTATATTGATAGGATTCAGTTTAACTTCACCTTTCACATAATCAATAGTACCAACATTCTGTTTTACAATAAATGGTTCTGTTGGAGAGTTTAATCTGAATAGGAATACAGATCCTTTTTTAAGATCTGGGTTTGGTTTATCACCAAGATAAACCGTTCCACTTATACCACTTACAACAAATCCTGATGACTTGATGTTATAACCAAGACTCTTGACAAACAGTTGATTACCAAAACATAATTCGTATTCGGCAAACTGATTGAGTTGTGCAACTAAATCACGTCTGATATTAATATTTGTGATGTTTGATGTAATAGATTCATTACTATTATCAATGACTCTCTGGAACTGAGAATATTTGAATCTTCCTCCAAATTGATTCAATTCAGATGAATCAGAATAAGTTGTAATGTTCTGTACGACAACATTTTGAACAAAGGAAGCAGTGGGTGCTAAATTTGGATTGTAATAAACTTCACAATCTGCTTCAAGAAATAAGAACTTTAAGTCAATAATTTCAGGTCTTATACCGGCAACAGAGAATTTCTTAATCTGTTGTTGAATGTTTTGTTTGACACCACTTGAAAGGAATACACCATTGAATGGTTTGACACTGATGAATACCTTTCCAAATTGTGGAGGTGTTAAATCTTCACCACCAAATGCTGAAACTGATTGAGCCTCTGGATAAATCTGTGGAATCAGACCCTCATAATCAGCTGCAGTGACTGCTCTGTTCTGTGATGCATAGATCTGTGGTGCATACTTCTTAATTGATTCAACAGATTCAATTGATTTGCCACCACCAGATACTGAATCTGTTGTTATTACAGATACACCAGAACTAATTGCTAGACCATTATTGCCAACTAGATTTCCAATGAACTGGAAATTAGAAATATTATTTGCTTCATTCCCATTTGATGTGATATAACTTGCTTCAATGAAATTCTGATCTTCTAACTTAACTCCAAAAATTCCATCACCAAATAATAACTCATATCTTTCTTGTTCAATCTCTTGTATAAAGTATGCTCTCGTTGAACTCGTGACTTCAAACAAACTTGCAAACAATTCAAACTTTTTTGATACTGTTGAAGATTCAGTGTCCTTTACAATCACTGAAATTAAATCTGTATCAATACCAGAGTTTGGTAAAATAAACTTCTGATTTGGATTACTTCCATCTACAGTAAAAGTTTGATTAATATAAGTTCCTTCGTAAACAGAAATACTACTAAATGTAGCATTTCCAGTTGAATCTACAGGGACTGTAATATCATTAGGAATTGAGAATACAAAAGTCTTTGTCTTGTTTGAAGATGTTGATCTTGTTGATAATACAACACCTGCCTTCAGTGTGACAGAAACTGCAGTTGTATTACTTAAATCTACACTAAAGGAAACAATTGACTTCGATGATTTCCTTGATCTTGGTACATACCCAATATTACGCGCGAGAGATACTACATTCTCCCTTAGAGTCGCACTATCAATGAATACCTCATTTGATACCATATTGGCATTGTATGAGGTAATATAAGTGTTATACGCTAACGTGTCGATAATTGTAGATAGATTTGATCCCTCAAAATCATAATCCGTGAAATTTGAATTTGCACGGAGATAATCCTTTATTGATTCCTTGATCTGATCAAAATCTAAGTTGCTAAAATTAACTAAAGGCATTTACCTAGTGGGTAGTAACACGAACTCTAATTGTTGTGTTTGAGCATCTATTCCTATAATTTCGTATTCGATATTACAGTTAAATTCATTATCATCAAAAATTGGAGTAACAATAACATTCAGTAATTTTACTCTTGGTTCAAATGAATTGATTGTGTTTTCAATCTCAGATTGAATTGCACTTGCAGTCAAAGTATCTAAATTCTCAAAAAGAAGTTGAGTTACCCTTGATCCAACAGTTGGCTCAAATGGTTTCTCACCAGGTACAGTAAATACTAAATTACGAATTGAACGAGCAATTGCATTTGCATTCTTTATCACAATGATGTCATTGTTAATAGGATTAATCTTAAAGGTCGCACTTACGTCCTTAAACCCCTGACTGACTCTTTGAGCGGGCACTGTGATAATACAACAATTCTAAAGTTATTTATTACCAATAATTAATTTTTTACTCAGTCAAAAGATCAGGTTGATTCTCTTCATTCTCCCAGAAATCTTTATAATCTACCTCACTGGCTTCATAAAACCCATCTTCTCTTACCTTCTTCTTATTCTTTGGTGTCTTCTGATCGTGATTGATCTCTCTAAGAAAATTCTTATCCATCTATTATAAACCCCAATCTACGATAATCATTGTCTTCTATATATCTCTCGACTTTATCCCCTTCCCATATCGGAATGACTGAATCATTGTTATAACGAAAATCTGGATTGGCTCTTAGATGTATCTCAATCAGTTTTCCATTAATATACTCACAATTAATCCATTCATATCTCTCACTTAATTCTTTGAAGAGTTTTGGTAATGGTATGTCTCTTTCTACCTTATACCACCTCTTCCACTTGTACAACGGATCCTGAGGGTCTCTCTCACCCTTTACAGTGAGTTCCTGTTGCCCTTGATAATAATCAACTGATATGTGTTCTCCATCAAATATCTCACACCAAAACTCACCTGGATGTAAATGTTCAGTATCACCTTCCAAATAATCCATTCGAGCATATCGTCCCATACCCATGAAATTAATACATGGTCTGATAATATAAATGCCAGATGAAGGAACTTCTAAACCCGCAGGTCCACAAGTATATCCTAACATCTGGCTGATCTGTAACTTATTATAAATCCATAAATCTTGAGGATGAATAGATGACCACTCATCCTCAACAGTCATCTTATACTTAATCTTCTTCATCTAATTCTTGAAATGATAATTTAAGTATCATTACTATATAATAGCTCACTCCAAATAATAGTATTAACATACAAATGATAATACTCCATGTCACATCATTGACATCATTGAGTGGTCGAAGAATCAGATTCATACATTAACGTCCCTGTCCACGATACCTTTTTGGTTTACCATTACGTGATGTTGCTGCATACTTTGTGTGTTGACCTGAACCCTGTCGAGTCTTCTTTGGACGCGACTCAATCATTGATTGACCAGTCAGAGACTTCTTAACCTTTGCCATAATTAAATCCAGACGACTTTTACACTATAAACAAAAAAAGGGGTCTTGTCAACCCCTTTCTTCTATCTTACCAAATATTATACACTTCTTACATCCAGGGCCAAGACATTCCCAACCCTTATGACACTTCTCACATCCCTTACCACCACATTTATTACAAACAGGATGATAATCAGATAACCCTCGTTTTTTCATGTCCTACTCGAATACGTGGATCGCACCAGATCTCATATCCAGCTTCAATGGCATCCAAACAGAAGGATACATCTTCTCCACACATATCTTGAACTGCACCACTTTCAAAAACTTGCATCTTCGGTGCAAACCATGGATACTTAATCTTCTCATTTTCAAAGACTCCATGCTGAATCATGACCCAACCGAATCCTGTATAATCAACAGTAAAAGGCTTCTTACGCTTACTAATACCATCAACCATCTCATGATTCATCACTCCACCATTATTCCTGAAGTCATCTTCCTCTAACCAATGTGCAACAGAGGTTGTGCGGCCATCTTCAGTTGAATACCAACCAGCTACAATCTCCTTCTCTTCACCTTCAGAGTTTAACGCTAAATCACAAAGCTGCCAGAACTTCTCAGTATTGAAAATAATGTCACTATCAATCCATAACTGATAATCATACTTGAGCTTCCCGTCCCATGGAATTTGGTCAGGCCCTCTCAATACATTTGCGCCAAGACACTTACATCGTGCGAAATTCACCATGCTTGAGTAATCTTGACTAATCTGAATACTCATCTGATTTTGTACAAGATCAAAACATAATTGTACAAAATTTTTCATGAATGCATAACTACACCCACGCCCTGGAAGACAAAATACAATCGCCTTCCCTCTCATCCTTTCTTTAATTTCTTCATAATCCCACTCTACTTTTTCTTTCTTACTTCCAGCCTTTGGTGTGGCTGCCTTCACTGTAAATCCTTTTGCCATGAATTTGAAATCACTCCATTTCAATCTTTATTATACCAATTATGTATACTACTGTCAATTATTCTGATACTATCTCATATGAGAGATCCTCAGACACATAGTCAGTCTTTACAAGGCCAACCAAATTATTTAAAATCTTCCAATTCTCATTGAATATAAACTCATTATATTCCTCTGATATACATTCACCCTTTAAAAATATTCTGTAGACTTTTGATACACTCATAAAAAAACCTCGAAGGGGGCTACACTAAAAAACTTATACGGGATTTTTTTATATATGGATTTTTTTTTATTATTGCAATATTGCGAGGCCAGATTGTCACCTTTGTAGGTTAGACTTGCCGCAATTTCTTTAAGGGGGGGCCGATAACTTTTTATC
>Ga0213860_10000848_pt1 | contig 12356 bp, 6 predicted proteins | sample PICome_3_FD_160118 | JGI IMG/M metagenome (GOLD analysis project Ga0213860, IMG submission 160118) | Coastal seawater microbial communities near Pivers Island, North Carolina, United States - PICO550 | ecosystem: Environmental > Aquatic > Marine > Coastal | place: USA: North Carolina | collected...
TTTCTCTTGGTTTGTTTGTTAAGCTAATTTAGCCTTGACTTCATCAGCAACAGCTTGTGGGACCTGATCATAATGATCAAATATCATTGTATATTGAGCCCTTCCCTGACTCATTGATCTTAAATTATTTACGTACCCAAACATGTTTGCAAGAGGAACCATTGCATTTATTACTTGCACATTACCTCTACTATCCATACCACTAACTTGACCACGTCTACTGTTTAGATCACCAATAATATCTCCCATGTATTCCTCAGGAGTAACACATTCTACTTTCATTATGGGCTCCAAAAGAACTGGGGAAGCTTTAGCCATACCCTCTCTGAAAGCAGCTCTAGCAGCTATCTCAAACGCCATAACTGAGGAGTCAACATCATGATATGCACCATCATGAAGATTAACCTTGAAGTCTATAGCGGGGAATCCAGCGATTATTCCAGATTCTTTTGCTTGCATGAGCCCCTTTTCTACGCCTGGTATATACTCGGATGGTATATTTCCACCTTTAATAGAGTTAATAAACTCAAAATCTTTATCTGGGTTTGGTGAAAAAATCATCTTAACCCTAGCAAATTGACCAGAACCTCCTGATTGTTTTTTGTGTGTATAGTCAACTTCAAATTCTTTAGTTATGGTTTCTCTATAAGCCACTTGCGGAGCGCCAATATTTGCCTCGACTTTAAATTCGCGTTTAAGTCTATCGATTAAAATATCTAGATGAAGCTCCCCCATACCTTTCATAATAGTCTGCCCTGACTCAGTGTCTGTTGAGACTTGAAATGAGGGATCTTCGGCAGCTAGTCGCGCTAACCCTGCTGACATTTTTTCCTGATCATTCTTAGACTTCGGCTCCACTGCTATTTCTATAACCGGATTAGGAAATGACATAGTTTCAAGAACAACAGGTTTAAGGTTATCACAAAGAGTATCCCCAGTTGTTGTTTCTTTCATTCCAGCAAGTGCAACTATATCGCCAGCAAAAGCTTCATCAATCTCTTCCCTATTGTTGGAATGCATCATCATCATTCTACCAACACGCTCTTTTTTACCTTTAGTTGAATTTAATAAGGAATCACCTTTCTTAATGGTTCCTGAATAAATTCTTAAAAAGGTAAGAGATCCCACAAAAGGATCATTCATTATTTTAAATGCAAGACCAGAAAAAGGTTCTTGGTCATTTGCTGTTCTCTCAATGTTTCGTGTTTCTGTTATGTCGCCAGGTAGAAAGCCAGTATAAGCAGGAACATCCAATGGATCTGGCAAATAATCTATGACTGAGTTCAACATGGTTTGAACGCCTTTATTTTTAAATGCGGAACCACAAAGGATTGGAACAAATTTCATAGCAAGCGTTCCCTTCCTGATCAGTTTTCTTAAGGAAATTTCATCAGGCTCCTCACCCTCTAGATATTTTTCCATCCACTCATCGTCTTGCTCAACAGCAAGTTCGACAAGGTCAGCTCTCATGGATTTAGCTTTCTCGACCAAATCCTCTCTTATATCGCGAACAGTCCATGTGGCTCCTAAATCCTCTGAGTCCCATACCCATTCCTTCATTGAAACCAAGTCAACAAGTCCAGCAAAATTATTTTCAGCTCCTATAGGGAGATTTATTGGCAAAGGAGTAGCTCCTGTCCTATCCTTTACCATATCAACGCATTTAAAGAAATCAGCGCCTATTTTGTCCATTTTATTAACAAACACTATTCTAGGAACTTTATATCTATCAGCTTGCCTCCAAACTGTTTCGGTTTGAGGCTCTATTCCCGCATTAGCGTCTAAAACCACTACTGCACCATCCAAAACGGCAAGAGAACGCTCAACTTCAATAGTAAAATCAACGTGACCAGGTGTGTCTATTATATTAAAACGAAATTTAGCTTCATCTTCAGAATTACCATAGGCTTTATCAAAAGTTTTGCCATCCTCAGTTCTATACCAGAAACAAGTAGTTGCGGCTGAAGTTATTGTAATACCTCTTTCCTGTTCCTGTTCCATCCAATCCATTGTTGCATTACCATCATGAACCTCACCTATCTTATGAGATTTTCCTGTGTAATATAAAATTCTTTCAGATGTGGTAGTTTTACCTGCGTCAATATGGGCTATAATGCCAAAATTTCTGTATCTATTTAAATTGTATGCACGTGACACAATAATCTCCTAATTCTTGTTTACCAACGATAATGAGAAAAGGCCTTATTAGCCTCAGCCATCTTATGTGTATCCTCTCTTTTTTTAACAGAGGCACCTCTGTTAGACGACGCATCAATTAATTCTCCACCAAGCCTCTCTGTCATAGAGTTTTCTGATCTATTTCTACTGCTATTAATCAACCATCTAATAGCTAAAGCAAGAGCCCTATCAGACCTAACTTCTACAGGCACTTGATAAGTTGCCCCACCAACCCTTCTTGACCTAACCTCAACTTGAGGCTGAACATTCTCTATAGCATCGTGGAAAGTCTTAATAGGCTCAGACCCAAGTTTTTTTTGAACAATTTCAAAAGCACCATAAACAATTTTTTCTGCTGTTGACCTTTTACCATCGAACATTAAACAAGAAGTGAATTTTGATACTATCTTATCATTGTACTTTGGATCCGGCATCACTTCGCGTTTTACAGCTTTTCTTCTTCTAGACATTAAATAATCCTCTGTTTACTTAGGCCGCTTGGCACCATATTTTGAACGTCTTTGCCGCCTGTCTGCAACACCTTGTGTGTCTAAGGTACCTCTAATGATATGATATCTTACGCCAGGCAAGTCTTTCACTCTTCCTCCCCTAATCATAACAACCGAGTGTTCTTGAAGGTTATGACCTTCACCTGGTATATAGGAGGTAACTTCAAATCCATTTGTTAACCTAATCCTTGCAACTTTTCTAAGAGCAGAGTTTGGTTTTTTTGGGGTGGTTGTATAAACACGTGTGCAAACGCCTCTCTTTTGAGGGCAAGATTGCATCGCAGGAACTTTTGTCTTGTTCACAGGTCGTTCACGGCCATGCCTTATGAGTTGGTTAATTGTAGGCATAAAAATAGTCCTCTTAAACTAGAATTAATTAGCTTTTTATAATTCTTAAAATATGAAGGGTTAGCGTCTAATAAAATTACTACCAGAACCCAATTTGCGGGATTGTATTCTCAAGAAAATAAATGGTCAAGAACAAAATCAAATTTTATTAAATTTTTTAATTTTTTATTTAACCTACACTATCCTCAGTATCATCAACCAGAGCAGCTTCCTCTTTGGACATTTCTTCAAGAATTTCTTTATCTCTTCTCATCGCAGTCATTCTAAGTTTGTTAACTACTGATCCAGTGCCTGCTGGAACCAAACGTCCAACGATCACATTCTCTTTTAAGCCTGAAAGTGGGTCTGATTTACCTGAAACCGCTGCTTCTGTTAAAACACGTGTTGTTTCTTGGAAAGATGCAGCAGAAATAAAACTTTCAGTTTGCAAACTTGCCTTAGTTATACCTAAGAGAACAGAATCTCCTTTTGCAGGAACACCTCCATCTTTGATTATTTTTTCATTAGCTAACTTAAAATCCAACCTATTAACTTGCTCACCATTGAGGAATGTTGTATCTCCATGGTCCGTAACTTCAATTTTTTGGAGCATTTGTCTTACTATGACTTCTATGTGCTTATCATTGATTTTAACACCCTGGAGCCTATATACATCTTGTACTTCTTTTACAAGATAATCGGCAAGTGCCTCAACGCCAAGTATATTCAGAATGTCATGAGGAACGGGACTTCCATCAATAATCATATCTCCCTTTCTGATAAAATCACCCTCTTGAACAGCTAGAAGCTTCCCTTTAGGGACCATATACTCAACTGCTTCTTCATCGTTATTTTGAGGTACGACCCTAATTCTTCTCTTGGCTTTATAGTCAGTTCCGAATTCAACAACTCCATCACTTTCAGAAATTATAGCAAAATCCTTTGGCTTTCTTGCTTCAAAAAGTTCTGCAACTCTTGGCAAACCACCAGTTATATCTCTTGTTTTAGAGCTTTCTCTTGGAATACGGGCTAACACCGTACCTGCTTTTACCTTGCTTCCATTATCAACGCTCAAAATAGCATTCACAGACATAAAGTATCTTGCCTCTAGCCCATTAGGTAAAGTAATAACTTCACCATCATCATCTCTTAATGTTATTCGAGGTCTTAAGTTGGAGCCACCTGATTGTTGTTTCCAATCAATTACAACTCTACTTCCTATTCCAGTAGAATCGTCAATTTCTTCTCTCATTGAAACTCCGTCTACAATATCTACATAATGAGCTGTACCTTCCTTCTCAGTTATGATTGGTATTGTGTAAGGGTCCCATTCAACTAAAATCTCACCAGCCCCTACCATAGCCCCATCTTGTTTTAATAGCTTTGCACCATATTGAAGTCTATAGCGAGCTTTTTCTCTACCTTGATCATCTAATATTAACATTTCAGAAGAGCGAGAAAGAATAACCTGACTACTATCTTCAGTAGTAACCAATGTTGCATTGTCTAGTTTAATTTTACCATCAAATGGAGCTTCAATTTTAGACTGCTCTGCACCACGCTGAGCAGCGCCTCCAATATGAAATGTTCTCATTGTTAATTGTGTTCCAGGTTCACCAATAGACTGAGCAGCAATCACACCAACTGCTTCACCAATATTAACTGGTGTTCCCCTAGCCAAGTCTCGACCATAACATGATGCACATATACCCGGTTGAGTTTCACAAGTTAGAGCTGATCTAACTTTAACGTTATCTATTCCCGAGGCTTCAATTTTCTCAATATCATCCTCTGAAATTATGACACCTTTCTCCATTATTACTTCACCAGAAGTGTTGACTATCTGATCAGCTGTTGTTCTACCTAAAATTCTTTCTGAAAGAGGTTCAATAATGTCACCTCCCTCAATAACAGCACGCATAACAAAACCGTTTTCAGTACCACAGTCATCTTCTGTAACAATACAGTCTTGAGCCACATCTACCAGCCTTCTCGTCAAGTAACCTGAATTTGCAGTTTTCAAAGCAGTATCGGCCAAACCTTTTCTAGCTCCGTGAGTAGAATTAAAATACTCTAAGACATTCAGTCCGTCTTTAAAGGAGGATTTAATTGGCGTTTCTATAATCTCACCAGATGGCTTAGCCATCAAACCTCTCATCCCTGCCAGCTGTTTGATTTGAGCTGCAGAACCCCTTGCGCCAGAATGAGCCATCATCCAAACTGAATTGACAGGCTGACCAACTTTAGTTGTCGAAATGTTTTTCATCATTTCATCAGCTACATCATCTGAACATTTAGACCACACGTCTACGACTTTATTATATTTCTCACCTTGGGTTATAAAGCCATCTTGGTATTGCTGTTCAAAATCTTTGACTTGTTTTTCTGCTTTATCCATTAGATCAGATTTAGCTTTAGGTGTTTCAAGATCAGAAATTCCAAAAGATATTCCAGCTGTACATGCATGTTTAAAACCCATAGCCATAATTTGATCACAAAATATAACAGTATCTTTTTGGCCACAATGACGATAAACAAAATCGATGACATTAGTAACTTCTTTTTTTGTCATTAATTTATTAATAGTATTAAAATCTACAGAATGATGCTTTGGCAATAGTGTAGATAATTTAGCTCTCCCGGGGGTAGTATCTAAAATTTGTGTAACCTTATTTCCATCTTTATCAAAAACATCTACCCTAACTTTAACTTTAGCTTGAAGATGGACCTCGTTACTATCCAAAGCCATCAAAACTTCACTAGGAGAAGAAAATATCATACCTTCACCTTTTCGCCCCTCACTTTCCATAGATAAATAATACAAACCTAAAATTATATCCTGAGACGGAACAATTATTGGTTTTCCACTTGAAGGTGATAAAATATTATTTGTAGACATCATAAGAACCCTTGCCTCAAGCTGGGCCTCCAATGACAAAGGAACATGAACAGCCATCTGATCTCCATCAAAGTCTGCATTAAAGGCAGTACATACAAGAGGGTGTAAATTTATAGCTTTACCCTCTATTAGCACTGGTTCAAAAGCTTGAATGCCTAGCCTATGGAGTGTTGGGGCCCTGTTAAGCATAACTGGGTGTTCTCTGATTACTTCTTCAAGGATATCCCAAACTTCAGGCCTTTCTTTTTCAACCATTCTTTTTGCAGCCTTAACCGTACTAGCTAACCCATATAATTCCAATCTAGAATAAATGAATGGCTTAAATAATTCCAAAGCCATTTTTTTAGGAAGTCCACATTGATGAAGTTTTAACTCAGGACCTACAACGATTACAGATCTTCCTGAATAATCAACTCTCTTACCAAGTAGATTTTGTCTAAATCTACCTTGTTTTCCCTTCAACATATCTGAAAGGGATTTTAGAGGTCTCTTATTAACCCCAGTTATAACCCTACCCCTTCTTCCATTGTCAAATAAAGCATCAACCGATTCTTGTAGCATCCTTTTTTCATTTCTAATAATTATATCAGGTGCTCTCAACTCAATTAGTCTTTTTAATCTATTATTTCTATTAATAACTCTTCGGTATAAATCGTTTAAATCTGATGTAGCAAACCTTCCACCATCTAAAGGTACTAGAGGTCTAAGCTCAGGCGGTATAACTGGGACAACATCTAGGATCATCCACTCCGGTTTAGAGCCAGAATCAATGAAAGATTCCACAAGCTTAAGCCTTTTAACTAATTTCTTTCTTTTAATTTCTGAACCGGTGTTAATAAGTTCTTCACGAATTTTGACAACTTCTTCGTTTAAATCCATATCGGTTAAGATTTTTTTAATTGCTTCAGCACCGATAGAAACTTCAAAACTTTCATCACCAAATTCATCAAGAGCACTATCATAATCTTCTTCACTTAGTAATTGTCCCTTTGACAGAGATGTTAGGCCTGGCTCTGTTACAAGAAAATGTTCAAAATATAAAACTCTCTCTAAATCTTTTAGAGTCATGTCAACAAGCAATCCAATTCTCGATGGTAATGATTTCAAAAACCAAATATGAGCCACCGGCGAAGCCAGATCAATGTGGCCCATTCTTTCTCGTCTCACTTTAGAAAGAGTAACTTCTACACCACATTTTTCACAAATAATTCCTCTATATTTCATTCGTTTATATTTACCACATAAACATTCATAATCCCTTACAGGACCAAAAATTTTAGCACAGAATAAACCATCACGTTCTGGTTTAAATGTTCTATAATTTATTGTTTCTGGCTTTCTTATTTCTCCAAAAGACCAACTTTTAATGGCTTCAGGTGATGCTATAGAAATACTTATTTTATCAAAACCTTGAGAAACTCCAGTTTGCCCAAATGTATTCATCAATTCATTCATTAAAATTTCCAATCTTATTAAAAAATTATTTTTTAATTACTCTACTAAATCCATATTTACATTTAACCCAAGAGACTTTAGCTCCTTAATCAAAACATTAAATGACTCTGGAATACCAGCCTCAAAATCATCGTCACCCCTTATAATAGATTCGTATACTTTAGTTCTTCCTGAAACATCATCTGATTTAACAGTTAGCATTTCTTGAAGGGTATAAGCAGCTCCATAAGCTTCAAGAGCCCATACCTCCATTTCTCCAAAACGCTGACCACCAAATTGCGCTTTACCACCTAGAGGCTGTTGGGTAACAAGAGAATAAGGACCTATAGATCTAGCATGTATTTTATCATCAACAAGATGGTGCAACTTCAACATATAGATGTATCCAACAGTAACTTTCCTGTCAAAAACCTCACCTGTTCTTCCATCTGTAAGCCAAACTTGTCCTGTTTCATCAAGATCAGCAAGTTTTAACATTTCAGTTACACCTTTTTCACTTGCCCCATCAAATACAGGTGTTGCCATGGGAACACCTCTAGATAAATTTTTAGCTTGCTGGACTAGCTCACTATCACTAAGTGATGATAATTGCTTTCCAAACTGTTGTTCATCATAAATTTGTGAAAGAAACTTTTTTAAATTTTCATTATCATCTTTATTTCCAACCATTTTAGCAATTTTATTACCTAAACCAGCTGCAGCCCAACCTAAATGAGTTTCTAGAATTTGACCTACATTCATTCTGGAAGGAACTCCTAATGGATTTAAAACAACGTCAACCGGGGTTCCATCTTCAAGGTAAGGCATATCCTCAACTGGGATTATTTTAGAGATAACTCCTTTGTTACCATGTCTTCCAGCCATTTTATCACCAGATTGTAATTTTCTTTTTACAGCGATGAAAACTTTTACCATTTTCATTACACCTGGTAATAATTCATCACCTCTTTGTAATTTATCTACCCTGTCGTTAAATCTATCTTCAAGTGATTTAATAACCCCATCAAAATGTTTAGATAATTTCTCAACATTTTTCTGAATTTTATCACTTTCAACTGTAATTAATCTTAAATCGTTTCTTGAAAGCTCATTAAGAATATCATTTGTTAACAACTCACCCTTTTTTATTGTTTTAATATTGGAAGATAAAGTCTGACCAACAACATATTCCTTAAGGCGACCATAATATCCCCTTTCCAGTATATTTTTTTCATCATCTCTATCTTTAGCAAATTTTTCTATCTCTGCTCTTTCGATAGCCCTGGCTCTTTCGTCTTTTTCTATACCTCTTCTAGAAAATATCCTAACATCAACAATTGTACCTGAAACACCAGGAGGAACTCTTAAGGAAGAATCGCGTACATCAGAAGCTTTCTCACCAAAAATTGCTCTCAATAATTTTTCTTCTGGTGTCATTGGGCTCTCACCTTTAGGAGTAACTTTACCAACCATAATATCACCAGGCTTTACTTCAGCACCGATATAAACCATACCAGCTTCGTCAAGATTTCTTAGTGCTTCCTCTCCAATATTTGGGATATCTCTTGTAATTTCTTCTTGTCCTAATTTTGTATCTCTTGCCATGACTTCGAATTCTTCTATATGGATAGAAGAAAAAACATCATCCCTAACAATTCTTTCAGAAATGAGGATAGAGTCTTCAAAATTATACCCATTCCACGGCATAAAAGCTACCAACACATTCTTACCTAACGCAAGTTCACCATCTTCAGTTGCTGGGCCATCGGCGATTATATCACCAATATTAACTTTATCACCAACCTGAACAAGTGGTCTTTGGTTAATACATGTGTTTTGGTTGCTTCTTTGAAATTTTAACAATGAGTAGATATCAACAGGACTAACATCATCTTCATCAGACGAGTAAGCCCTAACAACAATTCTCGTTGCATCTACTTGGTCTACAATTCCAGACCTTCTTGCTATCAATGTTACACCTGAATCCTGTGCTACAGTTGTCTCTATCCCGGTACCCACAAGTGGACTCTCAGATTTAACTAATGGTACAGCTTGCCTCATCATGTTAGAACCCATTAACGCTCTATTTGCATCATCATTTTCTAAAAAAGGTATTAGAGCAGAAGCCACAGAAACAAGTTGCTTAGGGGAAACATCCATAAGATCAATATCACTAGGATTTGCCAATCCGATATCACCATTTTTTCTAACAGGAAGAAGTTCTCCAGTAAACTTGTTTGATTTGTCTAACTCAGCATTTGCCTGAGCAATTGTATATTTCCCTTCCTCAATGGCAGAAACATAAACAACTTCTTCTGTTACCTGACCATTATTTACTTTTCTGTATGGTGTTTCTATAAAACCATATTGGTTGATTTGTGCGAAAGTAGCTAAAGAATTAATTAAACCAATATTTGGACCCTCAGGAGTTTCTATCGGACATATTCTTCCATAATGAGTTGGATGCACGTCTCTAACCTCAAAACCCGCCCTCTCTCTTGTAAGCCCCCCTGGCCCTAGAGCAGAAACTCGTCTTTTATGCGTAATCTCTGATAAGGGATTGGTTTGATCCATAAATTGAGACAACTGACTTGAACCAAAGAATTCACGAAGTGATGCAGCGGCCGGTTTAGCATTAATTAAATCTTGTGGCATCAAATTCTCTATTTCATTTGCAGAGCTCATTTTTTCTTTTATAGCTCTTTCCATCCTAGAGAGGCCAACGCGATATTGATTTTCTAGCAGTTCACCAACTGATCTAACACGCCTGTTACCCAAGTGGTCTATGTCATCAATTTCACCATTCCCATCTTTTAAGGAAACTAGCTCTTTGAGAATTGCCAAAATATCGACTTTTCTTAAAACTCTCAAGTCATCATCTAAATCAAGATCTAACCGAGCTGACATCTTAACTCTTCCCACAGCAGACAAGTCATATCTTTCTCTATCAAAGAACAAACCATTAAAAAGCGCTTCAGCTGTTTCTGGAGCAGGCGGCTCGCCTGGACGCATCACGCGATATATGTCAATCAAAGCTTCTTCCCTTGAAGCATTTTTATCTACAGCCAATGTATTTCTAATCCAAGGCCCAACTGATTTATCAATGGATAAAATAGAAATAGATTTTAAATCATGTAATTTAACTAACTGAATTAAATCTTCGGTAATTTCATCACCAGCTTCAGCATAAACTTCACCTGTGCTTTCATTTATAAGATCTTCAGCAATAAACTTCCCGAGAATATGTCCATTATCAACTAATATTGATTTTAAACCCTGTTCTTTGAATATATTAAGGTTTCTTTGGGTTATTTTGTCTCCAACTTTAGCAATTATTTCACCATTAGATGAGTTGATTAAATCAAAATCAAGTTTTTTGCCCTTAAAAAAGTCTTCTTTGAATTCAGTTACCCAACCATCATTTTCATAATTATAAATATCCGTTTCATAGAAAAAATTTAAGATATCTTCGCGGGTTAAACCAGATAATTTGGCCCTATCTGGTTCCTCATTTTTATTTAAACAATCTTGTAGATATTTTTCTGACTCATCATCTAATAATGCCATCAAAAAAGTTGAGCAGGGCAGTTTTCTTCTTCTATCAATTCTTACATTTAATATATCTTTTGGATCAAATTCAAAATCAAGCCATGAACCTCTATAAGGTATAACCCTTGCTGCAAATAAATATTTTCCAGAAGCATGAGTTTTACCTTTATCATGATCAAAGAACACACCTGGAGACCTATGCATCTGAGATACTATTACCCTTTCGGTACCATTGACCACAAAAGTCCCATTCGGAGTCATTAAAGGCATGTCTCCCATATAAACATCTTGCTCTTTCATATCTCTTATAGATTTAGCGCCAGTATCAGGATCTAAGTCCCAAACGATTAATCTTAATGTCAATTTAAGAGAAGATGCAAATGTTAAACCTCTTTGATGACATTCATCAACATCATATTTAGGCTCATCCAATGTGTAAGATACGAATTCTAACATAGATCTACCAACAAAATCCTTAATAGGAAACACTGAATTAAATACAGCTTGCAAACCAGTGTCTATTCTATCTTCAATAGGCACATACATTTGAAGAAATTGCTCGTAAGAATTTCTTTGAACTTCAATAAGATTAGGCATTTGAGCAACTTCGTTTATTTTACCAAATGATCTTCTAATTCTTCTTCTATTTAATAAAGTGCTTTGTTGGAGTGACATTTAAAATCCTTTAATTTATAAACTTGGCCAAAATGGCTACATGTAAACCAAAATTTAGAATGGACAAGCTTTACTAAAGAGCTTGTCCATTCCAATAAAGATTAGTAAACTTTATTTAATTTCTACAGTAGCGCCGGCTTCTTCTAACTTAGCTTTTATTTCATTGGCTTCAGCTTCTGGAACACCTTCCTTGACCATAGAAGGCGCAGCTTCTACTAAATCTTTTGCCTCTTTCAAGCCAAGACCAGTGACGGCTCTAACTTCTTTAATTACGTTAATCTTCTTATCACCTACAGCGTTTAGCATTACATTAAATTCTGTTTTAGCTTCTGCTGATGGTGCCGCATCACCCCCAACAGCACCTGCGGCAACTGCAACAGGAGCAGCAGCTGAGACACCCCACTTTTCTTCAAGAAGCTTAGCAAGGTCTGCTGCTTCTAACACTGTTAAAGAGCTAAGCTCTTCTGCAATTTTTTCTAAATCTGCCATAATATTCTCCTAATAATTGAATTGTTATTGTTTTGATTTTTGTGAAATAGTTCTTAAGACTTGAGAAGCAGGTTCCATAGTTAACCTTGCCAGCTTTGAAGCAGGTGCCTGAAGAAGACCAACAATTTTACCTCTTAAGTCATTTAAGCTTGGAAGCTTAGCCAAAGCTTCCACGTCTGTTTTAGAAAGAGGTTTATCTTCTAACCCTCCACCTATAATAGTTAACTTTTCATTATCTTTTGCAAAATCAACCAAAATCTTTGCAGCCATTACTGGATCTTCAGAAGAACCAATGG
>Ga0213860_10000849_pt1 | contig 12349 bp, 13 predicted proteins | sample PICome_3_FD_160118 | JGI IMG/M metagenome (GOLD analysis project Ga0213860, IMG submission 160118) | Coastal seawater microbial communities near Pivers Island, North Carolina, United States - PICO550 | ecosystem: Environmental > Aquatic > Marine > Coastal | place: USA: North Carolina...
TATTTATTTGACTAAAGATTTTGAAGTGGTAAAAAAAAATGTTAGAAAAAGGAAAAAAAGTGTGGTCGATTATTATTCAGAAAAGTCAAAAAAAATAGTATATAAAAGGTATAAATGGGAGCTTGAAAAATTTAATTATAGTTTTCCAGAATAGTCTTAAAATTATTGCCATTTTTCTCTGAAATCAACTTCTGTTAATTCGCTTAACTTTCGAATATCTTCTTTAAATTTTAAGCTTAATTCTTGCCTTAATTCTGGATTAATTTTCTCAATTTTTTTGGAATTGTCACCAAAAAAACTAGACTTTAATGCGTCTATTCGTTCTTGACTAATCACGTTTTTTATTAAAGCTTTTATCTTATTCTGTCTAAGAACATTTAACAGAGCCTTTTTCTTTAATGGTTCTATTTTATTGCTATCAACAGGAGTTCTAAAAACAGAATCTTCAGCCATTAATCCTAAAAAATTAAAAAGTTCTTTTATTTCAGATTCCAAATTTTTTGTCCATTCTTCATAAATTAAAACCTTAATTTGTTCCTTAGGAAAAACATCATAATACGCCTTTACCTGGTTGTAATAGCGTCCCATTTCGAGATATTGATTACAACTTCCCCAAACAAGGTTCTTCGGAGCATCGAGAGCTTCTTCAAATGAACTTGCGTTTTCAACACCTGTATAATAGTTCATTATATAATGGCTGTAAGCTCTATCTACTGGGTGTCTTAAACTTATAATTAATTTTGCCTTGGGGTTGTGTTTAAATATTCTTTTAGCAACATTCGTGTCCCATATATAAGATGGTGATGTATCTCCTTTTAATTGTGTGTTTGATGCTTCTGTATACAATTCATTATACACATTAACGTCATTAATTATTTTTGCATGGTATTTTATCCCTGGAACTGGAGGTTTAAAATCTTCAGTCTTTGGAGAGTCCACTTCAGAAAAAAAGTTCGGCTCTTTTACTCTTGGTAAAAAAACATCATTAGAATTATTAAGATAATTATATAGTGTTGTTGTGCCACATCTTGCTGCCCCGACTAAAAAAAAATCTATGGTGTTGTTTTTCATTTTCATTCAAATTCGCGCTAAAACGGATTGTAATAAGAAGTAATTTGTAATTTGATTTTAAGATATATCGCGCATCCTAAATTCCAAAAGGCCATACTTATTACAGTTGCTATCGCGGCTCCTACCCCTCCATAAATGGGTGTTAAAATTATAGTCAATATTAAATTAATTAATAGTGCTGTAATTACAAAGTTTTGATAAACCCTTTGTTTACCTATCATTTGTAAAATAATTCCAACAGAACCCGCAAAGGAATTGACAATTTGGCCTCCACATAATATGAATAATACTGCTTGGCCGGTGATAAATTCCTCGCCAAAAATGGATAATAAAAACTTGTTGAAAACTAAAATCCCCAAGAGAACAAATGAGCTAACCAAAAAATTTAATTTGGTTGAAAAACGAATGAGTTTTTTATAATTATCTTCATCTTTTTCAGCATAGCTATTAGCGATTTTTGGAGCCAGGATCGAGTTGATAGCAAGCAAAGTAAAACTTGTGATTGTGGCTACTTTTATGCATACATTATAAATTCCAACATTGCTCTCGGATTCAAAAACACCCATTACGAATGTATCCATCCATCCTAAAAAAATTAATATTGAAGACGAAAGCATCATTGGCAGTGAATCTTTTAAAAAAGCCCAAGAATTCGTTTTGGATTTAATTGAAATTGTCCTAAGGCTATTTGCGGTATGAATAATCGAAAGTACAGACGTAATTGCTATGCCACAAAAATGAGCTTTAGCTACAATAATAGGATCCGAAGTAAAACTCACTAAAACTAACAACACAATAAAACTAAATAGGAATCGGCTCACCAGGCTTATAAACGAAAACCACTTAATGTTCTTTTGAGCTCTTGAAACACTGGAACTAATCAAGGTGATGGACCAAAAAGGAATGCTCAACAAAATCCAATTCAAATAAGGAATAACCTCTGGTTTGGGAACTTTAAACAATTCGTTAGCAATTTGAAACCTGAGGAGGTAAATTACTATGCTGATAAGCCCAGAAATAAAAAAAGATTTAAGTAATGACTTATAGAAAAGGCCGGTATCATTTAAATTATCCTTAACTGAAAAAAACTTAACTAAATGGATATCAACTCCTAGGCGACCTACAACACTTGCAATCATAAAAATTGAAATTGCAATTGAAAACAAACCGAAAATAGAAGCTCCAAAATTTTTCGTTATATACGCTGTAAATGCATAACTAATTACAATTCCAAAACCTCTTATTAATATGTAAGAAAGTCCTTTACTTAAAATTTCTTTAAAATCAGAATCTACAAGAATATTTTTAAGTTTAGTTGTGTTAAAGGTCATTACGCATTGAAATGTATTGTGTCTCTAATTTAAGCTAAAATTAAATACTATACTATTCTCTTTCTAATTGATTTATTAGACTGTTTTTTAGTCTAATTGTTGGGTTGAGTTTACCTTGTATTCTTTTTGTAGAAATAACGTTAGATGTAGAGTCTCTAATAATAAATTTATTAAACACTAAATTAGAATTTAAGTCTTCAGGACTTATTAAATTAAATTGTTTGTCTCCATAAGAAACAATAATACTTTTAATAATGACTTCCTTTTCATTATTGTTTCCTAAGGAAATAACTATTTGTTTTGAGAGATTGTCTGGGTCAAATTTAGCAATGATATAATCATCATTACTTGATGGCTCAACATTCTCAGATATATGAATATGTTTTTTTTGTAATTCATCCACCTCTATGTTATTCATCATTATTTTAAAAACGTCTGATTTATTTGTTCTATAAATAAACTCGAGTTTTAGGCTTTTTTTCAACAGACTATCAGTATTAATTTCAGAAAGACTAGAGTGTTTCTTGTCTGACTTATTACACGAAAGACTAATGATAGCGAAAGTTAATATGGTGATTAATTTTCTCATTTAATAGTGTTGTTTATATGATCATCCCAGCGGCAACAGTTTCATTGGTTGTGTCATCAACCAAAATAAGGCTACCTGTAGTTCTATTTTCTCTATAAGGGTCAACCATCACTGGTTTTGTAGTTCTTATTTTTACTTTAGCGATATCATTCATGTTGAGTTGCTTATCTTCTTTTTCCCTGTCTAATGTATTAATATCATACTTATAAATAACCTCCTTTATCATTGCTTTCTGATCGTTTGAGGTATGCTTAATAGTGTACTTTGCTCTTGGTTTAGCAGGATTGTTGTGAAGCCAACACAACATAACTTCAATATCTTGGGATGTTTCTGGTTGATTCTTGGTTCTAACAATCATGTCGCCCCTACCTATATCTATATCATCTTCTAGTGTTATAGAAACAGACATTGGCGCATATGCCTCGTCTAAAGATTCATCAAAGGTGTCTATAGATTTAATTTTAGAGGTAAATCCTGATGGCAATGCAGTAATTTCATCTCCTACTCGTATTATACCACTAGCAACTCTTCCTGCGTATCCTCTGTAGTCTCTATGTTCCTCACTTTGGGGCCTAAGCACTGTTTGTACTGGAAATCTTGTATCTACTTTATTGATGTCACTACTAATGTGCATTGTTTCTAAGGTGTGTAATAATGGCGCTCCTTGGTACCAATCCATATTTTCAGATCGGTTTACAACATTGTCTCCATTTAATGCACTAATTGGTATGAATCTAACATCCTTAACAAGCATTTTAGAAGAAAACTCCTCAAATTGCTCAATAACTTTGTTGTAGGCCCCCTCTGAATAATCAACTAAGTCCATTTTATTGATACATACAATTACATGTGGAATCTGCAGTAATGAAGCTATAAAAGAGTGTCGCTTTGTTTGCTCTATTACACCGTGCCTAGCATCTACAAGAATAATTGCCGCATTCGCTGTTGATGCACCTGTAACCATGTTTCTGGTATACTGAATGTGTCCGGGAGTATCAGCAATAATGAACTTTCGTTTTGGAGTGGTAAAATATCTATAGGCAACATCTATGGTTATGCCTTGTTCTCTTTCATCTCTCAGTCCATCGGTAAAAAGAGCAAGATCCACACCTTCGTGGCCCTTCTTTTTACTTGTATTTTCGATTGCCTGTAATTGATCTTCAAATATCGATTTAGAATCATATAATAAACGGCCAATCAAGGTGCTCTTCCCATCATCTACGCTACCTGCCGTAGTAAATCTAAGTAATTGATTATTATCTAACATGTTATATTTTTTAAAAATATCCTTGACGTTTTCTGTCTTCCATTGCCGATTCAGAGCGTTTATCATCGCTTCTGTTACCGCGTTCTGTTTTTCTCATGCTGGAAACTTCATCAGCAATTTTTTCTAAGGTATCTGCATCTGATTCAATTCCGCCAGTAATGGTGATATCGCCCAAGGTTCTAAAACGTATTTTTTTTGTAACAATTTCTTCGTGATCTTCCAGGATTAAAAATTCAGAATTTGGAATCCAGCTGTCTTGACGCCAAACCACCTCCCTTTCATGGGCGAAGTACAACGAAGGAATGGCTATGTTTTCTCTTTTTATGTAATTCCAAACGTCCATCTCGGTCCAATTACTTATTGGGAATGCTCTAAAATGTTCTCCTTCAAAATGTTTCCCATTAAAAATATTCCAAAGTTCTGGTCGCTGATTTTTAGGGTCCCATTGCCCAAAGTCATCCCTGTGTGAAAAGAAGCGCTCCTTTGCACGAGCTTTTTCTTCATCTCTTCTACCACCTCCAATTGCACAATCAATTTTGTTGTATTCAATTGCGTCCAAAAGTGTTGTTATTTGTAGTGCATTTCTTGTTGCGTTTTTACCTTGCTCCTCTGCAACTCTTCCTTGATCAATTGACTCCTGAACTGAGCCCACTATGAGTTGAGCCCCTAACTCTTTTATGGTGTCATCTCTAAATTTAATGGTTTCGGGGAAATTATGTCCTGTATCCACATGCATTAATGGAAATGGAATTTTTGAAGGGTAAAAAGCTTTCTTTGCTAAATGAGCTACTACTATTGAATCCTTTCCACCTGAAAACAAAATAACAGGATTATCAAATTGAGCCCACACTTCTCTAAGAACAAAAATCGCCTCACTTTCTAGTTCATCCAAATAGTTTAAATAATACTTACTCATTTTTGAGATTTAGTTTAGGTTTTATAAAATCGACTATTCTTTTAACAGAAGCATCGATGTTTTCATTTTCAGTTTTGATTTCTAAATCTGGGGTTTCAGGCGCTTCATATGGGGCTGAAATACCAGTCATATTCTTTATTTCTCCAAGTCTTGCTTTTTTGTAAAGTCCTTTAACATCTCTACGCTCGCACTCTTCTAGACTAGTGTTAATATAAATTTCGACAAAGTTAACATCTTTAACGATAGTTCTAATATTCTCTCTGTCTTTTTTATAAGGTGAAACGAAAGCGGCTAAAACAACCAAACCAGAATCTATCATCAAGTTTGCAACTTCCGCGATTCTTCTTATGTTTTCCGTTCTGTCTTCTGCTGAAAAGGTGAGGTCCCTGTTTATGCCTTTTCTAATGTTGTCCCCGTCTAACGAATATGTATTAATTCCTTCATTAAACAAAGCGCTCTCCACTAAATTTGCGATGGTTGATTTGCCAGATCCCGATAAGCCCGTGAACCAAAGTAAAAGACTGTTGTGATTATTCTTTTTTAATCTGTCTAGTTTTGATATTTGGTAGTTGTGGGGAACAATGTTTTTTGACATGTCATTTCTTTTTTCCGAATAAATAGTTTCTTATTTTACCCAAGGGCAACATAAGCCAAAGCCTCTCGTGCAAATAATAAAGTACAAATTTCGTGAATAATTCTGTAAGTGCAATATATAGTGCAATTTCATCAAAGGCATTTAGTATTGCACCTGAAATTAAAAATGTCATTGTGGTTGCAATTACCCTCCATGATATCGTTTTAAAAAGAGTCTCTTTTTTGGTAACTACACCATCGCTCAAGGCTCTTTGCCAAATTCGTTCGTGTACATAATACACTAAAAGTTTCAACAAAAATTCAACTAAGCCAATCTTAATAGCGTGATCGATACTGCAATGACCCTGAAGACATGTTACAAGCAGCACTATTAGTATTGTGTCCGTGGTAGCAACAATTCTCCATGAAATGCCCTTTAAAAGACTTCTAATATGTGATTCTTTTTTGTAGGTTGTCATTCTAGTTTTATTGCTTTGCAACTATGAACCAAGGATTTAACAAGTTCTTTTTGTTATATAATAGAGGCTTATTGGTTTCCTTTGAAATTACTTCTAACCCAACTGCATTACATATTGCATGTCCTGCCGCAGTATCCCATTCCATAGTTGGTGCAAATCTAGGATATATATCGGCATTACCTTCAGCCACAATACAGAACTTCAAGGAACTCCCTTTTGAAACGATTTCTACTTCTTTCCCGGAAGATTTCAAATCTTCAACAAAATCCATAGTTTCTTGACTCATATGTGACCTGCTGCCAACAACTTCTATAGTGTTTGATTGCTTTTTTGGTTTTATCAGTTTTGAATTCGAAATCACATCATCTATAGAGGCGTTATGAGATTTTATAGTAGATTTAAATGCCTTTTTTTCTTTAACCTCTGCAAAATAAATTGTTTTTGTCGCTGGGACATAAATAACTCCAAACTCGGGCAAACCCTCATTCACCATTGCTATATTCACTGTAAACTCTCCATTTCGTTTAATAAATTCTTTTGTTCCATCTACAGGGTCTACAATCCAACATGTTTCCCAACTTTTCCTTTCTTCAAAATCAATTTGTTTGTTTTCTTCTGAAATAATAGGAATATTGGTTGGTTTCAAATATGAATTAATTATGTCATTTGCTCTTTTGTCTGCCTCTGTTAGAGGAGATTTATCATCTTTAAATTCTACTTCAATTACTGAGTTGTAAACCTCCATTATGGCGTTTCCTGCACTCAATGAGGCCTTAATTGCTGTATGAAGAATGTCTTGATTCATTGTGTCTCTTTAACGCGGTTATTAGGCTATCCCTCCAATATGGAATGTCTAACTTTAATTTACTTTTGATTTTTGTTTTATCTAAAACACTGTAATGGGGTCTCTTGGCAGGCGTTGGATATGCTTCAGTTTTTATCGGGTTTAAAGTTACTTTTACATTATTAATTTCGAATATTGCCTTTGCAAAATCATACCAACTGGCTACACCCTCATTGCTGTAATGGTATGTGCCATAGTCTTTATTTTTAGAGATAATAATATTTAAAATAGCAGTGGCTAGATCCAAGGCATAAGTAGGTGTGCCTATTTGATCTGAAATAATACTTAGTTCTTTTCTGTTTTTGGCAAGCTCCAGCATCGTCTTCATAAAGTTATTTTGATGCTCAGAATAAAGCCAAGATGTTCTAATTATAAAATATTTCGAACTACTATTTGAAATCTTAATTTCTCCATCCAATTTAGTCTTACCGTAAACGTTCAAGGGGTTTGTAGTATCTTCTTCATCATACGGTCGATTATTCTCACCGTCAAAAACAAAATCTGTCGATATGTGGATTAAAGTAGTATTGCTTTCGCTACATACTTGAGCAAGGTTGCCTGCGCCTTTAGAATTTATTTCATCTGTCAATTTTTCTTCCTCCTCTGCTTTATCAACAGCTGTGTATGCTGCGCAATTTATGCAATAATCAATTCCTTCAGATTGGTAAAAGAATATCCGCAACTTCTGATAGTCAGTGATGTCTAATTCTTGATAATCCGTATATATAAAGTTTAAGTTATCATATTTTGTCGCCAATCCCTTAATGCTAGATGCCAATTGGCCATTTGATCCTGTTACCAATATATTTATCATAACGTTGCGTTATCAAGGGTGGGTAAAAGTAAATCTTTGTCTGAAAGAATAAACTCATTATTTGGCAATTTCCAATCAATATTTAATTTAGGGTCGTTATATATGATGCCGCCTTCTGATTGTTTATTGTAGTGGTTATCACATTTGTAAGAAAAAATTGCGGTTTCGCTCAGGACAATAAAACCATGGGCAAACCCTCTAGGGACAAATAGTTGTTTTTTATTATTCTCAGAAAGTACAACTGAAATATATTGACCAAATGTTTTAGACTTCTTTCTAATGTCAACAGCAACATCTAAGACCTCGCCTTTTACTACTCTGACTAATTTTGCTTGGGCATGCTGTCCCAGCTGATAATGAAGGCCTCTTAAAACACCTTTTGACGAGAATGACTCGTTATCTTGAACAAACTTAATATCCACACCGAGTAGCTCATTAAATTTTTTAGAATTAAAACTTTCCAAAAAATAACCTCTGTCATCATTAAAAACTTTTGGCTCCAATATATAGCACCCTTTAAGTTTGGTCTCTGTTGCGTTCATTTTCTATCTCTCTAGTATACTTAATAAATGCTTACCATATCCACTTTTAATCAGTGGATTAATAAGCTCTCTAAATTGATCTCTATTAATAAAACCCATTCTATAAGCGACTTCCTCAATAGCTCCAATTTTAAGCCCTTGTCTCTCTTCTATTACCTGAACAAACTGTGAGGCTTGCATAAGCGAATTAAAGGTGCCTGTATCCAACCAAGCGGTCCCTTTATCTAACACACTTACTTTTAATTTACCTTGTTTTAAGTATTCCTTGTTTACATCTGTTATTTCAAGCTCTCCTCGGTGACTAGGCTGTATGTTTTTAGCTGTTTCCACAACAGAATTGTCATAAAAATATATGCCTGGAACTGCAAAATTTGATTTTGGGACATCAGGTTTTTCTTCTAAAGAAATAACCTTTCCGTTGTTATCAAATTCAACAACTCCATAGCGCTCAGGGTCATGAACATGGTAAGCGTATATTACACCTCCATCTGGATTATTGTTGTCTTGTAACAGTTTCGACAATCCTGTTCCGTAAAAGATATTATCGCCTAATATTAACGCTACTTTTTCGTTGCCAATAAATTTTTCGCCAATAATAAATGCCTCGGCTAAACCATTTGGCTCTTCTTGTACAGCATATTCAAAGTTACAACCAAACTTCTTACCGTCTCCTAAAAGTTGGCCGAATAATGGTAAATCTTGAGGTGTAGAAATAATAAGAATATCCCTTATTCCTGACCACATTAAAGTAGACAATGGATAATAAATCATAGGTTTATCATAAATAGGCATTAACTGCTTGCTTACGGCTAAGGTTAAAGGGTGTAATCTAGTTCCAGATCCACCCGCAAGTATGATTCCTTTCATTTAACTATACTGTTTTAGATAATACTTTTGATAATCTCCAGAAGTAACATTCTTTAGCCAGTTTTCATTGGACAAATACCAGTCTATTGTTTTGGAAAGACCTTCTTCAAAAGTAACCGATGGTTCCCATCCTAACTCCTTGTTTATTTTGGATGCGTCTATTGCATATCTTAAATCATGTCCGGGACGATCCTTAACATATGTAATAAGTTTTTCGGAAGACCCTTTTTCTCTATTGATTTTTTTATCCATTTGTTCACATAGCAATTTTACCAAATCGATGTTTTTCCATTCATTAAACCCTCCAATATTGTAGGTGTCCTTTAGTTTACCCTTGTGAAAAATTAAATCTATAGCTATTGCATGGTCCAAAACAAAAAGCCAGTCTCTTGTGTAATTACCATCTCCGTAAAGCGGTAGTGGTTTTTTATTTAATATATTATTGATAAACAGAGGGATCAGCTTCTCTGGAAATTGATTAGGCCCATAATTATTTGAGCAGTTTGAAATAATATAAGGCAATCTATAAGTTTCGCCATATGCTCTTACAAAATGATCTGAACTTGCTTTAGAGGCTGAATACGGTGAATTTGGGTTGTATGATGTGGTTTCTGTAAACAAACCTGATTCTCCTAGAGAACCATAAACCTCATCTGTGCTTATATGGTAAAATAATTTATTTTTATAATTATTATCCCATGTGTTTTTAAATGCGTTTAAAAGATTTATGGTTCCCAAAACGTTAGTTCGTACAAATGCCAATGGATCTGTAATAGATCTGTCTACATGAGACTCTGCTGCTAAATGAATAATTCCATCAAATCGACTCTCTTTAAAAATAGTGTTAATAAAGGTTTCGTTATTAATATCTCCCTTAATAAAGCTATAATTTGGCCTGTCTTCAACATCTTTAAGATTTTCTAAATTTCCTGCGTAGGTCAAAGCGTCAAGATTATAGATGTGATAATCTGGATATTTTTCAACAAACAATCTAACAACATGAGAACCAATAAAACCCGCTCCTCCAGTAATTAAGATTTTCTTTCTGTGATTATTCATACTTTTTAATGAAATTAAAAACTCTAAACAATAAAAAAGTAATAATCATGAGGGCAAGTACTGTCAATGGAAATATAATGGAGTATTTTTCAAATATATCCTTATCCTCTGTTCCCACTTCTTCAAATCCTGATAATATATCATAAAAGTCACTTTCTTCAATCAATTTTTGATCTAAATTACTTATAGCATTTCTTGCCTTAAGTTCTTCCTGAAACAGCTCATACTCCCTTGTTACAGATCGCTCTTGTGTTATTGGAAACAAACCGCCTTCTCCCATAGATAATTGGTCTTTATCCGATTCCTTTTCTAAAATATTCAAGTAAACCTTTTGTAGGCTGTCTACACGTCTAAGTTCTATTTGGTGATAAGATTTTCTAAGTATAACTGTCGAATCTCTGATTCTTTTAAGCTTCCTGGAATATTCATTCTCAAATGTTTTAACGAAACCTTGTTCAAGACTTGGAAATATATCGTGAGTGCTTGATCTTGCCTTTATTGAAAAAATAGACGCCGCTAAAATATCTCTGTTTTCAATAAATTCCTCATAAGTCACATCTGAAGCCAGTGTACTATCAATTGTTTTTATGTAGTTATCATATTGTTGCAATAAATCATTTTCTGTTTCTGGCCCTATTTCCATTTCAAAACCTTTAAGATGACTGGCCTTAATTGTGTCAATTTCAAATATCTGTGATAATTCTTGAAAATTTTCTGCCTCAATCAATGCGTTAAAATAGTCTACATTATTAGCCAATTGATATTTTGAGTCAAAATATGGCCTAACTAACATATCTGAAACATACGATGGTCCAGATAATTTTTCTGCTGTAAAACCCAGTATGGTAGAGATAAATAAAATTATGGATATAACTTTAAAGTTATTTACAAAAGGTTTTAAAGCGTATATTATAGCCTTAAATAGTCCTTTTAGGGTTTTTCCAATAAAAGTAAATAGTCGTTCGAAAAGCCCTCCAATTGCATTAAAAAGTTGCCCTAAATCTACTTCTTCGTTTTGTGGTCCTTTTGGTAAATTTTCACTCATGTTCTATGAATTAAATATTTGTTCTAAAATTTTATTTGTAATTACGTATGTTGGTTTAACACCAGATGTTCCCAGTCCTCCTGACGCCAAAGTACTACCTGTTTCTAAAGGGTTGTCGCTGGCATAATAGGCATATCTAACTTTTACATCTCCATTAATATTTCCTCTCACTTTGGAAGCTGCCTGAATTGCTTTTTGATAATGGGCACCTTCCATTTCCAATCCAATTACATTCCAGGTTGAGTTCTTGAAAAATTTCAAAATCTCTTTATTCTGTAAAGAAGTCCCTAAAACTGTAACCATTGTGCCCTCATAAACATTTACACTACAATCCGCAAGATCTTCCTTGTTCAGTTCATTTTTAAACGGATAATTATCTGCAGTACCTTCGAATATATGCGCCGAAGGAATCATGACATCTCCTTTTTCGCCCTCTAAAATACCTGCCTTACCCATAATTGAAATAGATTTTACATCTAAATGAACTTTCTTTCCATTCACCTTTATTGGCTTAAGAAATTCATCTAAAGTTTCATAGGCTTGCTCTCCAAATGCATAGTCCATTACAAATATAACTGCTTTGTTATTTTTATCTGCCTCTGAATAGGTAAATCCTGTTTTAGAAAAATCTATTTTATCCGTATCAAAAATCTGAACATCAATGTTGGTGCCTGATTTATCTTCTATATAAATCATTCCGTTTTGCAACGCTGTTTTCTCAACTTTATTGCGCATTTCACCGTTTTTAGAATTGCTTAAAGCTTCATAATAGCCGAAAATATCCTTCTTAGAATCTTTGGTCTTAAGCGTAGATTTTGCAAAAAAAGAATTCATAACGCTGTGCATATTTGCGCTTATGATATGAATAGGCCTTTCAAGTAAGTTGTTTTTATGTAAAACACTTTTTATCTTGTCTGCCCATATTTCTCCATGTATATGGTGCCCAAGCCGT
>Ga0213860_10000853_pt1 | contig 12322 bp, 11 predicted proteins | sample PICome_3_FD_160118 | JGI IMG/M metagenome (GOLD analysis project Ga0213860, IMG submission 160118) | Coastal seawater microbial communities near Pivers Island, North Carolina, United States - PICO550 | ecosystem: Environmental > Aquatic > Marine > Coastal | place: USA: North Carolina...
TTTGATAACTTCTTAAAAATTGTGGATAAATGTGTGATAATGTGTAAAAAAGTGGTAATTTCATGATTATATTTGAAGAGAAATCGAAAGTATGACTCATTTAATCGGTCAATTTGAATGCAAAGCAGACGCTAAGGGGCGGGTAAACCTTCCTGTAGCGCTCAAGCAACAGCTTGTGCCGATTTTAGAAAATGGTTTTGTTCTAAAGAGATCGGTTTTTCAAACCTGTCTCGAACTTTATCCTAAAGAGGCGTACGATGAGTTGATGATGAAAATCGTGGCTAAGAATCAATTCAGTAGAAACTACGATACGTTTCTAAGAAATTTCTTAGCAGGTTCTCAAGAGTTGAGTATTGAAGAGCACGGTAGAGTGCAAATTCCAAAACCTCTCATCTCATTTGCTCAAATCAAAAAGGAGGTAGTGCTGGCTTCAGCAATTAATCGAATTGAGATTTGGGACAAAGCTCGTTATGAAGCTGTATTGCAAGAAGGTCAAGATGTATATGCTGATCTCGCCGAAGCTATTTTCTCTGACAATGACAATCTATCATAACCCTGTACTACTAGAGGCTTCAATTCAGGGGCTCAACATTAAGCCAAATGGTATCTATGTTGATGTTACCTTTGGCGGGGGTGGACATTCCCGATCTATTCTAGACCAATTAGGAGAGTCAGGAAGGCTGATTGCTTTTGATCAAGACCAAGATGCTTTAGATAATGATATTGATGATTCTCGTTTCACATTAGTTTCGGCAAATTTTCGAAATCTAACCGCTCACCTGCGATTGCTGAATATTCGAAAAATTGATGGGCTACTCGCTGATTTTGGTGTTTCATCTCATCAGTTTGATCAGGCTGATAGGGGTTTTTCTACACGTTACGACGCACCACTAGATATGCGTATGAACCAATCGATGGAGCGTAATGCCAAAGATATTGTCGCCGAATTTTCTGTCGAAGACTTAGCTTCTCTTTTCCGCAAATATGCTGATCTACCTAACGCCTACAGTTTAGCAAAAGCCATTGGGATTGCTAGAAGTACAAATTCAATTGAGACCACTTTCGAACTGATTAAAAGCTTGGAGTCTGCGATTTATGCTCCTAAACGCAATCAGCAATTGGCTCAAGTTTTTCAAGCAATTCGAATTGAGGTAAATAAGGAATTAGAAGTGATTGAGTCGCTGTTGATGCAATTGGGTGGTGTGATGGATCCAGGTGCTCGAGCAGTTTTTATAAGCTACCATTCCTTAGAAGATCGTTTGGTCAAGAATTTTATCAGAAGCTCTCGATTTGAAGGTGAAACTGAGAAGGATCATTTCGGTAATCCAAATGTCGATTTTAAAAAGGTAGGTGGAGTTCAAACTCCTACAGATTATGAATTAATGAAAAATACTCGTTCACGGAGTGCAAAACTACGTGTAGCCCAGCGTATCGAAAATAAATACAGGTCTATATGAAACGATTTTTGATTGACATGTTGAAAGGGCATCCTCTAGTTAATGAAGAGGCATATAAGAATTGGAGATTCATCTTTTTCGCACTTTTTCTATTCATTTTGATGATTTATGCGGCCCATCGTGTCGATCAAAAGGTGATTAAGATAGATGGACTTAATCGACAATTAAGTGCCCTTAGAAATGAACATGTTGATAATCGTCAACGTATTCAAAAAGCGAGGTTAGAGTCAACTTTAAGAAATCAACTTGCGCCAATAGGACTGCAGCCTAGTGATCAACCACCATTAACACTCATTATACAATGAAGCAAAATGAAACGCAAAATATGATGATAAGAATCTATGCCGTTGCCGGTATATTATTCCTGTTTGCTTTAGGGGTATTTTACCGCCTGGCAACTGTTCAGTTTGTGGAGCGTAACGTGCTTGAACAATCTGCATTGAATCAGAATCGAAAGATGGAAACCCTTGAAGCGAAACGGGGCAATATCTATTCGGTTGATGGTGCGCTTTTAGCTACCTCTGTGCCGTCTTATCACGTGTATTTCGATCCGACCGTTGTTAGAGAGAATGAGTTTAATGCCGACTTAGGTGGTTTAGCAGATTCATTATTTCTATTAACTACGAAGTCTTCATCTTATTGGGTGAATTATCTGAGAAACGCCAGGTCTTCTGGTGATCGATATGTACGTATTGCTAGAGATTTAAATTATCGTCAATATGTTCGGTTGAATCAATTTCCAATTTTTGAAAAAGGTCGCGGTAGAGGGGGACTTATTGTGGATATGAATATTGCTCGTAAAAAACCATTATCACCTCTTGCAGATCGCCTAATAGGATACTACAAAGAGACAGGAACTGAGGAGATAAGAGTTGGAATTGAAGGTGCCTTTAATGATCGAATTTTAGAAGGTAAACCTGGTGTTAGGGAGGTACAGCGAATTCAGAAGGGGCTTTGGAAACCTGTAGGTTTAGATAGTCGAATTGAACCTGAAGATGGCAAAGACGTCGTTACTACGATAAATAGTAACATCCAGGATATCGCTCACCAGTCGCTAAATAGTGTTTTAACCCGATATAAGGCTGAAAAAGGAACAGTGATTGTGATGGATGTTAAAACAGGTGCAATTCGCGCAATGTCTAACCTCACAAAATCTTCAGATGGTGTCTATACAGAGCAACTTAATGATGCCGTTGGGGCGCTGTATGAACCGGGCTCAACATTCAAATTGATGAGTCTAGTTGCAGCTCTTGAAGACCGAAAGGTAGATACAAGTACAGTATTTCATGCTCCTTACGGACATTACAAAGTATATGACCGAATAATTCGAGATTCACGTCACGGTGGGTATGGAGCTATTTCTCTAGCAACTGCTTTTACAGTTTCTTCGAATACGGCTTTTGCCGAAATGATTCATGAGGGGTATAAGGAAAATCCTGAGGCCTACGTGAATCGGCTTTATAGTATGAAATTGCACCAGTCGTTGGATATTCCCATTAAAGGGGAGGCATCTCCAAAAATTAGATATCCGGGTGAAAAGGGCTGGTCTGGAGTTTCGTTAGCATTTATGTCTCATGGCTATGAAGTGTCAATGACTCCATTACAAGTATTGTCTTATTATAATGCTATAGCGAACGATGGTATTTATGTCAAACCTCAGTTCATCGACCAGATCCGAAGAGGAAATCAGATTGAAAAGCAGTTTAATACTGAGGTGATTCACCCCTCAATAGCAAGCAAATCAACCTTGAAAGAGGTGCAACGCCTGTTACGAGATGTGGTTGAAAAACCTTTTGGTACTGCTCATAAGCTATACGATCCTTATTTCTCTATGGCCGGTAAAACTGGAACCTCCCAAGTGGGCTATCAAAAAGGTAAAGACGAGGTTGACTACATATCATCCTTTGCGGGGTATTTTCCAGCAGACAATCCCCAATACTCTTGCATTGTGGTGGTACATCGCCCAGATAAGAACGATAAAATTTATGGTGCTGATGTTGCAGGACCTGTATTTAAATCAATTGCCCAAAAGATCTATGCCACTTCGCCTCATAAAGAAGTGATTCAATTAGACAAGCAATTTGCCTTACTCAAAGTGATATCACCGTCAGTTACCGCCACTAAAACTGAAAGAACTGCAAACCGTATGTAATGATGAAATTAAAGGAGCTACTTTACGGAATATCTTTAGAGCGAATAGAGGGTAGTACCTCTATGAGTGTCGACTCTATTGTATTTGATTCGCGTAAGGCATCTTCGGGTTCATTGTTTGTAGCTATTCGAGGGGTAGAGGTTGATGGCCATGATTACATTGATAGTGCTATTAAAAACGGCGCACTTGTCATCGTAGTTGAAGAGATGCCTGCTATTCTTAGAGATGGGGTTGTTTATGTTCAGACTCAATGTACAAGAGAGGCACTTTCGATACTTTCAGCGAGTTATTATGGTAATCCTAGTAAGGAGATGAAAGTAGTAGGGGTAACCGGTACCAATGGTAAAACAACCGTAGCTACGCTACTTTATCAACTTTTTACAGAGTTAGGATATACCTGCGGATTACTTTCTACTGTAGAAGTTATGGTCGCGGGAGAAACTTATAAAGCTTCACATACCACTCCTGATCCCTTACAAATACAATCCTATTTCGCTAAAATGCGAGATGCCGGTGTTGCCTATTGTTTTATGGAGATCAGCTCTCATGGGATTGATCAAAAGAGAGCGATAGGAATACACTTTGACGGTGCCTTATTTACCAATTTATCACACGATCACCTTGATTATCACGAGAACTTCGCGAATTATCGGGATGTTAAAAAAAGTTGGTTTGATCACCTGCCAAAGTCGGCTTTTGCCTTAAGTAATACAGATGATAAAAACGGAGCAGTTATGCTTCAAAATTCAGCGGTAAAGAAACGCTTTTATGGTCTTCATTCCCTTTGTGATTATAAGGCCTCAGTGGTTGAAATGCGTTTCGATGGAATGTTACTTCGTATTGAAGGTAAAGAACTATGGACACGCTTAACAGGTAGATTCAATGCTTACAATCTATTACTTGTTTATGGTACTGCGTTAGAATTGGGTGTCAAAGAAGATGAAATCCTCACTGCAATGACCAAACTAAAGCCAGCTCCTGGTCGATTAAATTGGGTTAATGGCGCGAATGGCGTTTATGGTGTCATTGATTTTGCACACACACCGGATGCCTTAGAAAATGTTCTTGATTCGATCAATGCAATTCGAACTCACAATGAATCACTTATAACAGTAGTAGGTTGTGGTGGAGATAAAGACCGAGCTAAACGTCCCAAAATGGGGGCAATTGCTGCTCGATTGAGTTCTAAAGTAATTATCACTTCTGACAATCCGAGGAGTGAAGATCCTAAGCTGATAGCCGATGCCATGTTTGAAGGAGTATCTGTGGAACATCGTTCAAAGGTTTTTATCCAGCTTGATCGCGCAGAGGCGATTCGTATGGCCGTCGCTTTTGCTGTTCCCGGTGATGTAGTTGTTGTAGCAGGTAAAGGTCATGAGACTGAACAAATCGTAGGTGATAAGAAAATTCCTTTTAGCGATTACGAACAATTGTCTAATTCCTTAAATATTCAGTAGTGCTTTATTCTTTATTTGACTTTTTAGATCGTGTGTATGATTTGCCAGGAGCAAGTTTGTTTCGATTCTTATCGTTTAGAGCGGCACTTGCTACCGTTACGAGTCTTTTAATCGCTATTGTTTTTGGAAAGAGTGTCATTGATTTTCTTAAGCGAAAACAAATCGGAGAAACGATAAGAGATTTAGGACTAGAAGGTCAGACACAAAAGGCTGGAACACCTACAATGGGAGGTCTTATTATTATTGGCTCTACTCTTATCCCCGTTTTATTGTTTGCTGATCTAACGAATATTTACATTCAACTTCTACTGCTCTCAACCCTTTGGATGGGTGTTATTGGCTTTATCGATGATTACATTAAAAAATTCAAAAATGATAAGGCTGGGCTCAAGGGTAAGTTTAAGGTTTTAGGTCAGGTTATTTTGGGTGCAGTCGTTGGTTTGGTTTTATATTTTCATCCGCACGTAACCTTAAAGAAAGAGGTTGAAGGCATTCTTTTAAATGACGCTCCAGAGATTAAGGGGGTTATGACGAATATTCCGTTTTTCAAGAATAATGAACTTGATTACACAGATATATTGACAAGTATAGATCCCTCCCTTGCTAATATGGGATGGCTGATATTTATTCCCATTGTCATATTTATTGTTACTGCGGTATCGAACGGTGCAAACTTAACTGACGGCATTGATGGTCTTGCTGCTGGAAGTTCTGCCATTATAATGCTTGCCCTACTTGTTATGGCATGGGTGTCAGGTAATTTTTTATTTGCTGATTACTTGAATATTTTCTACCTCCCAAGAGTAGGTGAGGTAGTAGTTTTTTCGGGAGCCTTCGTCGGAGCCTTAATAGGCTTTATGTGGTATAATACCTATCCTGCTCAAGTTTTTATGGGTGATACCGGTAGTTTAACTATTGGAGGTGTCATTGCAGTTATCGCTCTTATCGTTCGAAAAGAATTACTTGTTCCTGTTTTATGCGGGATTTTCTTTGCTGAGTCTCTCTCAGTGATGATTCAGGTCGGATACTTTAAATACTCTCGAAAAAAATGGGGTACAGGTCGTCGCATTTTTCTTATGGCCCCTTTGCATCACCATTACCAGAAGAAAGGGTATCATGAAAGTAAAATTGTGATGCGTTTTCTGATTGTAGGTATCCTTTTAGCTGTTCTCAGCATTGTAACACTGAAAATTAGATAATGCTTCGTCCTGATAGTTACATAGTTGTTTTAGGCGCTGGTGAAAGCGGAGTTGGTGCAGCAGCATTAGCTAAGAAGAAAGGTTTTAAGGTATTTGTTTCTGATTCTTCTAGCATTGATTCAATCTATAAGGAGCAATTGGAATCGTTGTCTGTAGCTTTTGAAGAAGGAGCGCATACTACTGAAAGAATTCTCAGTGCTGATCTAGTGGTTAAGAGCCCTGGTATACCAGATAAAGCTGCTTTAATTCAAAAACTAGTGGCTAATGGTGTTTCTGTAATCTCTGAAATTGAATGGGGATTTTACTTTTTAGAAGGTGGAGAATTGGTTGCAATTACTGGCACCAATGGTAAAACGACGACTGCCACACTCACCCATCACATACTCATAAGCAGAAACAATAACACGCTTTTAGCTGGCAATATTGGAGATAGTTTTGCAGCCGCTGTCGCAAAGCGGCCTAGTGCTAACTATGTCCTAGAGGTAAGTAGTTTTCAGTTAGATGGTATTCAGGACTTCAGACCGCATATTTCTGTGCTTACCAACATCACTCCCGATCATCTTGATCGTTATGACTATTCTTTTAAGAATTATATCGGTTCGAAAATGCGAATTGTTAAAAACCAAACTACTGAGGATTTTTTTATCTATGATGCTGATGATCAAGTTATTGCGAATGAAGTTGAAAGTCGATCTAATGAGATTGCTGCGCGACTTGTACCCTTTAGCTGTGAAAAGAAACTAAATCAGGGGGCCTTTTTAGAAGGTGACCATTTTAAAATAATAATTGACAATCAAACATTTACTATGGAAACGTCAAAGATTCCAATACAAGGAAAACACAATCTTAAAAACACTATGGCTGCTTCTACTGTTGCGATGATTAAGAATATTCGCCGAGAAGCCATTAAACAAAGTATCGAAGGATTCACTGGTGTTACTCACCGAATGGAAGTTTTTGAAGAATTTTCGGGTGTTCGTTTTATCAATGATTCTAAGGCCACAAATATCAATGCCACCTACTTTGCCTTAGAATCGGTTAAACGACCTGTGATCTGGATTGCAGGTGGTGTAGATAAGGGTAACGATTATTCAGCGCTAATGCCGCTTGTTCGGGAAAAGGTGAAGGCGATCCTTTGTATCGGTGTAGAAAATCAAAAAATTGTAGAAACTTTTAATAAGGTTATACCAGAGATTCATGAGCTTTCAAGTTTAGAAGATACAGTTGCTATGGCTATGCGTTTCGCTGAAAGAGGTGATACCGTTATGCTTTCACCTGCATGTGCCAGTTTTGATCGTTTCAAGAACTATGAGGATCGCGGAGATCAATTTAAACAAGTAGTTAGATCCTTAGATTAATGAAAAACGCACTGGGTTTACTTCGAGGAGATCGCACGCTATGGGCCTTAACGGTACTCTTAGCAATTCTCTCTTTCTTGCCAGTATACAGTGCCGGAACACAAATTCACTTTAGTGAATCTAGTTCGGTGATTAGTACCCTTTTGTTCAAGCATATGTTTTTATTAATCGCAGGTTTCGGACTTATCGGACTAACCCATTATTTACCCATCGAACGCATTGCTATGATTGCATGGCTGCTGCTGATACCCTCTTTAATCCTATTAGCCTATACGCTCACTCTAGATACTTCTTTCGGAGGCGTAAGCGCTAAGCGTTGGATTAAGGTGCCTATCCTTAATATGAATTTTCAGCCATCCACATTATCTAGTGTATTGGTGATGGTTTGTGTAGCTAGTTATTTGGCCAAAACTAAAGGAACGGTCATACGATTTAGGGATAGTATACTCCCACTTTGGCTTCCTATTTTTTCCACTGTTTTACTAGTAGTTGGGCAAAATTTTTCAACTGGGGTGCTTATTGGGTTTAATGCTTTCATTCTATGCTTTATGGGAGGATATCCTTTAAAGTACCTAACGGCTATCGGTCTTTCTATAGCTGCAGGAGCTGCTCTTTTCTTCACGCTCCTATTTACCAATCCCGAGGTAATACCTTCCGATCGCGCTGTCACTTGGAAGAACCGGGTTGAGTCGTTCATGAACCCCGAATTAGCTACCGATGATAGCCGTCACCAAATAACCTTGGCAAAAATTGCAGTTGCTGAAGGCGGTGTTTTTGGCAAGGGTGCAGGGAAAAGTGTGATTAAAAACAGAATCTCCCAAAGCACCTCTGATTTCATTTATGCGATTATTGTTGAGGAGTACGGATTGGTGGGAGGGGTATTTATCTTACTTATTTACATTCTATTTCTGATACGTATTACTGTTTTAGCATATGCTGCTACCTCAGTATTTGCGAAGCTACTGATTGTAGGGCTTGGGCTTCCCATCGTGTTTCAAGCGTTTTTAAATATGGCAGTGGTAGTCGAATTAGTTCCTGTCACTGGTCAACCTTTACCTTTAATTAGTATGGGTGGGACCTCTATTTGGATGACCTGTATTGCAATTGGCATCGTACTAAGTGCTAGTAATCATTCGAAGAAAAAGCAGAAACTTTCCGAGTCAGAATTCTCAATCAAAAATCTAAGTCGTAAATGAGTTATCGGTTTGTGATATCGGGTGGAGGTACTGGTGGACATATCTACCCAGCCATTGCTATCGCTGATGCGCTCAAAAAGGTTTATCCCGATTCAGAGCTTGTATTTGTCGGAGCGAAAGGTCGAATGGAAATGGAGCTGGTGCCCAAAGCAGGATACCCAATTAAGGGTTTATGGATTACAGGGATTCAAAGAAATCTAAGTTTAAGGAATCTATTGCTACCCTTTATGATCGCTTCGAGTCTGATCAAATCACTTTTGTTTCTATTGAAATTTAAACCTGATTACGTTGTAGGTACAGGAGGTTTTGCAAGTGGGCCGCTTCTTTTTGTTACTGCAAAATTGAAGATACCCTATTTGATTCAAGAACAAAATGCCTTCGCCGGACTCACTAATAAATGGGTTTCATCTAAAGCAGATGCTATTTGTGTGGCCTACCCAGATATGGATCGGTATTTTCCTAAATCTAAAGTTATTGTTACGGGTAATCCTATAAGGTCATCTTTGGTTTCTAACGAAATTGATCGTGAGACTGCTTTAAAGCTATATAGTTTTAATGCCTCGGATAAAGTCATTTTAATGCTTGGAGGAAGCCTTGGCTCTGCCGCGATGAACAAATGGCTCAGTGAAAACTTATATTTTATTACTAGTCATGGCTTTAGTGTGCTTTGGCAATCTGGGAAAAGCTATTACAATACCTACAAGAGATTTGAAAGTGAAATCGTTAGTGTGGTTCCCTTCATCGAGAATATGGGTGCTGCTTATAGGTTAGCCTCAGGTATCATTTCTAGAGCTGGCGCAGGAGCCATTTCAGAATTGGCTGGAGTGGGGAAACCAACGCTTTTTATTCCCTCACCATTAGTGGCTGAAGATCATCAAACGAAGAATGCAGAAAGTATGGTGGCTTTAGACGCTGCTATGATGCTTCTAGAAAGTCAAATGTTAGATTCTACGATTATCGCGAATTTTCTTAATTACATTAAGTCAGAAGACCCTGAAATGGGTAATCGATTCAAGGCCCAAGCAAGACCAAAGGCAGCACAATCTATTGTCCAACTAATAAGCAATCGATTAGAATGAAAGATGTTTATTATTTCATCGGTATTGGAGGTATTGGAATGTCGGCCTTAGTTCGGTATTTGCTGAGCCGAGGTGCTGTTGTCGGAGGATATGATCGAGATCGATCCGAATTATGTCAAGAGTTAATTGATGAGGGTGCGCAGATCACCTTTAAATTAAATGACACTTTATTTTTAGAGCGTTATTCCAGCGACCTGACAGTGATTTATACTCCTGCCGTTTCGAGTGAGCATCCGCAATTAATGTATGCTTTTAGTAAGGGAATTAAAATAGTAAAGAGAGCTCAATTTTTAGGTGAAATCGTTCAGTCGGGTAAGGTCTTAGCAATAGCAGGCACGCACGGAAAAACAACAACAGCAACCTTTCTTACACATTTTTTGAAACACTCGAATATATCGTTTACAGCTTTTCTTGGAGGTATTTCAAATGAGTTGAATTCAAATTATTTTTCTTCTGGAGATGAATATTTCGTGGTGGAAGCGGATGAATTTGATCGTTCATTTTTAGCTCTACATCCATACGCTTCGATCATTACTTCGATTGAGTCTGATCATCTAGATATTTATAAAAATTACGATTCTATCTTAGAGTCCTTTACTCAGTTTGCTAGTCAAACTTCAGGACGTTTGATTACGAATGAATCGGTGAAACTAACCAAGGAGATTACCTACGGTTTTTCGGTTGAAAACGATTGGTATATTGATGATGTAATGGTAGCGGAGGACGGAACTTCATTTGAAATTAATGAAAAGGAAATACGCACTTTAGTTAAAGTGCCATTTTATGGTCATCACAATATTCTCAATGCTTTAGCTGCCTATGCCCTGGCAAGAGAATTTGTTTCTTCTGAAACGCTTGTGCCTCTTTTTAACTCGCTTCCTTTGGCAAAGCGAAGAGCTTCGAAGTTATTTGAAAATGATAAAGTTGTTTATTACGACGACTACGCTCACCACCCCAGTGAAATAAAAGCGATGCATCAACTCCTTCGTTCGCGATATACTAATCGATCTATTACAGCTATTTTTCAACCTCATTTATATTCTAGAACTAGGGATTTTGCCAGTGATTTCACTGAAGTTTTAGGATTATTCGATGCGGCGTGGATATTACCTATTTATCCAGCCCGTGAAACACCTATTGATGGTGTAAGCTCGGCGCTATTATTGAATGGAAGACAAAGTATTAAAGTGCTTTCAAAAGAGGAGGTGTTGGCTCGAATAGCGAAAAAAGTTCCAGAGGTTTTAGTCACCCTAGGCGCTGGAGATATTGCCAATTTATCTAATTCGATTTTAAAATTGTTGAAGAAATGAAAAGGTATAAGACCTTGATGCAATTTATGTTCATCACTTTTCTTATGTTGGTGATCATTATACTTTCTCAACGCCAGCAACTAAATAGACCGGCAAGTCATATCGAAATTCGCTTTGATCAGAAGAAGGAAATGCTCGTTGACTCAGACTCGGTTAATAAATTGTTAATACAAATTGTTCAACAACACAGCGCGCGCTTAAAAGATGGGATAGTTTTGAGTAAGGCAGAAAATGGCATTGAATCAATGTCTGGCGTTCGAAATGCTGAAGTTTTCAGTACAATTTCGGGAGTTTTAGTGGCTGAAATTCAGCAAAAAAAGGTGCGGGCCAAGGTGATTGGCGCAAATCCCTATTATATCGATGAGCTAGGATTCATACTTCCTATATCCGAACGATATGAACCAAAAGTCACTATGATTCGACCGATCGATACCCTAGAAATTGATGGATCTGATGTAATTCGGATGCTTGATGGGATTGAAAGTCAAGAAATTTTGAATAAAGATTTACAAGAGATCATACAAATTGGTCCGCGTCGTTTTTCTCTGTCATTTAATTCTTTACCCTTTGAGATAATCCTTGGGGAGACAATGAATGTAGAGCAGAAGTTGACCAATTTGATCGCTTTTTTGATCAAAGCAGAAAAAGAAAAATCATTAGGACAATACAGGATAGTGAATTTGTCTTTTAATAATCAGGTAGTGGCTACCAAAAAATAACAAATGGAACAAGAATCATATTCAGTAGGCTTAGATATCGGGACAACCAAAATTGTTGCGATTATCGGTAAAGAAAACGAATTTGGGAAAGTTGAGGTTGTAGGTATTGGTAAGGCCAAAAGTTTGGGTGTACATCGTGGAGTGGTTAATAATATTACGCAGACGGTTCAATCGATACAAGCTGCAGTAGAGGAAGCTGAAGGTGTTTCAGGTGTAGACATATCTGAAGTTGTGGCTGGTATTGCAGGACAACACATTCGTAGTTTACAGACCTCTGATTATATCACCAGAGAAGCACCAGAAGAGGTGATTAGTGAAGATGATCTTCATCGATTGGAGCGTCAAGTCAAGAAGCTACAGATGTTACCGGGCGAAGAGATTGTTCATGTACTTCC
>Ga0213860_10000859_pt1 | contig 12287 bp, 3 predicted proteins | sample PICome_3_FD_160118 | JGI IMG/M metagenome (GOLD analysis project Ga0213860, IMG submission 160118) | Coastal seawater microbial communities near Pivers Island, North Carolina, United States - PICO550 | ecosystem: Environmental > Aquatic > Marine > Coastal | place: USA: North Carolina | collected...
CATGATTGCGGATGCTGCAGATGATGTAGATCCATCCAAGATCCCTGCAAGAGTTGCACCAGATACTTCTTGGACTCCACAAAACTATATTGCATCTAAAACATTGATCCAAGACGAATCAGAAACTCTTTCCAAACATGTTATTGAATATGTTGGACGTGAGTGGAATGGATTGTCCTTCCCACGTGCTAAGTGTCGTCGTGACATGGGCTTCTTGGTTGATGCTGCATCACATGACGTACAGTACGAAACAAACTATGCATCTCGTATCTCTGCACAGATTTACTTTGAAAATGGTGTAAGTGTTCTTCCAGTAGATACTCGCAGACAGACTGCAGATGTTTATCGTACAATGAAATTGTTGATGTCTGATATCGTTCAAGAGATCGATACAACTAACACAACAATCACTTCTACTGCACAAGACATCTCAGGTACACCTGCGACTGCAACAGAAGGTGCAGAAGTTGTATCTCTGATTGGTATCGTAGAAGATGTGATCCGTGAAGATAGTCTTGCTCCAATTCCAACATTGCAGTCTCCAAACACTGCATGGGTTGACAGTGAAGTAGTAACTGCATTTGGTGAGATAGAAGACAATACAGTTCAACTTGCAGATGACATGATCCACTTCATCAACACTGAGTTTGATGTACTTGATTACAACAAGTCTAAGTGTCGTCGTGATGTTGGTTACCTAGTAGATGCATTCTCTTATGACTTGAACTATGGCGGTAACACTGCATCTCGTTGGAACGCAGAGTTCTACTTCTGGAACTCAGTATATCGCATTCCAGAAGACCAACGTGTTGCGACTGCGAAGTCTTATCGTCATCTTGGTAAGATTTGTGCAGATGTTGTTCAAGGTAAGTATGATGGACAGAAAATCAAGTCTGAAACTGCAACTGAAGTTGAAGCAACAAAAGTTGTCGGACTTGCCGATATGTTCTATAAAACTCAGATAAATAAAGATACAAAAGAACTACAAAAACTTGACGAACCAGATTATGGTTGGGTCCAAAAACCATTTAGAGACGCAGCAGATATCTTGCTATCAAAACGTGGTCCTTTGCAGTATGATGTTGTTAGATTTGTTAATGCAGAATATAAATTTGTTGACATTAACTTGACTAGACGTGATGCGGGCAACTTGTTGCAGACGATTGTGAATGATGTTAAATTCGTTAATCCGAATACAGGTCAGAGAGGGTCTACAAAAGCGACTAGAACATTCTCGCAGTCTCTATTTGACCAAAAAGGACAACACGTGTTCCCAGTATTCAACCCACAAACACAAGGGTTGATCTTCAAAGGAACAGTCCCAAGTATTTCTGCTCGTAATGATTTGCAGACTAATCCAAATGTGACCTTGAAAAAGAATCACGCATATATTGTTTCTGATGATGCAAATATCAACTTCTACGCAGGAACTATATACTATTGGAATGGAAGTGCATGGGTTGATGATGGTCCAAACAATACGGATCTTCTATATGCGTTCTACGCAACATGGGATAAGATGAGAGACTTTATTATTGCGAACTATTCGCCAGATGCAGATCATAGTGCATTTATTACACTTCTGTTTGATGAATGTCTGAAAGACAACGTCTTGAAACCAGATGTGTTGACATTCGGTTCACTTGTTGAATCAATTGCGCACCAGTTTAACGGTGGTGCTGCAGGTGTTAACAGAACTGCGTTGCCACTGAACTTTAGAAACCTTGGTCCTGCGACTTCTGCGATTTCTTCGGTTCTTTCAGAAGACGGTGGACGTGTAAGATGGTCGGGTGCTGATGAATTGAACAACCAGTACTTCGCAAGAGGATTGAGAATTAATGGTAGAACAGGACGAATTGAAGGTCGTCCATTTACATCTTCGGTTCGTAAACTCGCAAGACGTGCTTCGAACTCTAGAGCCGTAGTATAAAAGGAAAGAGAAATGTCATATACACAATATGTTGATGCAAATACTGGAATTACTGTGATTGTAACATCACAGGCTCCAGATGCGTTTCCGATAGGATTTAATTCGGTTTTGACGACAGAGTATGATGAAATCATCACCGTACCTCAATTTAAGGTCCCCGAACTTGTTTTCGGGGGTTCCGAAACAATTGAGCCAGGGATTGGCGAGGTTATTTCACCACTAATATTATGTAACACATCAACGAATACTGCATATGTGGATGTGAACATTTATAGATATGAGAGTTCGCTTACTTTTGACTTAATCAAACAATTACCAGTCCCCGCAAACGACACTATTCCGATTCCTATCAATGGTCAATTCTTTGCTTCTGGTGATTTAATGCAAGCCAGATGTAGTGCAAACCTTGCAGTTACTGCAACTTTGTCATATACGATAGGTCAATCGGAGGAATACGATGTCGACTAGGTTTCGCACTTTTACTAATCGTGGGTACACGATTGGTAATGGTATCCCACAAGATCCTGCGCAGTTAGATCCTGCTGCATTTAAAGGTTCGGTAATTTACACGATTACCGACGAAATCCGATATTCGGATGGAACAGCATGGTTGCCAGTTGCAGGTGTGCAAGGGGCTGTTGGTATACAAGGAAACCAAGGTACACAAGGCGTTCAAGGTAATTATGGACCAGGCTTCACAATCATTGGTTCTGTACCAGATGTAGATTCTGGTGGTGATCCTCAAGCAACTCTTAATACAGCATTCCCATCTGCAAGTGTTGGTGACGGTGTCATCGATGATGCAGATGAAGAACTTTGGATCTATGACGGTGTTAACTGGATTAACATTGGTACATTCCGTGGTGTTCAAGGTTTTCAAGGCGTCCAAGGCACACAGGGTACACAAGGTGACTTAGGTCCAAAAGGTGTCCAAGGTTTCCGTGGTTTCCGTGGATTCCAAGGCGTACAAGGCGTCCAAGGTACTCAGGGGTTCCAAGGTATTCAAGGTTATAAAGGTAACCAAGGTATTCAAGGCGCACAAGGAACCCAAGGTTTACAAGGCGATCAAGGCACACAAGGTTTACAGGGTCCTCAAGGACCACAAGGTTTGCAAGGCGTCCAAGGGACCCAAGGACCACAGGGTACGCAGGGTTTACAAGGTAATCAAGGTACAGATGGTGCATTCGCAGGTCAGGGTGTACAGGGTCCCCAAGGAACGCAAGGCGTGCAGGGAACCCAAGGCGTTCAAGGTACTCAGGGCCCACAAGCATTCCAAGGTGTACAAGGTACACAGGGTTGGCAAGGTGAAGCGATCCAAGGTACGCAAGGCGTTCAAGGTACTCAGGGTCCACAGGGAACCCAAGGCGTTCAAGGTGTCCAAGGCACACAAGGTGTGCAGGGCCGTCAAGGACCACAAGGTACGACTGGTATTCAAGGTGCGACTGGTTTACAGGGCGATGGCGGTACTCAGGGTATTCAAGGCGTACAGGGTGTGCAAGGCGTTCAAGGACTTCAAGGTTTTGAAGGTTCTTACGGTGGATTGACATTCCAATGGGAATTGAACCCAACCTCTGGTAATACATTCCCAGGCGTTGGTAAATTTGGTCTGTCTGAAGGAAACACTCCAAGTGCTGCAAACGTTTATGCAGTCGACACAATTTGGTTTGACGACAAACCTTCTGATAGTAACAGAAGACTAGATGATATCTTCAATTATATTGACAGAAATCCAAGTACTCCAAAAGGTCAACTTGTTATCAGAACTCCACGTGATACTGCAACAAATGACTTCGAAGTTATTATCTACGAAATTAATGACTGGACATGGGCTCCACCATCTGGTTTCGAAGACAATGGTTGGTTTGATGTTACATTCATCGAAAAATCATTCTTGGGTGCGGGCGGTGCAAACACTAACTCTTGGTTAGATGCGACTGCACGATACGGTGACGAAGCGATTATTTCTTTCATTCCCGCTGGGCCAGTAGGCGACACTGGTGTTCAAGGTGAAACTGGTATTCAAGGTTTCCAAGGCATTCAAGGTGTGCAGGGATGGCAAGGTATTCAAGGCGTCCAAGGCGTCCAAGGCACACAAGGTTTCCAAGGTGTGCAGGGTCAAGCGATCCAAGGTGTACAAGGTATTCAAGGTGGTCAGGGCACACAAGGTTTCCAAGGCTTCCAAGGTATTCAGGGACAAGAGGGATCTCGTGTCTTTGAAGTTACCAATGTAGGTAATATTGCATATGAAATAGACGGCGTCAACAATCCAACACTACAATTGTTGAGGGGTTTCACATACACGTTTAACGTCAATGCATCTGGTCACCCATTCTTCATTAAAACTGCGCCAGGTACTGGTACAGGTAACCAATACAATACTGGTGTAACAAACAACGGTGTTGATGTTGGTCTTATCACATTTAGAGTTCCATATAACGCACCAGACACATTGTACTATCAATGTTCTCTCCATGCGGGTATGGTTGGAATTCTTTCAATTTCTGATTTGGGACCACAAGGTCCACAAGGACCGCAAGGAACACAGGGGTTCCAAGGTATTCAAGGTGATGCTGGCGGATTTGGTGGTGCAACCTTCGATTATACCTTCGACGGTTCTGGTACAACTGCAATCAACACTGCAGTCGGTGATATTAGATTCAACAACGCAACTCCTTCTGCAGTTACAGAAATCTATATTGACGAACGTGATGATAACTTTGCAAACCTAGACAACTATTATGCATCTCTTGATACTGTAACAGGTCTTGTCAAGGGTACATTGAAGATCATGCGTAAAGCAGATCCAAACAACTTCTTTGTCTTTGATTACGAAGATATCACTGACAGTACTGGTTACTGGACATTTGAAGTTAATTACCTAACTGGTAATGGTGCTGCATTCAACGATAACGAAGACATCATAATTACGTTCACACGTGGTGGTTCTACTGGTGCGGGTGTACAGGGTGCGACTGGTGCAGACGGGCTTCAAGGTTCTATTGGCGCACAAGGTATTCAAGGTGTGCAGGGTATTGCACAACAAGGTACACAAGGTGTTCAAGGTATTCAAGGTGGTTTGGGTACACAAGGTACAAGCGGTACTGGGGTTCAAGGACCGCAAGGACCACAAGGTGCTGATGGTTTCCAAGGTAGTGTTGGTTTCCAAGGACCTTCTGGATTAGGATCTCAGGGTGTTGCAGGTTTCCAAGGCGCTCGTGGTTTCCAAGGTGATCTTGGTGGTGCGGGTGCGCAAGGTGGTCTTGGACCACAGGGTATCCAAGGTGTGCAAGGTTTACAGGGCCCGCAAGGTCCAACCGCACAGGGTGCAGGTGGTTTGCCTGGACCGCCCGGCTCACAAGGGGTCCAAGGTCCACAAGGTACATCTGGTTTCCAAGGTGCGACTGGATTTGGTAACACAGGTAACCAAGGTACTCAGGGTATTCAAGGTGTTCAAGGTTTCCAAGGCGGCGGTGGCGGCACTGGTATCCAAGGTGTTCAAGGTTATGTTGGTCCACAAGGTACACAAGGTGAAGCAGCTCAAGGTGGATTTGGTGTACAAGGTCCACAGGGTGTACAAGGTACACAAGGACCAGTATCACAAGGTACTGGCGGTTTGCAAGGTATCCAAGGCCCACAGGGTACTCAGGGTATTCAAGGTGCTGATGGTAACAATGGAGATGGAATTCAAGGTTTCCAAGGTGTACAAGGTGTTCAAGGGGACGGTGGTTTCCAAGGTCCTGCAGGTACTGGTACAGATGGTGTTCAAGGACCACGTGGTTTCCAAGGACCAGTTGGTGAAGGCTTACAGGGTCCTACAGGTGATGGCGCACAGGGTATCCAAGGTATCCAAGGTGTTCAGGGCACTACAGGCTCCACAGGTCCAGCGGGTGCGGGTGCTGATGGTATTCAAGGACCACGTGGTTTCCAAGGTGATATCGGGGAAATTGGTCCACAAGGCGTTCAAGGTGAAGCAATCCAAGGTGAAATTGGTGCACAAGGTGCAACTGGTTCGATTGGCGCACAAGGTACTGATGGTTTGCAGGGCCCTGCAGGGCCAGGTAACTCTGCTGCAACTGTTGATGTTGCCAACATATATGGTACTGGTTTAGAATCATCTAACATGTTTGTAACATTTGTGCCTGGCGGTTCTGGTGCAAGAACTATCTACGCAACGACTGGTCCAAACACTGGTGGCGAACAGAACTTCTTCTATAATACAAATGCGGATACATTATATTTGGAAAATATCACTGCGGATGGTAACCTCTTTGCAGGGGGTGCATTGATTGGTTCTCATCAAGACCCATCAAACAGAACGTTAATCATCAGAGACTCTGCAGGAACGGTAGTGTGGGGTACTTAATTGCTCTGAGTCTATTATATAAATAAAATAAAAAAAGAGTAATGGAATGGCCTCAACAGCAAACATCTACATAGACAAAGGAACGGATTTTCGTGTCGATCTAACTTTATTCGACGGTGACGATGATCCGCTTCCAATCTCTGTGCTCGATTTCTTTGCGGATATTCGTAAAGTATATTCAGAGTCCTCTCCACTAACAAGCTTTACAGTAGAAAAAAGTACTCAGGTTGCGGGTTTGGTTACACTTGTGTTAACTGATACGCAAACAAGAACGTTAAAGCCAGGGAAGTACCAATATGATGTGTTGATGCGAAAACAATCTGGGGAAATGTCTAAAATTCTTGAGGGACTTGCTTTTGTTGTAGATACAGTAACAGAGGTCTAGACGCATGGCAATTAAAGTCGTAGTAGGTGACTCACCAGAAAGATCCGTCACAACGGTTCTAGAAGGCGAACAAAAACCCCTCATCACCCCAGATTCCGTTACACTTGGTGTTGATACGGTTGGTCCCTATGTTGCCACGCTCTCTTCTGGTAATGGTGTTATTCTATTTCCAGAAGATGCAAATACTCGCAACATCGAAACTGCAAATATTACCATTGTTCACGCTAACACTTCTGGTGAAATTAGCACAAACAATGATGTTTTACAATTTGTAAGAAACGTAGAAATCGATCAGTTCGGTCACGTTACTGTTTTTGCAGGCACAGAATTCAATCCAGATCAGTTCTATGCATCTAATGGTGTCATTTTCACAAATGATATCACCATTGGTAATACTGTTATTGGTAACAGCGGAAATACATTCACACTAGAAGGTCTGACATCACTTATTGTTGGTGAACTGACCTTAGCGAATAATACTATCGCTACAGGTGAAGAACTCATATTCCAAACTGGTGCAAACTCATATATTTCTGTTTCTAATGCACGTCTCGCAGATCTTGCGGAGCCAGTTGCAAATACAGATGCTGTGACAAAAAATTATGTTGATACTGCCCTCGACAACCTAGAGTCGGGTCTTCTCTTTGTTGCAGATCCCCAAGGTCCAAATGATGCCACCAACAAGCGGTATGTCGACAACCTCGTACAAGGTCTAAACGTAAAACCGTCTGCACTCGCTGCGACGACTGGCGATCTTGCAGGTGCATTCAACTCTGCAAATAATACTCTTGTTCTTCCCCCATACAATGTGATGAACATCGACGGTGTCACTACATGGGAAATTGGGGATAATATTCTTGTTAAAGATCAGACTAATCCTGCAGAAAATGGTACATATGATGTTATTCAATTGGGTAACGCATTTGTTCCATGGGTTCTTAAAAGATCCGAATATGCAAATGAGAGTTCGGAACTGCCAGGCGCATTTGAGTTTGTCGTTGATGGTACAGTTAATGGTAACAAGGCATTCGTTGCAACTGTTCTGGACGCTGAAACATATACTATAAACCAAGACGCAGTCACATGGACGCAGTTCTTCGGTGAAGGTAATTACTTTGCAGGTAAAGATCTTACACTTGTCAATGGTAGAGAATTTGTTTTAAATTCAAATGTTAATTTAGAGACTATAACATCTCTTGATTTAGAGACGTTGACAATTGTATCTAATACAGTCGTCATTGACTCAGAAGGCGCACTCGTACTTCCTGTAGGTACTAGTTCAGAAAGATCTGGTAATATCCGTGGTATGATTCGTTATAACACGACTGATAATCAGTTCGAAGGTTATGACGGTACAGCATGGACAGGACTTGGTGGCGTCATTGACGTGGATCAAGATACATACATCACTGCAGAAGATTCGCCTGGCGCAGACAATGATCAACTAAAATTCTATACTGGTGATGTCAACAGACTGACAATCGATCAATATGCAATCACTGCAAACGTCGACATCAATCTAGATACAACTGGTGCACTAACACTTCCAGACGGCACATCTGCACAACGTGATGCAATTCCTCAATTCCGTAGAGGTATGATCCGTTATAATACTTCAGACGATCAGTTCGAAGGATACAATGGTAATAACTGGCAGGGACTTGGTGGGGTTGTTGACGTTGACCAAGACACAAAGATTACTGCAGAATATACGCCAGGCGGAGATCAGGATGAACTGAACTTCTATGCGGGTGGAAACCACGTTGCACAGTTCTATGCAAACAAAGATGTTTACTTCTATGGAAACATGGATGTTTCTGGTAACGTTGTTATCGGTGGTAATATCAGACTTGGTGATAACGAGATTGACAATATTGAAGTTGTCGCAGACTTTACATCCAACCTACTTCCAAATGATAATGACACATATATGTTGGGTGGTACTGGTAAGAACTGGTACAAACTATTCACAGGTAGAATCGGTCATGACAGTAATGTCGTCATCATCGAAACAGAAGGTGCACTAACACTTCCAGTTGGTTCAACAGCTAAGAGACCACCTGCATACGAGGGTATGATTCGTTTCAATACGGACGACAATCGTTTTGAAGGATATGATGGAAACATCTGGGCAGGTCTTGCGGGATCAGTTATTGACGTTGATCAGGATACAAAGATCACTGCAGAAACGTCTCCTAATGCAGATAATGACCAACTTAACTTCCATACTGCAGGACATCTGAGACTGACTATTGATGAAGTTGGTATCATCAAAGTGCCAGCAGGGAACAATATGTTCCTTGAAGCGCCTGGTGGTTTTATCAATGTTGGCAATACTATTATAACAAATCTTGCAGACCCTGTCAATGACCAAGATGCAGTTACGAAGTTTTATTTGGAGAAAGGTGGTTTTGCATCCACACTTACTCTAAAAGACAACTCTAATACTCACTTGGTTGCACTTCTACAAGATCCTACAGTCACTGTAGGTAGAGGTCTTGAAGTTCAAAACGCAAATACCACTGCATTTGAACTTGCAGTTGATCTAACAGGTGTTCAGCCAGGCATCTATGGTAACGATGGTTATGTTCCTCGTATCAGAATTACTGAAGATGGTCGTGTTGACTTTGCTACAGAACTTCCAGTAGAACTTGTTGCGAATGCGATTCCAGACTTTACAGAGGTGTCAATGGACATCACTGGTCTGATGTTCCGTGACGGTACACACACTGGTGTGACTGTGTACTACGATGACGCTGGTAACACGATCAATATTTCACACAACACGTCTCCTATCACTAACACTGATAATGCAGACGGAGAATTTATTCAGAACTTGGAGTTCGATGAATTTGGTCACGTTGTTGTTTTAAATTCTGCAAACTTGGATCTTCAGTATATTCGTACTGATGGTACAATTCCCGCATCCAACACAATTATTGCTCCTCGTTTTGCAGACTCTGCAAACATCGAATACTTTATTGATCCATTTGAAACATCGCAAATCAGAAACTTGATTTTGGGTTTTGGTTCTAATACTGCATCTATTGAAATGTCTGATGGTCCATTACCCACAGATAAATCATTCATCTATGCTTCTGCAGGCGTTATTGGGTTCGTTGATAATTCACTCAATTACTTTGCATCTGCAAACCGTAATACTGGTGACTTCACGGTTACTGGTAACTTGATTGCGGGTGGGTTTGCAGACTCACAAGATACAAGTTTTGTTATCAACCCTGCAGATATCTCAAACGTAAACAAATTCTACGTTGAAGACCATGCATGGTTTGGATATAACATATCTCTAAACCAACAAGGTTTCTCTGCAAACAATGGTGTTATCGAATTTGGTGGTGCAAAACTTCGTAACGTTGGTATTCCAGTTGAAGTTCACGATGCAGTTACCCTTGGATTTATGCAAGCTGCAATCCAAGGTGGTGAAGGTACAAGTCTTTCTAACACATTTACAATTGACGTTAACGTCGATGGTTCAACTCTTGAAATCGTTAACGATATCACTCGTGTTAAAGATGGTGGTATCACTAACGCAAAAATCGCAACACCTTATATCACAATTGCAGGTGAGACTCAAGCAACTGTCCCACCATCGTTCATCAACGCAACTCTGACCCTATTTGATGGCGATAACTGGCAAGTTAATGGTACTTGGAGAGACGAAACATATTCGTTCACAGAAGAACCAACAATTCAAACTTATATTGGTGATACACTTAATTTTGCAGTAAGTGGTGCAAACACCATTTCACTTTATATTAAAACTTCCGAAACATCTGGTACTGGTGATGCGGCATTTGGTGTAACAAACCAAGGTGCAACAGGTGGTGAAACACTTACATTTGTTCCAGATACGGTTGGTACATATTACTATATTGATATTAACAATACAGGTCGTTCTGGACAAATTATTGTTTCAGAACAATATACTCCTGCAGAAAATATCAATTTAGGTGAGACACTTACCTTTGCTGCAGGTGAAGGTATCAACACTGAAGTCACAAACAATACGATCACAATCTCTGCAGAACTTGCTACTGCCTTTGCGTCAAATGACAACAGAGGTATTGCTGCATTTGCGAACGCAGACTTTGTAGTAACAAACGGTGTCGTAGAATTTGCAACATCTGGTGTCACTGCAAACACTTACGGTTCTTCTACTGCAATTCCAATTCTGACAATTGACGAACACGGTCTTGTCACTCTTGCAAGTACTGCATCAGTTGCGGGCGTCGACGGTGTAAGTTATGAGGGATCTAACAACACCATTACTATCGTTACTGGTGATGGTTCTGAGTTCCATATTCAGACAGAGACCACAGTAGAACTTTCTGGTAAAGTAACAGGAACTGCAACCTCTTCAAACGGTACAGTTCAAATTGCAACTGAACTAGAAGACACTGGTGTCGTTGCAAATACTTACGGTTCATCTACTGAGATCCCAGTCATCACAATTGATGTTGATGGTAGAATTACTCTTGCAAACACTGCATCTGTTGCGGGTGTCGATAGTTTCTCATACGATCCTGCAAACAATACCATCACACTGATTACAGGTGACGGATCAGAGTTCCATATTGCTACTGAAACTGCAGTTGAATTAACTGGCAAGGTTACTGGTTCTGCCACCTCTTCAAACGGTACTGTACAAGTAACGACAGAACTTGAAGATACTGGTGTTGCTGCGGGTACATATGGTTCTGCATCTCAGATCCCAGTGTTTACAGTTGATGACGATGGTCGTATTACTGTTGCAAATACCGCAGCGGTAGGTGGTATCGATGACTTCTCATATGATGCCGCTAACAATACAATCACATTGTCTTCTGGTGATGGATCAGTATATCATCTAAGAACCGAAACAACTGTAAACCTTCTTGGTGATGTGACTGGTACTGCGACATCTTCGAACGGTACAGTCGAAGTCACTGCAGACATCTCAACCACTGGTGTTGTTGCAGGAGTTTATGGTACTGCTTCCCAAATACCAATTATCACTGTAGCTGCAGATGGTCGTATCACTACAATGTCCAACACTGCAGTCGCAGGTGTTGATGACTTTGTTTACACTTCTGCAAATAACACACTAGGAATTTTCACTGGTGACGGATCTGTGTTCCTACAGAAGATTGACTCATTTGATGAGACTGTAAACTTCGGTGCAGACATTGATGTCACAGGAAACGTTACTGTAAGTGGTACTGTTGACGGACGTGATATCGCTGCCGATGGTGCGAAACTAGATGGTATCGAAGCGGGCGCTACAGGAGATCAGACTGCAACAGAGATCCTTAACCTTCTTCTAACAGTAGATGGGGATGGATCAGGCCTTGATGCAGACAGTGTTGATGGGTACTCTGCTGCAGAGATCTTGGAAGAATCTGCTAATAATGCACAACAGTTAATCGGTGATGGTGAAGTATTCATCTATGCGAACACTGGTATTGACATTGATGGACCAAATAGTAACTTTAGGTTTAACCTCAACAGTGCAAATAGTTTCACGTTTGACATTCGTCACGCAGATACTTCTGGTATTGCAAACACAAGTCTGACAGCTGGTAATGTCGTAACTGGTATCACCTTCGATG
>Ga0213860_10000860_pt1 | contig 12277 bp, 13 predicted proteins | sample PICome_3_FD_160118 | JGI IMG/M metagenome (GOLD analysis project Ga0213860, IMG submission 160118) | Coastal seawater microbial communities near Pivers Island, North Carolina, United States - PICO550 | ecosystem: Environmental > Aquatic > Marine > Coastal | place: USA: North Carolina...
ATGTAGCAGGTGCTGGTGATACGTTCCTAGCAGCTCTGGTACATTTCTATCTGTTGCTTGGTACGATTGATCGTGCTATTCCTTATGCAAATAAAGCAGCAGCAATTGCCGTTACACACTTCGGCACCTATGTTCTATCCAAAGATGATGTAAATGAAATACGTTGTTGACATTGATGGCACCATCTGTTTCCCTGGTGAAGGTGATGCTGTATATACTCATGCCAGACCCAGGACGGATCGTATCCGTAAAATCAATCAACTGTATATTGAAGGGCATGAAGTATACTATTTCACAGCTAGAGGTATGGGACGCTATAATAACGATCGCCAGAAAGCATATGATGAATTCTATGAGTTCACCAAGAAACAATTATGTGAATGGGGATGTATGTTCAACGATCTGTATCTAGGTAAACCTTCTGGTGATATATACATTGACGACAAAGGAGTTAGCGATGTCGGATTCTTTAGTTAAACACGTACCCAAAGGATGGGGATACGAGAAGTGGATTGTTAACAACGAAAAGTATTGTGGAAAACTCCTATTCTTTGAGGCAGGCAAGAAGTGTTCTTGGCATTACCACAAAGTAAAGCACGAAACTTTCTACTTACATTCAGGTAAAATCTATCTTTACTATGGATTTGAAGATGATTTCTACACAGCTGATCGCACAATATTAACCCCTGGGATCCCTTTCGAGATTCCCAGGGGCATGAGGCATCAAATGATTGCTTTGGAAGATTCAGAATTATATGAGTTCTCTACGACACACTTTGAGTCTGACTCTTATCGAGTAATGAAAGGTGACTGATGTATTTTTCGATTGAGACAAACTCTTTTTGATCCCACTTAGAATTAGAAAAAGTATTGTATTGATACTTGTCTTTCAGATGTTCGGGGAAGGGGATCTCTTTGATCTCCGCCCCGAATTTTTCTGCAATGATTTCTGCTACCTGTCGGAAAGAATAGACATGACCAGATCCTAGATCATAGATACCAGATCCAGCGCCGTTGTTATCTACAACGTCCACAACATCATCAACCCAAACAAAATCTCTCTTGCAGTTTTCAGATCCTTCAAAGATTTCAATCACACCATTACTTACTGCTTGTTCTGCAAACTTGCTTACAGGACTACGTTGATTACCTTTATGATCTTCTCCTAAACCATACACATTAAAAAATCTAAATCCTTGAATGAGTTCAAACCTTTCAATATTTTCAGACACCCATAGATCTACAGCAACCTTTGACTTCGCATATAAGTTGAGAGGGTCTAATCCACCATCATCTCTGTTGCCATACACAGAAGCAGATGATGCATACTTGACAGGAATGCCGTACTCAATAGCTCTTTCAAACAATCTAATAGAAAATTCTACGTTGAAAAATCTTAATTTGTTCCAATCTGTTTCTGTAGTAGAAGAGATTGCACCCATGTGGATAATCTCGTCAATGTCTCCCCAACCAGTAAAGTTGTCCAACATTGCCATGGCATTATAATCTTCTATGCCAATAAACGGACGATGCTTATCTGCAAATTTCTTTCCAATAAATCCATTGCATCCCGTAATCAGTTTAGGCATCGTATTGTATATCAGTATAAATAAGTATAACACAGAAGGACTATAGCGACAACAAGATGTCTAATCCCACTTTTGGATATTTAGCGTCTCTTGTTACACCCCTTAAAACGAGAGTCGCTCTACATACTGCGGAAGCAGGAAAGGTTGTAGAGGGTAAAATTGTTATCACCCATAAAGACCCATATCCAGTAAGGGTTAGAATTGGTGTTTCGACTGGTGGAGTTCAAGATTTCCAACCAGAAAACTACATCCTATTTGACTACGAGATCGGAGAAGGGGAAAGTTACGAGAGTGATACCATCTATTATGGAAACGGTCAATCCCTAATTGTATGGTCTACATGCGCCAGCACTACCTTTGTGCTGCATGGTCAAGTCCAAGATGATCCTACCCCAACAGGATTTGTAGCAGCAGCTAAAATTCCAGCAAAAACAAATACTCTTTTATATACAGTTCCAGCAGGCGAAGAAGCTCTATTGAGCATGTTCGTTGCCAACCAAGGACCATCAAATGCTAGATTTAGATTAGCAATTAGTGATGAAGGTGCTGGTGCAGCAATTAGTTCTGATCAATATCTGGAATACAATACAGATCTCATTCCTAGAGTTTCATACCAAAGGAGAGATATTAAGGTAAGAGGTGGTCAATCTGTTGTCGCTTACACAGATAACCCAGATCTTTCTTTCTCTGTTTATGCGAAATTTAACTACTCTGTAGTTAGTACAGACTTCACAGTCGCTGGTGCATTGGATGTCGGTGGCACATCTTTATTAAGAGGTGCTGTAACAACAGAGGATACTGTACTATTCAAAGAAACAGTAACCTCACAAAAAGCACTGACCATTGGTACAGATGCAACTCCTGCAGATTTGACAATTAAAGGTGATCTAGCATTTGGTTCTGGTTTAGTCTCGATTAATCAAACAACAGGACTTATTTCTACGAGTGGATCTGTAATCTCTAATTCAATTGCAACTAGTGGTAATATTGTCGCTGGATCTAATAAAGTTGTATTAGATGGAACCACTGGAGACCTGTCAATGGAAGGACAGTTGACTCTTCAGGGAGGATTTGCAGGTGATTTGAATCTTCTAAATAATAAAGTAACGAATCTGGCAGATCCTGCTGCCGCAACGGACGCTGCAAACCGCAAGTACGTTGATAGTAAAGTTGTAGCATTCTCTATTGCACTAGGATAATAACGGAGTTATAAATGGCAAAACAACAGATTAGAGATTATGTATTCTCTCCAGGTATTGCTGGTGCGGGAACTCTAAAGATCCTGGATAAGGTAGATGTCGATCAGATTCTGCTGATTACTAATACTACGAAGAACGTCTTCTTATATAACTTCAGTGATCCGACTTTACCGATCTCTGTAGCTTTCACATCAACATCAGACGGTTCTGACCCAGACTTCCCATACAGTAATACGTTATCAAATGGTGTGACCACCATTACGTTCCTGTATGATACATCTTCCCACTTCCCAACAGATCAAATTCAGATCTTTGTGGAAGTAGAAGAACAGAAGATGCGTCCATACGATTTCGGTACGGACGCTATCGAACGTATGAGGATGGCAACTCCTCAATCGATGCTTGACGCTGACTTTGAGTATGGAATCCAACCAACCAAGTGGCAGTCTCTTGACCTGCTGCGTGGTTATCCTTCTATCTACGAAGTTCCTGGATCAGATATTGCACTATTAAGTGTCACGACAGATGCATCTCAAGGATCCAACAGCATTGGTCCTTCTAGAATTACTGTAGACACTGTTCTTGATCATGGATTAAGTGTAGGAGATCCAGTTTCATTGAAAGGTCTTGATGATTCTGTAATTGGTTTCTCTAAAGCAGAAGGTTCTTTCATTATTGATTCCGTTCCTAGCAATACCCAGTTTACGTTCTTTGCAAAAGCAAAAGTAGGAACATCTCCTGCTACTGCACTGCTATCTTCATTCACTGTACTGAAGCAAGCAGGTTTCTATACTGGTGCTGCGATTGGTGTTAGCCCAACTTTCAGTGTAGTCACTCAAGGTGCTAGCGGAACATTTGCAACTAGAGGTTCCGCAGCAATTGGTTCCACAAGACTTGGCGTTGCTTCTGGTTCTGTACTACCTCCAATAGATGCTCCTGTTTCTGGTATCGGTCTTCCCACTGGTACACAGGTTACTGCTGTTGTTGACACTGATACTACTCTAAACATTACTGATTCATTTGTAGCACCTGTATCTGAAATTACTTTCAACGACGTTGCTGATATTCAAGTCGGCGCTGCATTAGATAATGGTAATGGAGAAACTATCTTTGTTACGAACATTCTAGGAAATGTAGTCACGTTATCTTCGCCATATCAACTTGATAAAACTGGCAACAGTTTTGTATCCAATCCCATTGCTGCAACTGGATCTAACTTTGGTAATGGTAATGGAGCTGGTTTTGACATTAGCAGAGCAAATGGTGCATACTCTTCTGTTGTTATTAACACAGCAAACTTCTATAACAACATTACCACGTTTGCATATTCTGGAACTTTAGGTACTGGCGCAAGTTTTAGTGTAGAAAGAACTGGTGGCACAACTCCTGCATATGCAAATGTTTTTGCTGCAGGAAATGGTTCTGATTATTCTCCAACAGAGACTATTACAATTTCTGGTTCCGAATTAGGTGGTACTGATGGTGTAAACGATCTAACTATCACCATCGATACAGTTGGTGTTAATGGAGAAATTGCTACATTTACAATTGCAGGTACTCCAAGTAATGCTCTAACTAGAGCAGGACAAAATTATTCTGCAGGAGAAGATCTGGTAGTTTATGGTAATGCTCTTGGTGGATCATCTCCACTCAATGATCTAACTATCCATATTAATACTGTAGATGTTAATGGAGCAATTACCGATTTTGACTTCACAGGTATTGCAGTTCCTTCTAGTCAGACTTACAACGGAGTAGAGCAATCTAACACGTCTGGATCTGGCATTAACTCTTCATTCGTTGTAGAGAGAATCGGTTCTGGTATCAGCACTGCTCAAGTCGATGAGGTTATCATTGGCGGAACTATTGAAGCAGATGATGTCTTCCGCATCACTATTGACAGCACTAACGACTATACATACACAGCATCAGCTGGAGATACTATCACTGCTGTTAGAAATGGATTGATTACTGCTGTCAATGCTTCCTCAATTGTATATGCTGAAACTGGTGCTTCTAGTGATACCTTAAACATCACAGCACTAACCCCAGGAACTGCATTTACGATCGCTGTTCTTACAGAAGATGCTGGTGGAAATGCAGCAGACACACAGACCATGGTTACAAACAATGTAACCCCTAATGATTCCCAAACAACAACACCTGCATATAACGTTACCATCTCAAATCCTGGTCAGGGTTATGCCAACTCGGATACCATCACTATCCTAGGCGAAACACTTGGTGGAACTACAGGTGTCAATGATCTAACCGTTACGGTTCAAACTATCGATGCACTTGGAGGAATTACAGGTATTACTGTCTCGGGCACACCTTGGGACGGTAACGCAACCTTCATTAATTTCACCGCAAACCCAACTGCATTCAACGCAACATTTATTCCTAGAATTACTGGAGGTAGTTATTCTCCAGAGATCTCTAACGCAGGTACTGGTTATAAACTAGGATATGAATTTATTATTCCTGGTACTTCTTTGGGTGGAGCATCTCCTGCAAATGATATGACCATTACGGTCGATGACGTTAATGACGCAGGAGAAATTCAATTAGCATCCGCAACTGGTACTCCTGTTGCTGGCGACACAATTGCATTCTTCCCAGCAGTTTCACTTTCTGCAGCAACTACAAATATTATTGGCAATAGTTCTACAATTACATATTCTGCTATTGCGAAAATCAATGTAGAGTTCAATACAAACCATGGTCTAGTACCTGGCGACACAGTTCTTGTATCGATCACATCTAGTCTTGCTGGTCACGATCTTGCTTCTGGTCCATTCTTTGTCAATGAAGTTCCTTCTCTAACTAGTTTCACATATTCTGCAAGAACGACTGGAAACGTAACAGAAACTGGTCTAGCAGGTTCTGTGTATCCAAGAACTGATTCGTTCTATACACACAGACCATTCGACGGTGGTGTTCAGTTGGGTACAGGATCTCCTGCTCACGGCGCACAGGCAGTTCGTCAATCCAAGAAGTACATCAGATACCAGTCTGGTAAAGGTATCATGTATACCACTGGTGCTCTGTTCGCACCTTCTTATGACTTGAGAACTGTAACTGCGGATGGCACTGCTATTGGTAGTATCATCACTTGCGTCACTGATGACCTCAACCACGGTCTACAGGTTGGTGCAGAAATTCAGTTGACTGGTTTGACCACAGCAGGATACAATGACCACTACACTGTAGCATCGGTTGTTGATGAAATTACATTCACTGTCATTGCAAAGAACAATCTAGCAGCTACAGCGGCAACATTTGGTGATCAACCTTCTGTTGCTCTATATAAATGGCAAGGTGCTACAGTTCGTGCTGGTGCATTCGACGACCAGAACGGTATCTTCTTCCAGTATGATGGAAGTTCGTTCGCTGTTGGTTTGAGATCTTCTACGTATCAAATTGCTGGTACTGTAACAGCAACATCTGATTCCAACGAACTAACTGGAATCAACACCAAATTTACCGAACAGTTGGCGGTTGGTGATAGAATCGTCATTCGTGGTATGTCTCATGTTGTTACCAAGATTGATAACGACACCAGACTCTTCATGAACCCAGACTTTAGAGGCGTCACCAACGCAACTAATGTTAAGGCAGCACTGACCAAAGAGATTATCATTCCACAGAATCAGTGGAATATTGATAAAGCAGATGGCACTGGTAAGTCTGGTTATGATGTAGAAATTAATAGAATGCAGATGATTGGATTCCAGTATACCTGGTATGGTGCTGGATTCATTGACTGGATGCTTCGTGGTCCTTCTGGTAATTTTATCTTCCTACACAGACTGAAGAACAACAACAGAAACAACGAAGCATTCATGCGTTCTGGTAACCTACCTGTTCGCTATGAGGTTATCAACGAAGGTGCTAAAGATAGACTAGTATCCAGTTTGTCTGATACTGAAACAGAATCTTTGACTCTTCGTGATGCATCTCTCTTCCCAGCAAATGGTGGAACACTTCTCATCAACAATGAGATTGTAAGATACACAAGTAAACTCAACAACACCCTTAATGGTTTGACGAGAGCAGCAAATTATACCAACTTTGCTGCTGGTTCACAAAGATCCTACACAGCAGGTTCTGCTGCTACTCACGCAGAAAACACTGGTGTTATCTTGCTATCTAACACAGCAACACCACAGATCAATCACTGGGGTTCTGCATTCCTGACTGATGGTGGTTTCGATGAAGACCGTGGATACCTGTTCAACTATCAGGAAAAAGAAATTGAGATCACCACTGTTAAGTCTACGATCTTCTTGATCAGACTGGCTCCTAGCGTTTCTAACGCTATCACTGGTGACCTAGGTGAAAGAGAACTGATCAACAGAGCACAGTTGCTCCTCAAGAACATTGAGATTACCACACAGGGTGGTTCTAGTTCACAGGGCGTCATTATTGAGGGTGTTCTCAATCCCAAGAACTATCCAATCAATCCAAATGACGTTACCTGGGGTGGTCTGAATAGTGGTGGTGCTGGTGGACAACCATCGTTCGCACAGATTGCATCTGGTGGTGATATTACCTTTATCGGTGGTACTGCTCCAGTTTCTGCTGCTAACTCCAATACCCAAAACTACAACTCTAACTATGTTTCGTTTAATACCTCTGATATCGGTGGTGTTCAGATTGGTTTCACCGTATCTGGTGGTGACTTGAGAGGTGGAACCACGGTTGTTGATATCTTCAGAAGAGACAGCAGCAGAACTTGGATTAGATTCTCTGACCGAACAAGAGCAGGTAATGCAGGCAGCACAACATATACATTTGAACCACTGACTGGTGCAGCAACTCCTGGCGAGCAGGTCTTCGCTTTCACAGCATCTCCTGGTGCTAGAGACGAAATTGATCTTTCTGAACTGAAGGAACTTACCAACACTCCAATCGGAGGTAGAGGTACATTCCCCAACGGTCCAGACGTTCTTGCAATTAATGCATACCTAACTTCTGGAGCACCAATTAACGCAACGATTAACGTTCGCTGGTCCGAAGCACAGGCATAAGGAGTAACTAATGGCAGTACCCGCATCGAGAGCAGAACTTAAAGAGTATTGCTTGAGGCGTTTAGGTCATCCAGTTCTTGAAATTAACGTAGATGATGATCAACTGGATGACCTGATTGATGACGCTTTCCAATACTATAGAGAGCGTCACTTTGATGGCGTCGAGAAAATTTATCTCAAGCATGAAATCACCGCAGATGATGTAACTAGATTTGACAGTGCAGATGAAACTTCATCGACTCTGGCTCCTGATGCTGCTACATGGTCTAGCAGAAAGAACTTTATTGAGATCCCAGAACAGGTAGTTGGCATCTCAAAAGTATTTGGTATCTCTTCTAACGTAGCTAGAAATGATCTCTTTGGTATGAACAACCAGTATTTCCTGATGGATATCTTTTCTTTCTCATCAGGATTTGCTTTTGGTAACTTTGACATGTCAAACTACTACATGATCAAGCAGTATTTTGAAACGCTTGACATGATTGTTCAGACTGGATCTTTGGTAGAGTTTAGATTTAATCAAAGAAGTGATAGATTGTATGTTGATATTGATAAGGGCAGAATCGTAGAAGGCAATTATCTTCTAATCGAATGTTATTCTTATGCAGATCCAGACGTTGCTACTCAATTTTACAATGATAGTTTTATCAAACAGTATCTAACTTCATTGATAAAGAGACAGTGGGGTCAGAATCTAATCAAGTTTAACAACGTACAACTGCCTGGTGGCGTATCACTTAACGGCAGACAGTTGTTTGAGGATGCACAGAAAGAGATTGATGCTCTCATGGAGAAGAGCTCGTCTTACTATGAACTTCCCCCAATGGATATGATCGGATGAAAAGTATCTACTTTCCGCAACATGGTGGTGTTAACACCGAGCAGAACCTTATCCAAAGTTTAGTGGATGAGCAGATCAGATTGTTCGGTAGTGATGTCTACTATCTTCCAAGGAAGATGATCAAAGATATTCCTATGAATGACGTATTGTATTCTGAATTCAAGACTCAATACATGATCGAGATGCTATTGATTAATGTTGAGGGATTTGGATCACCATCTGAATTTATTAGTAAGTTTGGTCTGCGTATCACTGATGAGATTACCATGGTGGTATCGCAGAACAGATGGAGTCAAGTATTCCAAGAGTTTGCTGACATCACCACTGTAGATGGTAGACCTAATGAGGGAGACCTTATCTATCTACCACTCACAGAAGATCTGTACGAGATCAAGTTTGTAGAAAGAGAAGCACCGTTCTACCAGTTGGGTAAGAACTATATCTACACAATGACTGCAGAAATCTACGAGCTTGGTAACGACGAGTTCGAGACTGGCATTGAAGAGATTGATGTCATTGAAGAAATCTTTGCACCTTCTATTACTATTGCAATGGATCCTGATGCTACCACACATTACTCTCTAGGAGAGACTGTGACTGGTGGCACGACAGGAACCACAGCAGAAGTATCCTTCTGGGACAGAGACAATCATGAGTTGAAACTAATCAACAGAACTGGCAACTTCACACCAGGAGAGACAATCACTGGTGCGGAAAGTGGTACAGTACAGAGTAGCGTTACGGTAGACAATCTAACACTAGAAAATGTTCAGTACGCTGATAATAAATACATTGAGACTGAAGGTAATGATCTACTTGACTTTACCGAAGTGAATCCATTTGGAGAGTATGGCAACGTTACTGGTGAATTCTGATGTTAGGACCACATTTTTATAACGAAGCGATTAGGAAAACAGTAATCGGTTTCGGTACACTATTCAATAACATTGAAATCAGGAAGAAAGATCCTTCTACTGGAACTGTTCTAGAAGCAGAGAAAGTTCCGCTCGCCTATGGTCCGAAGAATAAATTTCTAGCAAGACTAGAGCAGAACCCAGACGTTGACAAGAAAGTATCTATTACTTTGCCTCGTCTCTATTTTGAGATGACAAATATTAATTATGATTCTGCCAGAAAAATTGTACCAACACAAAGACTGAAGAAGACAATTGATTCCGAATCAGGAGCATTGTCTGTTCAGTACGTTCCAGTTCCATATAACATGGAGTTTGAACTTGGTATCATTGCCAAGTCCCAAGATGATGGTCTGCAGATTCTCGAACAGATTCTTCCATTCTTCCAACCTAATTTTAATATCACAATCAACATGATCCCAGACATGGGTGAGAAGAAAGATATTAGTATAGTATTGAATGGTATTAACTACGAAGATGATTGGGATGGTGACTTTCTAGATAGAAGAAGTATTGTTTGGACTCTTAACTTTACTGCCAAGTCTTACATTTACGGTCCATTCAACAAAGCAGACGTTATCAAGAAAGCTACTGTATACGAGTCTACTGGAGACAAGAATGGATCTCCAGACAATAGACACACTCAACTTACATACACACCCAAGGCATTGGAAGACAAGAACCAGGATGGTGTTATCGATGCAGCAGACGATGCATTGGTTATCAGCACAGACGACTTTGGATTTAACGAGGGTATTGAACTGCTATGAACGAATTTGAAAAGAACATGGAAGATATCTTTGATATCGAAGTTGAATCTACAGACATCGAACCAGTCGAAGAATCTAAAGCATCGAAACCTGTTCCAAAGAAGGAAGAGAAAGATCATCAAGATAAAGACTACGAATATTCTAGAGCACAACTATACAATCTCATTGACAAGGGTCAGGAGGCGCTGAACGGGGCGTTAGAGGTTGCACAGGAGTCAGGGCACCCAAGAGCGTATGAAGTCGCTGTGAACGCTATGAAGCAGGTTGCAGACACCACTGACAAACTGATTGATCTACAGAAGAAGATGAAGGATCTTGAGGCACCTACCAAGAAACAGACCAGCAACACCACAAACAATCTATTTGTAGGTAGCACAGCAGACTTGCAAAAGATGCTAAAGCAAATAAATAAAAAGGAAGATGATACGGATTCATAAATATGAAGTCGTTTAAAGATCTGCGTAGTGACCTCACAGAAGCAGCCTGGACAAGAAAAGAAGGAAAGAAAAAGTCTGGAGGACTTAACGAGAAAGGAAGAAAGTCTTACGAAAGAGAGAATCCTGGATCAGACCTCAAGGCACCAAGCAAGAAGGTTGGAAACCCCCGTAGGGCATCCTTCTGCGCTAGAATGAAAGGCATGAAATCCAAGCTTACGAGCAAGAAGACTGCGAAAGATCCTGATTCCCGCATAAACAAGTCCTTGCGTGCTTGGAACTGCTAACTATAATACGTAAGTGTTGACACTATGGCTATGAGATTTAAAGCGGACGACATTTACAAGCTTATCAAAGCATGTGAGTGTTATCAAGAGAAGACTGGTTCTGAATACATGTGGGAGCAATACGATGATCTGAAGCAGAAACTTCAGGTTTACATGGAAGAGTATTGCCCTGATTAAGTCAGCAACTCAAAACATTTATACGTTACAAAGTGCTTCAACTTCACTACACGAAGGCTGATTCTAATAGATAGTGTAGTCGAGTAAACTAATATGAAGTTCTTTTTCGCCTTACTTGCCACACTCTTTCTTGCTGCACCTGCTTGGGCTGTAGACGTAATGATGGGCGCAGATGGTAACTTGGTTTTTGAACCAGCAGAAGTTACTATCTCTGCAGGAGAATCAGTTCATTTTGTAAACAATATGCTTCCACCTCACAATGTGATCGTGGAAGATCGTCCAGATTTGGGTCACGAAGCCCTGGCAATGATGCCTGGTGAAGAGTTTGATGTTGCATTCCCCGAAGCGGGTGACTATACTTACTGGTGTGGTCCACACAAAGGTGCGGGCATGATCGGTACTGTGCATGTAGAATAATGCAAACAATCAACAGGTTCGTTTTAGATATCACTGTTGCAATACTAGATTTTCTCTACCAAGGCAGAGACTATCAACGCTTTTGGGTGCTTGAGGAAATCGCTCGGGCACCCTATTTTGCGTTCTTGAGTGTATTGCATTTCAGGGAGAGCATGGGATTGCGTGGTCCCGAACACATAGATCTAATGCTTCAACACTTCGAGCAATCAATCAATGAAACAGAGCATCTGGAGTACATGGAAAGTCGGGGCGGCAACACTTATTATATCGATCGTTTTGTTGCCAAGCATCTCGTCTTTATCTACTATTGGGTTAACGTGGTTTATTATTGGGTATCTCCTCGCAATGCTTACCATCTCTCTTACGAAGTAGAGATTCACGCAGCAGAAACTTATGGTAAGTTTCTTGCTATTAATGGGCATGACGACAAGATCCTTGAGATTTTGAATGATGAGTTGGAGCACTCAAGAGAACTACAACTCGCTATGGAGAAGATCTAATGGGTATTGGACATCGTTTTAAAAAACTACCACCTCCACCAAATTATGTTACCAAAGAAGAAGTGCAGGGGATGATTGATGATGCCATACGCAAACACAATCGTAATGCTTCAATT
>Ga0213860_10000866_pt1 | contig 12255 bp, 12 predicted proteins | sample PICome_3_FD_160118 | JGI IMG/M metagenome (GOLD analysis project Ga0213860, IMG submission 160118) | Coastal seawater microbial communities near Pivers Island, North Carolina, United States - PICO550 | ecosystem: Environmental > Aquatic > Marine > Coastal | place: USA: North Carolina...
AATACCACGATGGCGGCATTTGAAATGTGCGACCAGTGCGCGGCGGAGTATAATGACCCGAAGGATAGACGGTTCCATGCGCAACCGATCGCCTGTCATTTTTGTGGCCCAAAAGCCTGGCTAGAGAAGCTGGGTGGAGGTGCCGTCAATCTCGAAGCGTTCTCGATGATGGACGATGTGGATGCTGCGGGTGGCGCATTGATGAACGGTCACATTGTGGCAGTAAAGGGTATCGGTGGATTCCATCTTTCCTGTGATGCGACCAAAGCGGATGTCGTTCAGCGCCTGCGCGATCGCAAGCGGCGACCAGACAAGCCTTTCGCCCTCATGGCGCGCGACCTAGACGTCATTCGAAAATATGCGGACATATCTGAAGACGAAGAGGCACTACTGAGATCTCCCGAAGCGCCAATTGTTCTTCTGAAAGCGCGTTCAGGATGTTTACCAGACGGTGTCGCACCCGGCTTGACGCAGCTTGGCTTCATGCTTCCAAACACGCCGATGCATCACATGCTTCTGAGGAGGATGAAGCGTCCGGTCATAATGACATCTGGAAATATCTCGGGTCGGCCGCAATGCATCGGCAACGATGAGGCGCGCTGCGAACTGTCGGAGGTTGCAGACTTCGCGCTGTTTCACAATCGTGAAATTCACAACCGCGTGGACGATAGTGTCGTTCGATACGACGGGGACCAAGTGTCCTTTCTGCGACGCGCACGCGGCTACGCGCCTCAGCCGATTACTTTGCCATCAGATGTTTCCAAGTCGGTAAGTGTCCTCGCTATGGGCAGCGAGTTAAAGAATACCTTCTGCCTGACAGATGGAGGTCGGGCAATCGTAAGCCAACACATGGGCGACCTTGAAAATGCGGCGACCTATGACGAAGCGTCCCATTCTCTCGACCTCTATCGAAGCTTCTACGACAAAACGCCTGACGTGATTGTCGTCGATGCACATCCCGAATACCTGTGCACAAAGCGCGGCTATGAGATTGCTGGTGATGCGCAAGTGATCGAAGTCCAGCATCACCACGCCCATATCGCCTCATGTCTGGCCGATAACGGGCGTCCGTCTTCTGCAGCTCCTGTGCTAGGGATCGCATTGGATGGACTTGGGTTGGGCGACGACGGGACAATCTGGGGGGGCGAATTCCTACTTGCCGACTATTCTGGGTATCGGCGTCTTGGCCTGTTCAAGCCAGTACCTTTGATCGGAGGCGCCGCAGCGGTTCGTGAGCCCTGGCGGAATGCATATGCACATCTGACAGCTGAGATGAGTTGGGGCGAAATTAAGATGAACTTCGCAAAGCTAGATGTCATCGGAAAGCTGGAAGCCAAACCACGAGAGCAACTTGATGCAATGAAGGCGGCAGGTACGAACACGCTTCTGTCCTCATCTTGTGGCCGCCTTTTTGATGCCGCCGCCGCCATTACCGGCCTCGCCTGGGAACGTCAGAGTTTCGAGGGACAGGCGGCCATGGCGTTCGAAGCAGTTATTAGCAGAGATGCGATGAAGGAGCCGGAAGATCTTGCCTACCCGTTCAGTATCCCGCTGATTGGTGGAAAAGGCCTCCCCTATATCGAACCGCTGGCTGTGTGGCGCGCGATGCTAGGCGATCTTTTGTTGGAAACGCCAGTAGGAACCATCTCGGCGCGTTTTCATCGTGGCTTGGCCAAAGCTGTTGGAAATATGGTGCGAAGACTAACCGACGACACAGATATTGATACCGTCGCGCTCAGCGGTGGTTGCTTTCAAAATGCTACGCTGCTGCAGCTTGTCTGTAATGAAGTCGCTGAGCTGGGGCTTCAAGCCCTAACACATAAGAACGTGCCCGCGAACGATGGCGGCCTGTCACTGGGACAGGCGGTCATTGGTCTGACACATCACAAAAAGGGAGTTTGATCTATGTGCTTGGGAATACCTGGCCAGATCGTCGAGATTTCATCGGCAGAAAAGAAACTGACAATCAAAAACCGCCGCTTGCAACATCAAAAACAAGTTGCATAATCAAACGTGAACCAGAGCCTCCATGCCTCACACAGCAATCGTGTCCCAAAGGCCCTGACGTTAGACACTTTCTTTTCGAATTGCAAATTAAGTTAACTATGGGTTAGCCTGCTGCTATGAATGTCGAGACAGCCAAAACAGTACTTGCTGTTACGCAGGACAAAGAGCTGCAGCTCATCCTTGAGCAGGCTCTAAAAAAAGATCGTGCATATAGATATCACGTGTGTGGTTCTTCCAAGGAAGCCTTGGTTCGCTTGGAAAGCCACGAAGTGAATATGCTTATTTTCGACGCAGATATTGGTGAAGACCCTAAGGCTGGCCTCCCCATCAAGCTGCGGCTCTCTCATGGGCATGTCGCGCGTGTTGTTGTGGCCTCGCCTCGAAACCTCGCTGCAGCGGATGCCTTGGCGAGGGACTCCGCAGCTTACATTTTCATAACGAAGCCCGTTGTCGTGTCGCAGTTAAGACTGACGATCAAGAGAGCACTAGAGCTTTCGGAACTGTCGCGACGGCACAGGATCGTAACTCGAGAACTCCGGTTGTCGATCGACGACGAATTGTTCGATGAAGATAGGCGGCTTTCGGTTTCCGGTGGCATTTCCAAATTTGAACGGCTTGTTTATGCAAGTCCAAAGATGGCAGACGTTGTTGCAAAGGCGAAGTCTGCGTCTAAGACAGAATTGTCGGTACTGATCACTGGGGAGACTGGGACCGGCAAAGAACTGATGGCCAAGGCCGTTCACTTCAATTCGTCCCGCTCTGAGTCGCCGATGCATGTTCAAAATTGTGGCGGCATGGACGAGACGATGCTCAGGGCAGAATTGTTCGGCCATTTGGCCGGTGCGATCCCGGGCATTGCCGCCGAACGGCTCGGGTTGTTTCGTGCAGCCGATGGCGGCACTGTTTTCCTGGATGAGATTTCGGAAGTGTCTCCGGCTTTTCAAGCTGCGCTCCTGAGGTTCTTGCAAGAAGGCGAGGTGAAGCCGGTTGGGTCTGATGACGTCCACTATTCTGATGTGAGAGTCATTGCTGCCACAAATCGTCCCCTAGAAGAGTTGGTTGCGAATGGGTCCTTCAGGAAAGACTTATATTATCGCCTAAATGGATTTGGGCTTGAGATTCCACCTTTGCGAGAGCGGCCAGAGGACGTCGAGGCTTTGGCAGAATTTTTCTTAGAAAAGTACTCAGGGGTGGTTGGCCGTCGAGTTCTGGGATTTACGTCGGAAGTTCTCGCGGTTCTGGCAAGGTACCAGTACCCCGGCAATGTTCGAGAGCTTGAGAACGAGGTCCAGAAGATGGTCGCGATAGCGGAACAGGGCGGCTATATTTCAAAACGCCACTTGTCGCCCGACCTCGCCAAACTAAAATTTTCAGAGAGTCTTCCCCAGGGCTTCGATGTCGTGGGCGGAAGTTTGAAGGAAATGGTTGAATCATTGGAAGCCAAGATTGTTGAGACAACGTTGCGAAAGTTGAACTGGAATCAGACACAAGCTGCTCAAGAGCTTGGCCTGTCTCGCGTTGGTCTGGCCAACAAGATCAAGCGCTACAGCTTGGCAGAGCAGGGGGCCTAATCATGGCGGATCGTGATAGCGTAGTTCCGATGCCCTTTTCGCGACGCTATCCAACGACGAGCTCTGACGTAAAAGACCTTGGCTTGTCGGAACTGTCGAAGCAAGTGGACCCTTCAGGCCGTGGAGCGAAGGGACATTGGTGCAGCCGATGTCGAGGCATCTGGTACAGCTATTTCCTTGAAGCCGAATGTCCACAGTGTGGCAATCGCCACGGCTGATAGCAAACCTTCTTTGCATGTGATTATATAGTTTGCGCACGCGCCGCGCATCCGGATTTAGTCTTTTTAGAATCTCAATCCCGTATACTGTTGTCGACAGATCGTGGCCGTTTCTCGGCATGCGACCAAGCAAATCAATCGAAAGCGATTGAAAAAGCCAGGTGGCGCAGTGTCGCCGAAAGGGAGGAAAAATGGCCAATCTGTTGTGGCTCCAGGGTGGAGCTTGCTCGGGCAATACCATGTCATTTCTGAATGCCGAGGAGCCGAGTGCATGTGACCTTGTCACGGATTTTGGGATCAATGTTCTTTGGCAGCCGTCGCTCGGGCTGGAGCTCGGTGACGATGTGAAGGCGATCCTTGAAAAATGCATTTCGGGCGAAATCAAGCTCGATATCTTCGTCTTCGAGGGCACTGTGATTGATGCGCCCAACGGTACGGGAGAATGGAACCGGTTCTGCGGTCGCCCGATGAAGGAATGGGTGAAGGAGCTATCCGATGCCTCCGATTTTGTTGTCGCAATCGGCGATTGCGCGACTTGGGGTGGCATCCCGGCCAACGCGCCTAACCCGACCGACAGTAAAGGTTTGCAATTCCTGAAGCGGGCAAAAGGTGGCGCTTTGGGAGAAGGTTTCACTGCGAAATCTGGTCTGCCAGTGATCAATATTCCAGGTTGTCCCGCACACCCAGACTGGGTCACGCAAATTCTTGTTGCCGTGGCAACGGGCCGTGCAGGCGACCTGACGCTCGACGAGTTCCAGCGCCCCAAGACGTTCTTTTCGAGCTTCACCCAGACGGGCTGCACTCGGAACATGCACTTTGCCTATAAGGTGTCGACGACGGCATTTGGTCAGCGCAAAGGGTGTTTGTTCTATGACCTCGGTTGCCGAGGCCCAATGACACACAGCCCGTGCAACCGCATTTTGTGGAACCGTCAGTCGTCGAAAACCCGCGCTGGCATGCCATGTCTTGGCTGCACAGAGCCGGAATTCCCCTTCTTCGATCTTGCCCCAGGAACGGTCTTCAAGACCCAAACTGTCATGGGCGTACCTAAGGACATGCCAACCGGCGTCGACAAGAAGGGTTATGTCAAGCTAACCGCCGCAGCCAAGGGCGCCGCCCCGGCTTGGGCCGAAGAAGATATCTTCGTCGTATAATCGGCGATTGGGAGGAATTAGATGTCTGAAGCAGCAGTACAAACACTTGATATTTCGCCGGTTGGGCGAGTTGAAGGTGACCTCGACGTTCGTGTCGATATCGAAAACGGCGTTGTGACCAATGCCTGGACTCATGCGGAGCTTTTCCGTGGGTTCGAGGTTATCTTGAAAGACAAGGACCCCCAAGCGGGTCTTGTGGTCACTCCGCGAGCATGCGGCATTTGTGGTGCATCGCACCTGACCTGCGCCGCTTGGGCGTTGGATACGGCGTGGGGTACAACCGTGCCACGAAACGCAATTCTGGCCCGGAACCTCGGTCAAATCGTGGAATCCATTCAGTCTTTGCCGCGTCACCACTACGGCTTGTTCATGATCGACTACACGAACAAGAACTATGCCATGAGCCCGTTCTATGAGGAAGCTGTAAAGCGTTATTCACCGTTCACCGGCACCTCTTACGAAGCTGGCGTGACGATTTCTGGCCGACCGGTCGAAATCTATGCGCTCCTGGGCGGGCAGTGGCCACACAGCTCTTACATGGTGCCAGGTGGCGTCATGTGTGCGCCGACATTGACGGACGTCACCCGTGCCTGGTCGATTCTAGAGCACTTCCGCCGCAACTGGATTGAGCCGCTATGGCTCGGCTGCTCGATGGAGCGCTATGAAGAAATCCAGACAATGGAACAGTTTGAGGCGTGGCTGGACGAACGTCCGGAGCATGCAAACTCAGACCTTGGTATGTTCTGGCGCATGTCGAAGGATATTGGGCTCGACAAGTATGGAACCGGTCACGGAAAGTTTGTGACATGGGGCTATCTGCCTCATGAGGACAAGTACCAGAACCCAACCATTGAAGGCCGCAACGATGCTGTCATCATGAAGTCTGGGGTCTATGATGGTGCTTCAGACACGCACAAACTGATGGACCAGGTTCATACTCGTGAAGATCTGACACATGCGTGGTACGACGAGCAGGGTGAATTCCACCCGTTTGATCGCACAACCAAGCCTGTCGAAAAGAACCCGATCGATCCGGAAGGCAAATACAGCTGGTCGACTGCTGTTCGGCACGCAGAAAACGGACGGCTCGAAGCTGGACCTCTCGCACGGCGTCTTGTTGCTGGCATGGAAGGTGGCCATGACTTCCAGCACACCGATGGCTTGGTGCTGGACATGTATCGCAAGATGGGTGGCCCGTCGGTCATGTTGCGTCACTTCGCGCGGATGCATGAGCTTTGCATTCTCTACCGCGAGGCCGAACGTATTCTCCGCGAGTTCAAACTCAATGATGAGTGGTACATCAAACCGACCGAGAAAGACGGTCGCGGGTGGGGCGCGACGGAAGCGATCCGCGGCGCGCTGTGCCACTGGATTGACGTTGAGGACGGGAAGATCAAAAACTACCAGATCATTGCGCCAACAACGTGGAATGTCGGTCCAAGGGCGCAGGATGGTGAGCGCGGCCCAATTGAGGAAGCACTGATCGGTACGCCGATCAAAAACACCGCCGACCCAGTTGAGGTTGGTCATGTGTGCCGCTCCTACGACAGTTGCCTTGTTTGCACCGTGCACGCCCACGATGCAAAATCTGGCGACGAATTGGCACGTTTCCGAACAGCCTGATAATTTCAGGACAATCGGGCGAGGCTCGCGTAGTCTCGCCTGCCAATTCATAGTCGGGGAGGTCTTGGTCATGGCGGACCAACAAACGGCCTCAGCCGAAGCTCAGGTCAACTACAAAGAAAAATACGGTGTCACACCGTCTCAGGCAGATCACGCAACCCTTTTGAGAATGATTGAAGATCATTTTCAGGAGGGTCTTAAGACATTGGTTGAGCCGTTTCCTGAAACGGACCGGGAGTTCGCCAAGATCTTGGACAACCTTCGTACAATGAGTGCGGATGATCTTCGAAATAAGCTGGTAGAAAGTGGCTGGCTTCTCGAACCATATGGCGAAGATGAGATGCGCTGTCAGGAATGTATGTACTATCTGGTGCATCGTCGCTGGTGTGATTTGCCAGAACTTAATCTGCCAGCAGAGCCTGATTGGTGGTGTCGGTTGTGGCGGATTTAGGGAGAACTCAAAATGCAAGACAAGGCATCCAGCCCGGAAGATGATGCGCTTCGCGACAGGATCGGAACACTGCTTGCAGATGGTCTTGAAACCGAAGTTTGGCCGCGGGCGGAAACATCAGAAATGGTCAATCAAATCGTCAATCGTCTTCAAACTGAGGCAGGTGATGATCTCGAAAAGCGCCTGAAAATCGGAGGGTTTACCGATCATACGATCACGGCGGATGATATGGAACAGCCCTGCGAAACCTGCATGTATTATTTGATACATCGCAAATATTGTGAGTTGCCTGAGTTGGATGTGCCTGTCGAGCCCGAATGGTCCTGTCGCTTGTGGCGCATTTGACGGCCATCGTTGGGTGCGGCAACCCAAATAGGAGCGATGACGGGGTTGGGCCGTATGTCGCCAGCCTATTGACTGAGAAAGGACTCGGCTCGGACGTTGCGATATTTGATGCAGGCACAGACGGCATGGGCGTCATGTATCAAGCCAGAGGGTGCCAACGTCTTATCATTGTTGATGCTCAGGCACCTGAATCGAACCCAGGCGCGATCTATGAAGTTCCCGGAGAGGTTCTTGAGCGACCTCCTAACGACAGTTTGAATCTGCATGACTTTAGATGGGACAATGCGCTTTACGCCGGGCGCAAGATCTACGGAGATGATTTTCCAAGCGATGTTACGGTTCTTTTGATTGAGGCCAAGTCGCTCGAAATGGGTCTAGAACTTTCTTCAGAGGTGAAGGCTGCCGGACAATCCGTCGCTGACCGTATCGAGAGCTTATGCAAACCATGAGTAAAACCATCGAGATTAGGCGTGGCTCAGTCTATATTTCAGTTGACGTTTACGACACATATTTTGCTGGTCTTGAAGCTGTTATCATTCTGATTAGAGACGATAAACTTCTGGTCCTTCCCGTGAGGCAAATGGCTGCGGGCGGGTGCCTACTCAAGGTCCGTAATGCAAGTGGAGACAGAGTTGCGACGGCGCCTGATGTCTTTGAAGCGCATGGGCTAACTGATTTTAGCGCTGAGTCGGTGCCGGTGCAGTGGTCGTCGGAAGAGGGTGCATTGATCGCGCCCATAACTGTAAACTAGATTTGCACACAAAAAAACTTAGTTGTCAGTGTTCTGACAATCTGCTTATCTTTCTGAAAACAAAGTAAGCAATGATTCAGGGAGCGAAGAATGGTGGCACGCAGCCGCACATCTGACGAAGTTCTGGCCGCACGTCGGAGTGTGGACGAAGCGGATGCAACCGTTACAGAGAAAGCGGAAATGCTCATGGAGATGGCCATGGGTATTCAGCAGAAGCCAAAATCAATTGACGACTTGCTTTCTGCTGTTGAGCTCTACGAAGAAGCTCTGGGCCTTTGTGGTTACACCGACGTTTTGCTGGGGGCTCGCATTCGAGCGCGCATGGCGACAGCGCTCATGAGCGTTCCAAGCGATGACGCGACTTATCTCGAAAGAGCTCGTGAGGCGATGGAGGTCGCTATAGCGACTATTTCTGCCGCAGGCAAAGATGAGGAAATAGCCGAAGCTGAGATGAACCTGGGCCTGATTTGTCAAAACCTCGCCGGAATGGGGCGCGGCAAAATCCAAGATGCCATCAGCGCTTATCAGCGCGCACTCCGAGTCTTCGACAAATCAAAGTTTCCCGCTGAATTCGCGATCTTGCAAAATAATCTCGCGACCGCGTTCCTGTCGATTCCTTTCTCAGATGAGAGCGGGAAGATGCGCGAAGCTTTGGCCGTGCAGTCATTTGAGGAAGGTCTTAAGGTTGTGAGCCTAATCGATCATCCGACAGAATACGCGATGCTGCAGAACAATCTCGGGAATGCGTTGCAATATGCATCATCTAGCCACCGGGTGGAAAACGGGTTTCGGGCTCTTGAAGCTTATGATGAGGCTTTGAAGGTCCGGAACGAGAACGACATGCCTGGTGAATACGCAAACACGATTGCGAACAAGGCGAACTGTTTGTCCAATCTTCCAGATGACCCGAGTGATCCAGAGAAGGGCAACCCCAACAACATGGCTGAAGCTCTCGGTCTTCTGCACGAGGCACGCAAGATCTTCGGCGCGGTTGGTGAAAATCAAAAGGTCGAAATGGTGAGCGCAGCCATTGGCGAAATCCAGGATCTCATCAAGTCCGATCGAACAACCCAGACACTTCAATGAAAGGTATCTAAGACATGGAACTCATTCTCGCACTTGTCGTGGGCATAGCTGCGGCATTAGGGGCGGGCGCGCTCTCTGGCATTAAGATCGGCGGCGCCGAACTCGGCAATGAGCTCGCCTCATACATGGGCATGCTCTACGGGCTGATGGCAGGCGGTGCCGCCGTTGTCATCGGCCTTGCCCTAACGACACTTATTTGAGGGGGACGACGCATGCTTGGAATGGCAATGAACTCAGCAAAGCTTTTCGTCACAGGAAAGCTCTTTCAGGACTATGGCAAGGTGATACGCCAGATGCTGATCGCAATCGCGATTGGTGTCGTCATCCTCTATGGCGTTGCGCAGGTCGCACCGATTTGGGCGGCTGCGGCTGTAGCCGGCGCAGTTTCTGGTTTCCTGCAGCCGATCCTCTTCAAAGATCTTAAGTACGCCTAAAAGGAGATGGCGGATGGAGGAACAGAAACCCAAGAGCGCACGCTTGGAGAGATGCTTCGCGACATCGAAGCGCTGACCTCGCTTGCAGACACCTGGGACGACGCAGCACGCAAGGGTGCGCAGGCGAGAGCGGAAGCAATTGACGCCCTCAACGCAGAAGCCTTTCGGCGGCTTATCCGGCATCTCCAAAGCGTCGCAGGAATGTCGGAGGCCTTAAAATCAGCGGCGTCCGATGAAGTCATATACGCGGTTCTTCGGCGGCACGGAATACTGCGTCCAAGCCTGTTTGAACGCGTCGATGAAGCGCTAAACTCAGTGCGGCCAATGTTGGCATCACACGGCGGCGATGCGGAACTGGTGTCCGTGGATGACACAAGCGCAGTTGTCCGGTTTCTCGGTGCTTGTGATGGATGCCCTGCGTCGGCTTTGACGTTCTATTCCGGCGTCAAAAAAGCAATCCAGGAACAGGTTCCGCAAATCAAAGAAGTGAAGCAGGCGAAAGGTTTGGGCGGTGGCGGTAGCGACCAAGTCCATTTCACTTCGCCGTTTGCAGCTTATCAGAATGATGGCTGGAGCAAGGCGGCCGATCTGACTGAAGTACCAGACGGTGAAACCAAGATTTTTGAAGTGGACGGCCACTCGGTTTTCATTTCGCGCTTCGGGGATCGTGTCACCTGTTTTGAGAACGCCTGTGCGCATATGGGTATGGAAATGGATGGCGGCGAGATAGCAGATGGTTTCATCACCTGTCCTTATCATCAGTTCCAATACTCCCTTGAAAGCGGCGAATGCCTGACCGCACCGGAGGTCCAGCTTCAGCCGCACGGCGTGCGCGTTGTTGGCGACCACATTGAGATAAGGGTGACAAAGTGAAAGTTTCTCTCGCGCCCTCATTCGAGCCGATCAAGGCACCCGGGACGGTCGAATTGGGCGCTCCCATGCTGGCAAACGAAGGGCCGGAAGTTGTTTTGGGATGGAAAGCTGACGACTTTGCCGTCGCTCTCCAACCCTCGAAATCAACACTGTTTGGCCCCCGTGGAGTTTGTTTGCATTCAGATGGCTCGCTTTGGGTGGCCGATACTGGACACCACCGCTTGTTAGGGTGGCGCAATGCTCCATCTGAGGATAATCAGCCCGCCGATGTATTGATCGGGCAGCCAAATTTCGAACATGAGGGCCGAAATGCGAAAGCGGCTCCAACTGCCTTCAGTTTGAATGTGCCAACCGGAATTACAGAATGGCGTGGTGGGCTGGTGGTCGCAGACGCTTGGAACCATCGAGTTTTGATTTGGAGGACGCCACCTAGGGATCACAACCAACCTGCTGATATTATACTTGGCCAATCCGATGCAGACGGGGTTCTCGCGAATAGAGGTGGAGATGCGCCGACGGCAGAGACGTTGCATTGGCCATATGGAGTTGCTTCGATCGGAGACAAGCTCGTCGTTTGCGATACAGGCAACCGGCGCGTCTTAGTCTGGAACGACCTAGCCAAAACCGGCCAGCCCGCCGATGCTGTAATTGGCCAGTCCGATTTCATTAAGCGCGATGAAAACGCCGGTGAGGATGTCAGTGCCATGTCGATGCGTTGGCCACACGATGCACTGACCTGGCAAGGAAAGTTTGCAGTCGCAGATGCGGGCAATAATCGCGTCATGCTGTGGACAGAAGGGCTGCCAGAAGTGAATGGACAGCCATGCGACGAGCTGATCGGTCAATCTGACTTCGCCGCCTGCGATCACAACATGGCAAATTACTATCCGAGTTCACGCGCGCTCAACATGCCCTACGCACTTGCGACAGATGGCAAACGTCTGGTTGTCGCGGATACCGCGAACTCAAGGCTGATTGGCTGGACAAATGGCGGAATTGCGCCAGCCGCGGACCGCCTTGCAGGTCAGCCAGACTTTGCTTCAAAAGGGGATAATGGTTGGGGCATTGCGCAACGCAACAGTCTCTGTTGGCCCTATGGATTGAGCGCCCTTGATGGCCGCGTCGCGATTGCAGATAGCGGGAACAATCGTGTTCTTCTTTGGAAATACGCGACATGACAGGACGATTGCTCATTGTGCAAGGTCAAGTCCAAGGTGTCGGTTTTCGTCCGACGGTATGGCGTTTGGCAAATGAACTTGGATTGACGGGCGATGTAAAGAACTCGGCGCGCGGTGTTGAGATCAGACTATGGGGCTCAGCAGCGGCTGAGTTCGAAACAAAACTGAGAAAGGCGTTGCCCAAGCTTGCGATGATCGAGAGCATCGAAGCACATGATCTCACAAGCGATGCTCCAAAAATGTTTGAGATTGCAGCATCCGCCGCGGGCTCAGATCAGATCTCTGTCACACCGGACATGGCGGTTTGCGATGACTGCCTTAAAGAAATTCGAGATCCTTTCGAACGTCGCTATAGATACCCGTTCGCGAACTGCACAAACTGCGGCCCGCGCCTCTCCATTATCCAGACTCCGCCATACGACCGTGAAAATACCACGATGGCGGCATTTGAAATGTGCGACCAGTGCGCGGCGGAGTATAATGACCCGAAGGATAGACGGTTCCATGCGCAACCGATCGCCTGTCATTTTTGTGGCCCAAAAGCCTGGCTAGAGCAGCCGGGTG
>Ga0213860_10000867_pt1 | contig 12249 bp, 3 predicted proteins | sample PICome_3_FD_160118 | JGI IMG/M metagenome (GOLD analysis project Ga0213860, IMG submission 160118) | Coastal seawater microbial communities near Pivers Island, North Carolina, United States - PICO550 | ecosystem: Environmental > Aquatic > Marine > Coastal | place: USA: North Carolina | collected...
GTTCTACCAACTAGTGCGTTAGTGTAGAATACAATACCACCAAGGTCTTCTGCATTACCAAACTGAGCACTCTGGAAACCACCAGTTGCAATGCTTGGATCTCCCTGTAAGGAGAAATCAATTCTAGAAATAGGTAGAGTTGTGGTATAATCTTCGTCTACCGATACAACCTCACCCTCAGCACGAATCGACTTAATCTTAGTCGTGTCGATCGTTTCTGTTTGTGGTGTAGCTTGATTAATAGTATATGTTCCAGCAATTCCATTTCCACTCCAGGATGGAGCATTTAGAATTGGAACAAAAGTTACATCCCAGATATTACTTGCAGACTGTGTAGTATCAATAGTAGCAACTTCATAGAATCCAGTAAATGGTGTGCCACTGGAAGGGGTCGCTACAATTTGAACAACTGTACCACCAGGAATAGTACCTGTTGGATCTGTAGTTAATCTTAGAGTATTATCACCTCTCTGTTCTGTTGCAGTTAAATTGTATGCAGCACCTGCACCAGCAGATGTGATGTATGAGAATTGCTCACCTTCAACGAAAGAACCAGATTGTAGGAGAACATCAATAGTACCATTTACATATGCACTAGCACCTGTTGTAGTTGCAAATGCTACGTCAATAACCTTTGCTCTAGAACCAGTGTTAACACCCTTTACAGTTAAATTAGATACTAATGTAGCAAGACCTGTATTGTTCTGGAAAGTAACACGGAACTGCTGTGGTCCGAAGATTTGATGACCAACTGGGAACGTTGTTCCAAAGTCACCATTAGCTTCGAGATCGACCATTACTCTTTGCTTATCGTCAAAGACCATAGCAAAGTCCCAAGTAGCAACTGCGTCGCCATTGGAATCAATTTGGTCACGATAAGTAACACCAATCACATAGTTCTTATCACCGAACTTCATGATGTGTTTGCCAGGGTTGGCAGGTCTGATAATTACCAGACGTAAGTTATCACCAACAACCGAGCAATCTGGTGGTAGAGAGATTGGGTTATCTTCTACATAGTCTCCACCAGAAACGATAATAGTTTCTTTGACGCCAGGAGTTTTCCATGCTTCCTGTGCTGCCTTTTTAATTGTTCTAACTGGGTTTACAGCAGAACGACCGTCGTTTAGGTCAGAACCAATCTGTGCTGAAACGTAAATACGACCACCAACGTCATTCGTTGCTAGGTTGAGGACGTATTCTGTAGTAGCAATCTTGTCAGATCTATCACCTAGTAGAGGTGTAATAGAACGTGGGAATTCTCCAGCAGCACCTGTCTCATTATACTTGTATGCGTTTGGATCATTTACACGGAAACCAATGTGTTTGAAGTCAACTTCACCATTTTTGACAATACCGTCAGTATGTTCAGGTGCTTCGGATCCAGTTTGTCCAGTATTCAGTGCCTGATAAACGTTAGCACCAAAATATCTGTATTGATTTTGTTGTAGAATAACATTGGAAGACCACAGTGTTCCTGTGTTATTCATATAGGTCTTCAGGTTAGGACCCCTGAATTCAGCATTTGGAGTAACGAAGTTATCGATATCCAAGTTTAGAATTCTCGCCGTATCAGAAATGATAGACGTAGATGTTCTAATAGCACCGTTAATATCAAGTTCGTAATCAACGGTATCAAGTTCTGCGATTGCAGTAGCACCTTGACCACCACCCTCTGAGATAGTTACAAGAGGTGCTTGTGTATAACCACTACCAGGATTGTTAACAGCAACTGTAGTTACTTTGCCGTTAAAAATAAATGCGGAAGCAAGTGCTTGAACACCACCAGGAGTGTTAGGAGGTCCGATAGTAACTGTTGGGTTTACAGTATATCCTGTACCTGCTGTTTGTAGGACAATATTGTTAACTCTTTGTCCAGTTCGGTTAATACCGACACGGGGTAATTGCGTAGTAGAATCTAGCTCAGTTCGCAAGACTTCTTTTTCGTCTGCTCCTGTGCCGATTCTAATCGTAGCTTCATTATCACCGATGAGTTTAGGATTGACGCCCCTAATTTTCTCTTTATCGGAATTAATATGAAAACTCATGGTGTTCCCGTGCCCTTGACTTTTTTCCTATTGTATATTTAGCATCACGCCCAGGCGATACTAATAATTTCGGTAGATGAAACCCACTTAATAGTTGCAGTAGTACCAGCTCTAACAGTGTTATAGCTAAAAACGTTAGTTCCACCAGTTGGTTCGATACTCCACGTTTCACCTGATGGAATATCGTCTTTAATTACCGTTTGGAAACTAGACATAACAGTTACATTACCAGCACTATCACATGAGACCGCAGTCTCAAACTTAACAGCATATACAGTTCCCGAATCATTTACAGCAATGATGTTTCCTGTGATAAAATTAAGGGTGTTGTTTTCGATGGGAATTTTAGTTCCCAATCCATCCAAGTCAAGAGTAGAGGTGTTGAGACCTCTTAAAATATAATGAGTTGTGTGACTATCCGTAAAGTGTCTATTCTTTACTTCTAGAGAGTTGAAATCTTTTCCATTCCTGAGTTCATCAACGATGACGGTTTTGCCAATGGCATACCCGCCTTTAGAATCAAACTTTTCGGTTGTAGTTGCCATTTTTATTTCTTAGTAACGGTAGATACGATAGTGATCTCGATTTGATGACCAGTAGTTAGGTCTGTGCCAACTTCAAAATTGATTCTGGCAAGATTACCAGATGTTCTCTCGAACGTAGGGACAATTAATTGTTGTCCTGTTCTGACATTACCGTACTCTGTATGGAAGATGTCTGTTCCATTATCTATAATACCAAACTCAAAGAATTCTCTATCATTATTATTTAAGTTCTCAGCAACTACAACTGTTTTAGCTCCTACCGCTGCCGTAGCATCGTAGATATCAGATCCACCTGTATTTGCAGAACCCTTAGTTAGAGTAATTTTTTCAGTTAGGATCTTGGTGTCTGCAAGTTCAAACTCCTTAAGATCTCCATCAAAAACTTTAACTCCAGTAAAGTTGCCTGTACCAAATGTGGTGTTGAAATAAACATCACCTTGATTATCAAGTCTGAGAACTGGGTCAACTGATAAACCACCAGAAAGACCTAGGTCAAAGTATTGCTTACTGGAATGTAAGAATGTTCTATCTGTTTGAGTGTTATCAAGAGTTGTTTCAGCATTGTCGAATGTCATCAATCCTGCTGTAATCTCAAACTCACCAGATGTGCTAGAGATGATAGTATCTACAGAGTAGAATTCGAGTGCAGATGCAGTGAGACGCATCGTGTTGGTTCCATCATTGTAGAAGTACAAGATGTTCTCGTTTGCACCAGGAGCAGTCTCAGGAATAATGTAAGTATTTTGGTCAACGTCTTTGACACCACCAAGAGAACCCCAGTTAGTTCCATCATAACCCTCAAACTGACTAGCAGTTGTATTGAATCTGATACCACCTTGAATTGCAGCACCTCTATCAGCATCAGTACCAGCAGGAACTGCTAATGTGGTGTTTGTATTACATACAATTTTCTTACCAGCGTTAGGTTGTAAGATAAGATCATTTAGATCTGTGCTAATGATATTGTCTCTTAGTCTTAAATCTCCGTTGATTACAAGAGGAGAAGAACCTAATGGGTCTAATCTAATTTCTTCAACGTCAACAAATGTTAGTGGTGCAACTGCAAGACCCCAGAAAGTTAATGTACAAGTACCATTAGTTGAAGCACCACTTGTATGAGTAGGTTCATTACCACTTGTAGCAGTTGTACCAGCTACGGTTACTTCATATAGATTGTTTTTATGCTTAAGATATGCACCGACTAGAACAGGAGCATTTGCAATCCAATCAGTAAATGCAGGAGCAGCAGTGTTAGCAGACTTGATAGTCTTGTTAGTTCTGAATTCTAATTCGTTTGGTGTAAACTTAACAGTATTAGCTCCATCATTGTAGAACCAAAGTGTGTTATCATTAGCACCAATAGAAAGTTCTGCAGTAATGTATGTGTTACCATCTAGGTCTCTAATACCACCAAGAGAAGACCAAGAAGAAGTGGAAGCACTATAACCTTCATACTGATTGCTATCTGTGTTATATCTGATAGATCCGTTTGCAGCAGAAGCAGCACCAGGACGTTGTGCAGTTGAACCAGCAGGAATGTTGATAGAACCAAAACCAGTAACCTTGGTGACCTTACCAGTAGGTGCAGATAGAACTAGATCACTACCAGCATCGGTAGAGATAACATTATTTTCAATGAATACGTTATCGTTTACATTGAGTTTGTTTGTAGTCTTGAGTTCACCAGAAGTAACAACATTGCCATCTGCCTGAGTTACAGCAAAACCACCAACTGTGAAATCATTAGTTGAAATAACTGATGTTCCTGTTAGTGTTAATGCTCCTGTAGTTCCATTTGAAACAAGTGGAGTTGTAACACTAGTTGCTGCAGCAACAGTATCAGATGATAGATCTGGAGCACTGAGAGTATCAATGGTTCCTTCTGTAGCTACGATGTCAGCAACTGATACTTGACCAGTGAGAACTTCCATCGTGACAATGTTGATGGAAGAAATATCCGTAGCTCTTAGAAGTAATCCACTACCAAATACTTTAGGGTTATTAGGATCAATGGTAATTAATGCTTCTTGATTATCTTCACCACCCTCATCTTCGTGTCCAGCGCCAGAATCACAGAAGTAGTAAAGATTTGGAGTTGCGGAAGTAACAGTTAGATCAAGATAATCATTACCTCTTTCTACACCGTCAGTATATTCAACACCAGAGATATTAACAACTGCAGCACCTGCTGTTTCTGGAAGGAGAGAGATAGTTATTTGAGTAGCACTATCAATAGAAACAATTCTTGTATCAGATGCTAATACACCGTCACCGCTAATTACAGAAACAAGCATTCCAACTTGCATACCTGTAGTAGATGCTACAGTTAAAGTAAAACTAGCTACATCTAATGTTGTGCTAACGTTCTCTACTAAACTTGGAGCATATGGTCCATCTCTAAATTGACTGAGAGCAAATTGGTGACCAGATACGCTATTATCACTTAAATCAAATCTATATGTATTACCGACGTAAATTGTCCAAGCAGGAGTAATCTGTGGTCCAGATCCAACGTCAATTAAGAATCTGTATTGGAGAGTAGATGCAGTATCAACTGTGTATTGTGTACCAGCAGCACCAGTCTTAATAAATGTATTTCCAGAAGTGAATAATGTTGCTTGATCTACTTCAAGTAGAATCGTAGAAATATTTCCACTACCGTCTAAAACAATATCCAGAATAGTAACTGCGGTAGCAGCATTTACTGTATCTGCAGTAACTGTAATATCATTTGCAGGTGTAGCTCCACCAATCAAGTTACCAGCGATTGTTAGAGTGTCGCCATCAGAGTATCCAAGACCAGCAGCATTAAGAGTTACACCAATGATTAAACCACTGCTGCTTCTTTCTACATCAAATGTAGCACCACTACCACCACCAGCAGTTGTAGATGCAACACCAGTAAATGATCCTGCTTCATCTGATGTAAATGTTAGGTTAATGCTTGCAGTGCTTAGGAATGCTGCGGATAATGTTACTTGAGTTGCACTATCAACAGATGCAACAGTAACATCAATTGCAAGGTTGCCACTTGAATCTTCTGATACTAGGTCTCCAACACTAATGCCAGTAGTATCTGCAAGAGTTGCGGTAAATTGTCCTTGTACACAGTTACAAGCAAGAGGACCAGTTACAGTTGGAGTGATATCGCCACCAGTAAATGAAATATTGGTAATATCTCCAGCTAACTCCTCTAATGTGTCAGTAGTGGTAATTGCTGTACCAGCAATAGTTTCAATTGGAGTAATCTTTTGAACGTCTTTAACCGTTACTGGATAAGTGATAGGTTGAGTTAGATCACCAGCATTTGCTGTAAACTCATCGTTTGGAGAATAACCATTACCTACATCTACTAGAGTGAAACTTCCTACTTCACCAAGAGTATCAATTGTATATGTAAAATCATCTGCAGGATCACCAAATGCAGGAACGAAATTAACAACAGTAGGTCCGAGAGCAGTTGGAGCATCAGATAGTGTGACAGTTGTAGCACTGTCTACGTTAGCAATCGTTGTATTTGCTACTAGTACACCTGTACCACTTACTTTCTCTACTCTATATCCAATAGAAAGTCCTGCTGTGCTTGTAAGAGTAAGTTCGTTTGGATTTGCAGTAGAGAATGTTAGATTAGCAGCACCAGCTACGAGTGGATTTGCTGATAGTGTTAATTGTGTTGCACTATCAATCGATGCGATAGTGGTTGCCTGATCCAAACTTCCAACATCACCAGCACCCTGCTGTACGCTTAGACCTACTACCAGACTAGATGTATCTGAAATTGTAATTTGAGCACTACTTGTGCTTAGAGTAGTAGCAAATGATGCGGAGGTTCCAGGTAGATATACAGACTGATTAGAAATTTGTTTAGGTAGTCCTAATACATCGCCAACTTGATATCCAGATCCTCTTTCATTGAGAACAAAATTGGTAAGATCACCAGGAACATTAGTAACTGTAAACTGGAAACCAGCACCACCACCGTTACCTACGTTAGAATCAGCTACGCTAAGTACATCACCAACTTGATATCCAGTTCCGTCAACGGTGATTGTTACACTATCAACAACACCTGTATTAGTTACGCTATTAATTGTGTATAAGAAACCAGATCCTGTTCCACCAATGTTAACGTATGGAGCTTGTAGTCTATCTCCAACCTTATAAGTTACACCTGGATTGGTCCAAAGAATATCAGTGACTACGCCTCCAGAGACGGTGATATCAGCAAAACCTTGCCAACCATAGTAAGTGTAGGTTGATGTGTCTTGTAGGGTGATATTACCACCTGCAGGACCCATTCCTGGATGGTTTGCACAGTCATAGCGAACAATTTGAGCACCTGTGTTGCAATCAGGTTTCATTACAACATCAGTAAAGCATCCTGGTTGACCGTGGGTGCCAGCGGTAAAGAATTCAAACTTATCTTGGAAATCAATGGAAGATCCATTCGCCAATTGGAAGGTCATTCTATGATCACTTCCTGCTAAACCTGGATTTTGTCCTTGGATAGAAGAGTCTGATAGATCAAATCGATATGTGTTACCAATATCTAATGTTAGTTGTGGTTGAATTACACCATCGATATTGTAAACCTCTGCAGGTTCTCCTGGATTACCTGCATTAGGGTTAGCTACAGAAGTAACAACAAATGTTTGAACTGGTTCGTTGAAGAAAGAGGTCTGTGAATATACACCGTCAGTGTATCCAGTACCAGCATTGGTGATCGTTCCAGCAGGTGTTGATGTACCATCAATTACGATATCCGCTTCTGCATTACTACCATTTCCACCAGTAAGTGGTACTGAGGTATAAGTTCCTGGGAAGTATGCAGCACCCGCTTGAGTGATGCTTCCTTCTAGAGCAGTGATCGTAAAGCTAGCAGTTGCTCCAGTGCCATTGCCATCTGCTAGAGGAATTGTTAGATAATCACCTGCAATATAACCAGAACCAGCATTGGTAATAGAACCATCAAATGCTAAGACCTCAATGTCTGCTGTAGCATTTTGTCCTGTACCACCAATTAGAGGAACTGCTGTATATGTACCAGGATCATATCCACTACCACCACTAACCAAAGTAACTAGCGATTGTGCTAGTTTTCTTTGTTGAATATTAAAATCTTGATAAGCAGTAAGTTCTGATAACTTAAAGTCAATAATTTTCTTACCGCTATTAACAAACCCTAAGGTTTTAATACCAGCTTTGTAGATACCTAACTGTGTGTCTGTACTAAACTTAAGTGACGGATTTCCAACTAGACCGTCTCCTAGTTGTAGATTACCTGTAGATAAGTCACTGCCACCAGATGTGACGTTGAAGAGAGCAGTGCTTATTTGATTGATCTTCTGCCTTTGAGACTCAAAGGTATCAGTTTTGGATACGTTAATTGCTGGCATTTTTGATTAATCCGTGCAGTAGTGACTTGAGTTCAGAGACTTCATTCTTCAATGTATTTATGTCGTCCAATGCGGAACTTAGCTGCATGGATTTCCTCCTTGCAGCTATAGCAGAATCGTCCAAATTCAAGATGGCACCAGTGTTTTGGTCTCTTACGAGACCATCATGTCCATCAACTTTCACAAAGTCCATATGCGGAAATTAGAATGCAGCAACAGCACGGATGTCCTGAACCTTAGGAACGTATGCTGGATCTACACCTTTCATCACAATTTTGATTGCGAAAGATGAATATTCTGGTAGATTTGCTACACTATACTTAAGGTCTTGGTATGCAGATTGCTTCTCTACGATTCCAGAAATTGTGTTCTCGCTAGTTGCAATTTCATATGTGTCTGGTTCTCCTTCTTTATTGAAGTAGATCCAATCAATATCTTCAAAGTTTTCTTGACTAGATGCTTTCTTGAACTTGTAGAATACTTCTAGGTTAGAAATATCCTTGACATTTGCAAGTAGATGTACATCAATTGCAGTAGCTGGGTTTGTAATAGAAACTTCTTTAGTTACATACTTAGCAACAGCAGATCCATTCTTAGATGTATCTTCAGCAACGAAGTCTAAACCATTAGTATAAGTTACTTTGCCAACTTCTAGATATGCTTTCTCTTCATCTGGTTGATTAGGATACTTAACAAAGTCTCCTACACGGAAGATGTCTGCAAGTTGATCTGCAGTAACTGCATTTCTATTGTATAGAACATTGTCGATAATTCTATCAGTGAAGTTATCATTGATAGGTTGTACATCGGTTCTTAGAGTTAGCTTTTGTGTCTGACTATTCCAGATTGTTGCCTTACCAGTAATGATGTTATCGTATGTCTCAAGCATTACATTTGGATTACGTGCTACAATAGTTGCAGCATCATCAATACTAAACAAGACTTGAGATGGATTGGAGTCTACAGTTACACTTGTAAGACCTAATTGATTTCCTAATGTTACTGTCTCTCCTTTCTGGAAGAATTGAGAAGTTTTAACTCTAACGTAAACAACTTGACCATCAACTCTTGCGATAGTACCAGTTGTCTTAGTAGTAAGACCCTTGATTGTTTGATCTGCTTGTAGATCAGTTCCACCATTACCAGCAAGATTAAACTGATAAACAGGATAGAATTCAATAACTTGATCTCTTCTACCAAATCTATCTTCTTGTCCAGTAGCATTTTCAATTCTATTTGTTACTGTCTTAACAGTAGCACTAGAAAGATCAATAATTGGACTTAAATGAGACACAGTAGATTGTAGAGTCATCTTGTATGTTAATGACTCAGAAATATTATTCAAAGTTTCGTTGATATTAGAAGCAACAAATTTTTGATTAGTAAAATAATGTGGTTCATTTAAGAAGGTTTTTTCGTATTCTGTCTGAGAATAAGAAGTATAATTTGTAGTGTTAGAATCTACAGGAACAACATTAGTTGTCTTAACTTCTGTGTTTAGAGTAGTACCAGTGAATGACAGATAAGAAACTTGTGGATATAGAGTTTCATACTTTCTATTATTAGATGCATATACAACTGTTCCACCACCAGTAGCATTTCCTGCTGCCTGAGAGCTAGACGTGATATTATATGAATCAATACCTGAATTAGATACTTGGAACAGAGTGCTATTTAAGATAGAAGATGTAATACCACCTGTCTCTAATGCAGTTCTATAGAATACATAGGAATCTCCACCATCTTCAAATCCATGATCTCTATGATTTACTTTGAGAATGGAATTGTTATTCTTGAATAGTTTGGATGTAGAGTTAGTATTAGCACTTGCGTTAGTCTCAAATGGATTTGCATCCAAGAGTTCATAACCAAGATTGCCATTCTTGAGAAGTAGTTCTGCTGGTCTTGTGGTATCAAACTCAGCGCGGTACATAGTAAACTTAAGATCCTCAAAGATATCTTCAGTCCAACTTTCGGTATTCTGGGAACGGTATACCGAACCTAGAGATGGTTGAGTTGTGATGACCGTACTTGTAGCGATGTCGGTTTCCCCTAACTTGGAAGACCATAGTTCATAATCAATAGAATCAGTTTCGACTACAAGTGCATACTCGGTATCATTCTGTAGATATACAGGATAATCAAATGCAAAGTGTGTAGGTGTAGTAGATTGGGTTACTCCTGTTTGATCAGTAGCTACGCCCATTCTAACTGCAGGTGTGTCAATCTCGATGAAAGTCTGAACTTCACAACCGCCAGCACCATTACCAACACCCTTAACAACAACAGAAGGTGCTTCTGTATATCCAAATCCAGGTAGAGAAATTTCAGCGTTATAGATCTTTCCACCAGATACTTCAATTCTTGCAGTTGCAGTAGAACCGCCAGGAAGTTGTGGACTTTCAATACTGATAATTGCACTATCATAATTGAGACCAGGATTTGTAATTCTGATGTCAGATAGTTTACCGCTATTTTTAGCAACAGCAAGAACAAAATCTGTACCATCAGTTGCATTAGAAAGAGTTACTGATGGGATAATTAGATCTTCATTTGGAATGAAGGATTTACCATTGTGGTTGCTAAGAACAACTGTATAAACTTGTTCGTTGGTAAGACTGTATCTACCAGATGCAGTAGCTACTAGTTCTACATTGTTCTTATCAAAGATCTTGAGGATAGGACCAGAAGCAGCAGAAGATGCACCAGTTACGTTTTCTCCTTTGAGAACTGACATATTACCACTAGCAAAACACTTAAGGAAAGTATTTGGTGATAGAGTCTTCTCAGATCCAGGAACAATATTCTTAGCAGGTTTTTCTGCATCTACATTAGTGATGTATGTTTTGACTGGAATGTTTGTACTCTTCTTGTTGAAGTAGAGATCAAGACCAGTAATAAAGCAACCACCATCTAAGTTTTCAACTTTAAATGTTTGTGCAAGAGGATTTGGTCTAATAGGATTGTCAGTATTACTTTCAATGAACTGAACACCCTCATTGGATTTGAATGTGGATGGTTTTGTAGATACAATGCTAGAAGGATTCTCTGGAAGAATACCAGTTGCATAATACTTAACTTCAGTGTAAGAATCTACACCAAGTTTTGCTTCATTAGTTGCACTAGAAGTAAATCTGAATGTTAGTGGACCAGTAGTAAAGTTAAGTTCTTCTCCAGAAGAATCATACGATACTGTATCAACATCTCCACCCCATGTTGCATTTTGCTCAGGTGGTGCGCCAGCAGGGAGAATAATTAGACCAGATGCATTTCCATATTCATCTGTAGTAACAGCACCATTGAATGCAGACAAAGAGTTACCAGCGATACCTGTGTATCTTAAATCTGGATTGACCCATCTAGAAATATCTCTACCTTCTAGGTAAACATAAATTCTAGTATTTGGTTTCATTCTACCAACTTTGAACTTAACAGGAACACTTCTTGCAAAGAAAGCTAGTGATGTTGAAACTACATTGTCACCAACATTTTTGGTTTGAACACCTTTACCAACCTCATTATTCTGTGGACTGATATTGGAGGAACTTCCTACAGATGCAGATGCAACAGATGTTGCTGCAATTTGAGAATTAACTTCTCCAAGAGAATTAATTGTGGTGAACGAAGAAGAAGCACCTACCCAGTTAACAATGAAAGAGTTATGTAGACTTGATAGACTTTCTTTAACATCTTCCTTAGCTAAGAAAATATTGAAGAGATCTGTATTTGTATCTACGACAACTGGTTCTTCACTTTGATCATACCATTGATCAATAGAAGGAGATAACTCACCATCACCAACATATTGTAAAACAACAAATGGATTTGGATTGAGTGTTCCAGATGCAAAGTCATTACCCAATAGAGTTAGTGGGGAATATGGTAACGTTACCATTTCTCCAGATTTTTGATATCCAGCAACAGATCTTTGATCTTGTCTGGTGTTAAGTTCTACTAGTTTAATGGAATCTTCTTTAGATTGTGGTCGTAATACTGATTGCTGAGAATCAACAGCACAACGATAATCTGCTGATGTGAGGTTACCAACTTTATGTGCCTCGAAGTTATCAACAAAGAATCCAGACTTAAATCTATCAAGTCCAATTTCATCTTTGACTTGCATGTTAAGAGCTTGCTGCTCTAGGATGCTAAGTGTGGTATAATACTCAAGACGCTCAATACGCTTCTCTAGTTTACCGATGTCACGCATGGTGTAACGACGGTTATCAACTGGAGTAATTCTTACATCCTTGCTTGTCT
>Ga0213860_10000871_pt1 | contig 12206 bp, 9 predicted proteins | sample PICome_3_FD_160118 | JGI IMG/M metagenome (GOLD analysis project Ga0213860, IMG submission 160118) | Coastal seawater microbial communities near Pivers Island, North Carolina, United States - PICO550 | ecosystem: Environmental > Aquatic > Marine > Coastal | place: USA: North Carolina | collected...
AAGTAAGTTAACGTCCAAAGTTACCTCCGAATAGAGCCCGATTTATATTTTTGCTTTGGAGTAAACAAGATTGTACAATTTCAAACGCTGGATTTTTCCCGACGGACCTTTTGGCAGATCCTTCATAACATGAATTTTATCAGGTGATTTGAATTTACCAATATTTTTTATGCAGTGCTCTTCGAGACTTTTTAAGTTCAGTTTAATACTTTCTCTGGGGATAACGCACGCTTCTACTCTTTCACCATAATTGTCACATGGAACTGCGAAAGCCGCCGCCTCAAGTACACTTTCGTGATCCAGTAGTGCTTCGTCAATTTCTCTCGGAGCTATATTTTCACCACCTTTAATTATTAGTTCTTTTATACGACCAGTTACAAAAATATAGCCATCCTCATCCATGTAACCCAAGTCACCTGTTTTAAGCCAGCCGTTTTCATTAATTGTATTGGCAGTTTCATCCGGCTGCTTGAAATACCCCTTCATTACGTTATCACCTTTAACTAATATTTCCCCTGTGATACCTCGCTCCATTTCATCACCGACATTATTCCCGATCATAAGTTTATTTCCGTATGCTTTGCCAGGAGAGCCTATCTTTCGAGTTTGGGGGGGCAATGGGTTTGTGGAAATTTGCGAACCTGTTTCGGTTAGCCCCATTGTTTCAATTATTGGCACTTTAAAGCGCTCTTCAAATTTACGATGTATCTCTGGGGATAGTGGGGCAGAAGCAGATCTAGCAAAGCGCAAACAAGAGATTGTTCCTGGCATATCTTTGTTATGAAGAATGTAAGAATACTGTGTTGGTACAGCAGAAAACCAACTGCACCTGTATGTTTCTATTAGCCTCCAAAAAGCACTCACTGAAAAACGGTGGGGTATGACTAGAGTACTAGCTGAGGCAAGTGTTCCCATAACAGTCACGCAAAGTCCGTTTATGTGATAGATGGGTAGAACACATAGTGCTACGTCTTTATGCTCCACATCATGCCCTGACGAAATATAGCGACCTGCAGCAAGTAAATTTGAATGGCTAAGCATGACGCCTTTTGGGTTGCCCGTTGTGCCTGATGTATACATTATTACCGCTACTTCTTCAGTTGCGATATTTGTTAGTGGTTCGAAGGGTTCGTCAGGAATTTCTTTCGTCCACAGTGGACCAAACTCTGGGTCTAAGCTTATTATGTCTATCTCATTTTTACAGTCATATAAAGCTTCAGAAATCAGGGGTTTACACTCATCTGCGGTGAATATCAAAGCTGTTTCAGAATGATTAATAGTGTAGGCGATAATTTTAGCACCAGCGACTAGATTTAATGGAAGCGCTATGTGGCCAGCATAGATTATGCCAAGTATAGTCAAACAAGAGCCGATTCCATTATTGGCAGCAACTGCAATTTTTGATCCCGGTGGTAAGCCCTTGCCTTTCAGATGGTTCGCTATTGCTACTATTTTATTTCTGGCTGATGCGTACGATACTGTTGATCCACTTTCAGGAGAAATTAACCATGTTAAATTTCCAAAATTAGTTCCATTGTAGTCAACTTGCTCAATTAAGGTTGAGGGTGAAGTAATGTTGCTCATGGCGAGACTTTGGCCCAGTATTCGCCAAATACATCTTCTAAATCAGGTTTATTTTCTTCGATGACACGTACGATTTTAACTTTATTGACGAAGTGCTCCCAATTGAGATTTCCATCTATTGAGTTTCCACCCCAACTCCCGCAACCCATGGATAAAGAAAACGGTAAGCCATTATTAAAAAAACCGCCAGTTGCAAAGCAGTGAGCTTGATTAACGATTACGCGACAGGTTTTTGCCGCCATCGCCAACTGGTGGGCCCTTTCATCATTTTTAGAATGGAGGCCTAGTGAATGGCCAGCACCTTGATACTCTTGTATTTTGATTGCTAAGTTTAAAGCGTGGTCAAAGTCTTCTGCCTGATAAAGTGTAAGAAATTGTGACATTTTCTCGCCACTGGCAATCGCATTCTGCCCTGCTTCTACTGTCGGCAAGATTAGAAAACGTGTGTTTTTGTCCGCCCTGTCTGTTAACTCAGTCTTATCAAGTATAACATCGATATCTTGAGCAAGAAGCGCGGTATTCATTTTACCATTCTGCCAATGTAAATTAATAACTCGTTCCGTCTCCGTTTCGTCTAATACTAAGCCGCCTGCCTTTTTAAGGGCAACAAGTGCCTCGTTATATATGGAACGGACAACAATTATTGAATTTTCTGATGAGCACGAAGTGGCATTGTCAAAAGTTTTAGACTTAGCAATTTTTTCCGCAGCATCACCTACGTCTGCGGTTTCGTCTAAAATTGTGACTACATTTCCCTGTCCAACACCTAGAGCGGGTGTCCCAGAGGAGTATCCTGCTCGAACATTATTCTGGGATCCGGTGACAACTAGTAGGTCTGCCAGTTCCATCAACCGTTGGGTTTTAGGCTTTGAGGGCGGAGCGGGCACCATTTGGACCAAATTAGGGTCTATGCCTATATCTGCTAAATTTTTTCGAATTTGTTTTAATAAAACAAAAAATGGTGCTGCACCCTTTGGGGATGGGGCAACAATAATTGAATTACCTGTTTTAAGTGCATTTATTATGTTATTGGTTGGCGTTGCTAGTGGATTGGTTGATGGTACAATGGCCGCGATAACACCCTTGGGTCGAAAATAAACAGATAATCCTTTCACATCATCGTCATAGATATGCCCGAAAGATTTTATGTCTTTAAGGTCCCGTAAAAGACCGAGGGTTTTATTATGATTTTTTTGAATTTTATCTTGAACGTTTCCAAGCCCAGTTTCACTAACAGCAAGTTTTGAAAGCTCACTGTTGTTCTCGGGTTGCATCAAGGCCCATCCTACTGCCTGACAGGCTAAGTCGAATAATTCCTGTGATCCTCTCGCCTCATAGTTTTGCTGTGCCTTTCTTGCTGTGGCAACAAGTTTATCTATTTCTTGGATTTCTATATCGTCAACCAACTTGCATCCTTCAATTTATGACTCAACATGCTTAGCAAAGAAGGCTGAGTGCAGACTTTTAACTAATGTTAATACTCCAGCAATAATTAAAATTGTACAAATTGGTCTTGAGAAATAGGTTCCTAAATCATAATGAACCATTTGCATGCCTTGAGCAAAATTTTGCTCTCCAATCTTTCCTAGAATTAGGCCTAATACTATTCCTGGTATTGAGTATCCGGACCGGCGCAATAGAAAACCAATCACACCAGCTGCAAACATTACTATGACATCTAGAACTAAACCCCTGCTTATATAAGCTCCAATACTTGCCAGCATTAAAATCATAGGTGCCAAGAATTGGAACGGAATCTTCAGCAAATAAAGAATGGTTTTTGTTTCTAATAGGCCAATAAATAGAATAGACAGATTGGCATAAAACATACCTGCAAAAACAATCCAAATTAAATCTGGTGAGTTATAAAAAACTAATGGCCCAGGTTCTAGGTCGTGCATTTGAAAGACTGCAACCATCATTGCCGTTAAGGCGCCACCGGGAAGTCCTAATGCTAATAATGGAATCATTGCTGCACCAGTTGCTGCATTATTTGCCGTCTCTGAAGAAATAACTCCCTCAAGTTTCCCCTTTCCAAAGTCAGATTTATTTTTAGACCAACGTACTGCTTCTCCGTAACCCATAAATGCTGCCAGCGTTGCGCCAATTCCGGGTAGTATGCCACAAAAGAAACCTACTAATATCGATCTAACTACTGCAATTTTATGAGCCCAAAGCTCAAAAAATGTGGGGAAGTCCACACTAAATTTTGGAGCGCTGTAGTTACCACTAACCTTCTTTTCTGCTTGAACAAAAATTTCTGAAACAGCAAAAAAACCGAGAATTGCGGGTACAAAAGCAATGCCTGCTGCCAGATCACTGAAACCAAAGTTGAAACGGTTTATGCCGCCAACGGGGTCTTGGCCAATTGTTGCTATTAACAGTCCTAAAAGTACTGACAACCAACCCTTCCAAATGGTTCGCCCGCCAACAGATGAAGCAACAGCTAGACCAAAAAAAACTAATGCAAAGATTTCTGGAGGGCCAATGTTCATAATTGCCCATTGAGCAAGTGGTTCTGTTGCGCTCATCATCACAATTGCTGATGCAACCCCCCCAACGGCTGAACATAACACTGCAGCTCCAACTGCTTTTCCTGCCATACCCTTTTGCGTCATTGGATACCCATCAAAAGCTGTTGGTGCGTTTTCTGGAGCACCAGGAATATTAAATAAAATGGCCGTTATTGCTCCGCCATAAGTTCCGGTACAGTAAATCACCGCAAAAAGCATGACACCCTGAGATGGCGATAAGTCCGCGGTAAAGGGAAGTAGGATTGCGGCAAGAGTCAGCATACTGACGCCTGGTATTGCTCCAAAAAGCATACCACCTATTACGCCAAAAATAAAAATTCCTATAGTAAATGGATCCCCAAAGAGTGTAGCAGTTCCGGTAAGAAAATTATCGAGCATTTAATACTACCATCAAAAAAGTTGATCAAATTGTGTTTTCATTTTTAACATAAAAGCACTGAAGTCATAAAACGGTGATACATTCCCTTGCGGAAGAGGGGCATTTAAAATGAACATGAAAAGTATAAGTAAAAGCCCGTAGATAAATAAAGTACTCAGTAAAATGAATTTGACTCTGCGTTCACCCCAAGCAAGCATGACCAATGCAATAAAAAATGGTGTGCCAAAATAAAAACCGACAGGTTTTAGAGAGATTGCATAGAGAAGTGGAATAACAAGGATCCATGCTGTTTTTAAATAATCGGTCAAAGAAGAGTAATAAACTTGATCTGGTGCCTCGCTGGCGCCAACTCTACCTTGTTGAGTTTTTGATCCATTCTTGAAAGAATGGTACAGATTGCCAAGTGCTGCTAAACCTATAAGTGCTAGAATCACACGAGGCCATCCAGTCGCGCCGAACTTATAAATCTCAATTGGTTGATTGAAGTTAAAACTTACCGAAAAGAAAATTACTGCTATCAGAAGCCAGAAAACTATCTCAACCAGATCGGAATTTTTAAGATTGCCCATGAATATTCTTTCAAATAACAGGTCCGCGACACATGTCGCGGACTTTTATTTTTTTACCGTTAATAGGTTCTGTTATTTAACGTCTAAACCCATTTCTTTGTAAACGTCTCGATACTGAGCTATAGCACCGTTGATCATCTCTATGGCACCGGCCGTATCGCGGTAGCTGTCAATAACAGTCATAAATTTACTCTCATTGAATGCTTGATAACTATCTTCACAATAACCACGCTGGAAAGCCCATTTTAACCAGTCAACTCTGTCCGCGGGTGCATCTTTATGAACATAAAAACCTCTGAAACGAAGTAACGGTTCAAAATCCATGCCCATTTCTTTGTGGGTCGGAACATCGCTAAATGCACCTGGGCGTTCATTGAACACTGTTAGTATTGGTTTAAAATTATCCGCATCTAGAAATTTTCGTACATCACCTGGCTGCTCAAAGAGAGCATCAACTTGGCCACCAAGTAGTGCCCCGTATCTTGGTGCACCTTTGTCAAATGAAATTTGCTGTATTTCCATGTCTGAGGCTTCAGTAATAAATTTCATTATTACGCGCTCCATGGACCCTTCTTTCGACACGTTTGCTATAGTGGCTTTTCCATCTTGCGCTCGCACCCATTCAACAAAACTGGGCCAGTCTGTATATCGAGTTTCATTGGTTCTGATATAAATTTGTGAAAAGGTAACTTGAGATATAACAAGCGGAATCAAATCAACCGCAGGATTTGGTTTGCTCGAATCTAAAGCATGTGCCGATGACGCATCATCGATGTGTTCTAAAACTGTATATCCATCGGCTGGTGCCGCCATATATGCGGTCATACCCACAGTGCCTGAGCCACCTGGTTTATGATCGCGATTTATACTTACAGAAGTTAATTCTGTTACTGCCTCTGCCATCGCAGCGGCGACCTGTCCTGAACCACCTCCTGGTCCATATGGTACAATCATTGTCAAAGCTCGATCAGGAAACCCTCCTGGTTTTGCCATGCTTGCCTCTGAAACTCTACACTCACCGGCCAGAGCAGCGCCGGCAAAACTAGTAAGTGCAGCTGCTGTTACTACAGCAGAAATTGGTGTTCTAAAATTAAAGTTCATATTTTTCCTCCCCGTGATTAATGATTCAGGTTAAATCACATTTTTTGATGGTGGCTGTGTTGGTCATTTTGTCAACAAAAATCGCTGTTAGTAGATTTTTTAAACAAGTAACTCCTCCACCATTAATTGCCTACATATTGTAACGAGACGTCGACAGCGTAGAGGCAAGCTTATAAAAAATCAACCCATGGGAAACAAAAGTTCCTGCTGGTTAATAATAATGGCATTTGGAAGATAGTTGGTTCCACTTCAAACTCTACAAGAGTACACTCTAATTATATTGAAGTTTGGTAATTAAAGGTGGGTTTTTTGGCTTTAACCGTGTTAATGGCAGCCCGTACGAGAATCGAACTCGTCTTTCCAGGTTGAAAACCTGGCGTCCTAACCGATAGACGAACGGGCCGCTCTGCCTGTGTTCGCCGTTATTATGTAAACCATTGAAGCTGTGCAAGTAGAAAATGCATGAATATAATTTTTTTTACATTCTTGCGCCTGTATCTACAACTCTTCTGGCCAGGCTGCATCCTCTATAATAAGTTGAGCTGATTTTCTGCCTTGCCAATGATTAACGTCTAATTTTCCAATCAAGTGTGCTTTTTTACCACCATGCTCTATTAAAGCTTGCCCTAAATTTCCTTCAAAAGCCCTAAAACATATAGCATCCATTGTTTTGCCACTATCATCTGAAAAACGAACTTTTAGGTGATTTTCACCGACCCTTTTAGTAAAACTCAAACTAACATCGCAAAACGCAAACTTCGGTTCTCGAATTGCAGAACCGAAAGGGCCACAATTTTCCAATTCCTCAATAAGATCAATTTTTACACCACCAATAAAAAGAACACCATCCACCGGAACATCCTGGGCTTCTGAATTCATAAATTCTTCTTTTTTAGCAAGTTCGCACAATCTACTCATTGCTGGGTTTAGTTGTTCTTTTGTTAGGCTTAAGCCTGCTGCCATTTTATGCCCGCCACCCTTTTGTATGAGCCCTTCATGCTGTAGGCGTTGAATTGCGAAGCCTAAATCAAAACCAGCAACAGATCTGCCGGATCCTTTACCTTGATCGCCATTAAAACCAAGTACAATTGCAGGTTTATTGAATTTATCTTTTAGCCTTGATGCGACAATTCCAACAACTCCAGGATTCCACCCGTCCCCCGCTGCCCAAGTGATTGACTCTTCAGACTGGTTTTTATCGATTTGTGCTAGTGCTTCTTCTCGGACGATGTTTTCTATCTCTTTTCTCGTAGTATTGAACTCTTCTATTTGTTCACAAAGTTCATTGGCTTCTAAAACCGATTCCGAGCACAAAAGCCTCAATGCTAAATCTGCGGGACCTATTCGTCCAGGTGCATTCAATTTTGGGCCTAAGAGATATCCTAAATGATACGACGTAGGACTTGAGTTCAGAGCCGACTTGTCCATAAGAACTTTTAAACCTAATCGCTGTCTTTTCGATAAAATTTTTAGACCTTGAAGAACGAAAGCTCTATTTGCGTCTACTAAAGGTGCGACATCCGCAACTGTCCCCAAAGCAACTAAATCCAAGTATTCCATGAGATTGGGTGACGATTTGCCACTATTCTTCAATTGACGGCCGCATTCTACCAAACATAAAAATACTACCCCTGCAGCGCATAAATATGATAAATTGCCACTTTCAACTTGTCTGTTTGGATTTACAATAGTGTGACATTTGGGATCCACTTCGGAGCCTAAGTGATGATCTAAAATAATTACATCACAACCTTCATTTACGGCCTCCAAAGCCTCATGACCCATGGTCCCACAATCAACACAAATGATTAGGTCATTTTTAGAAGACAGAGCTCTCATGGCCTGTTCATTAGGCCCATAACCCTCCTTTATCCTATCGGGTACATAAATATCTGGTTCTAAATTGAAAAACCGGTACCAAGAAACAAGCATTGCTCCAGAAGTTGCCCCATCAACATCATAATCAGCAAAAATTACAATTCTTTCTCTATCGTCGAGAGCACGTATCAGCCGCTCAGCCGCTTTCGATACATCAAGTAATTGCTTTGGATCTGGTAGTAAGTTTTTGATAAGAGGGTTTAAATACGTATCCACGTTTTCGGGAGAGATTTCTAATCTTGCTAAAACACTGGCTACAGGTGGCTTTTGTCCAGTAATTTGTGATATGGATTCTGCACGCCTATGTTGCTCATCGGTAGGCCCAATCCATTTTCTTCCTGTTATTGACTTATGGACACCTAAAAATGCCATAATGAAACCTTATTTTTTTGGCACGCGATAAATCATTCGCCGGACTGAACCGGTTTTTGATCGCATCAAAATTGTTTCGGCAGTAATATGGGTTATTTCGCGTTTTATACCCTCCAAGAGTGACCCACTAGTGACTCCTGTCGCAGCGAAAATAACATCTTGTGTAACCATATCATCTCTTGAATAAATTTGGGACAGGTTATTTATTCCTGCTTTTTCTGCACGGAACTTCTCATCGTCGTTTCTAAATATTAGTTTGCCGTGGATTTGCCCACCCATACATTTAAGAGCCGCTGCAGCAAGGACCCCTTCGGGAGCTCCTCCCACCCCCATATACATATCGATGCCGGTTATTTCAGACTCAGCACAATGCATAACGCCTGCTACGTCTCCGTCCGAAATTAAGCGGATAGCTGCCCCAGTGGATCTCACTTGCTCTATCATCTCCTGGTGTCGTGGACGCTCTAGAATACAAACTGTAATATCATTCGGATTGCAATTTTTTGCCTCAGCCAACACCTGGACTCTTTCATAAGGCGACATATCAAGAGATAACAAATCTGGTTCAAAACCGGGACCGACTGCCAGCTTTTCCATGTAAACATCGGGCGCATGCAGCATAGAACCCTTAGGCCCCATTGCAATTACTGTTAAAGCGTTGGGCATGTCTTTCGCTGTTAATGTAGTTCCTTCTAAAGGATCCAAAGCAATGTCAACGCCTGGGCCATTACCAGTGCCGACTTCTTCACCGATATAAAGCATAGGCGCTTCATCACGCTCACCCTCGCCAATTACAACTGTTCCCGATATATCAAGTAAATTTAATTGCTCTCTCATCGCATTAACGGCGGCTTCGTCTGCTGCTTTTTCGTCACCACGTCCAATAAGCGAGACGGATGCGATCGCTGCAGCTTCCGAGACCCTTGCTAATCCAAGGGAAAGCATACGGTCATCGAATTCAATCTTTGGGTTATTCATGTGAAAGCTCTCTGGCTCTAAAGCGGTTCAATGCGTAATGCGACTGGTTTATCGTGTATAACCCCAGTTTTAGGTAAATTATCTAAAGCTTTCTCAATAAACTGAGGTTCAGTGGTGTGCGTGACAATAAGAACAGGGGCATGATCATCAGCATGAGCATATTGGCGCATTCGATCTATTGATATTCCAAAATCGCCAAGTATCGATGCTACTTTAGCCAATGCGCCTGGCTTATCTGAGAGTGATAAGCGCAAGTAGTAAGGTGCGTGGGTATTTGATTTAACAGGATGACTTTTCTTAAGGGTATTTGCCTGTTGTCCGAAAGTAGGCAGTCTTACACCTCTCGCAATATCTATAATGTCTGACATGACAGCACTTGCGGTAGGGCCTTCTCCTGCTCCGGGACCACTAAGTATAATCTGTCCAACATGGTCGCCCTCGAGCATCACCATATTCGTCCCACCCTCCAGTTGGCCGATTGGTGAAGTGGCCGGCACTAAGCATGGTGACATTCGCTGTTCGAGGCCGTCCCCATTAAGTTGTGCAACACCAAGTAACTTAATTCGAAACCCCATGTCTGCTGCATGATTTATGTCATCGATTGAAATTTGTCCTATGCCTTCCAATTCTACAGCGTCAAAGTTTACTTTTGTTCCAAATCCAATTGAGGCGAGCAAAGCAAGTTTATGCCCAGCGTCAATCCCACCGACGTCAAGAGTAGGATCAGCCTCTAAATATCCTAGAGCTTCAGCTTCTTTAAATATTTCTTCGTAATTCAAACCGGATGACTGCATACGTGTCAAAATATAATTGCATGTTCCATTCATTACACCAACAACACGAGTTAACCTGTTGCCTGCAAGTCCTTCAGTTAAAGCCTTAATGACTGGAATACCTCCTGCTACAGCTGCTTCAAATCGGAGTAATTTGTTTTTACCTTCTGTTTTTTCAGCCAGTTCTTGTCCGCTGTGCGCTAATAATGCTTTGTTTGCTGTTACTATGTCTTTATCAGTATCAATGGCTGCAACAATGGAGTCTTTTGCCGCCCCAGTGTGGCCCCCAATTAGCTCAACGAAAATATCAATATCTTTTCTTTTAGCTAACGAGACTGGATCACTCTCCCATTGGTACTTACTCAAATCAACGCCACGATTTTTAGTTTTCGTTTTTGCTGACACCGCGACAATTTCAATTTTTCTACCTGTCCTAGCCTGTAGTATTTTCTCATTTTGTTGGATAATTTTTACTACGCCAATGCCTACCGTTCCCAATCCGGCAATACCGATTTTAATTGGATTGGTCATTGTGGGTTCCTTTACTGAGTTGCGCGCTTTAAATGCGATTTAACCTTAAAGATAATATTAAGCAACAGCTGACCGATATCACATTACGCATAGTATAGTTTGAGAATGGATAAATAATTTGAAGTTATAAATGCATTATTTGTCGCTTTTAGAAAAGCTCAAAAAGATTTGTTGGCGAAATTAGGTCTATGGAGAAAAGAATGAAAATTGGTTTTATAGGTTTGGGTAATGTCGGCAGTAAGTTAGCTGGAAGCCTTCTTCGCAATGGATTTGATTTGACCGTTTTTGATTTGAACAGTCAGTTAGTAGAAAAGTTTGCATCAAAAGGTGCCGGAATTGGTGAAGATCCAGCACATTTAATGCGTTTATGTGATCTTGTAATAACTTGTTTGCCCAGTCCTGCCGCCTCCAATGCGGTTATGCAATTAATGCTTCCTTTTGTAAAAGAGGGAAAAACCTGGTTGGAAATGTCGACGACAGATGATGCCGAAGTTAGGCGTCTGGGGGCGGAAGTTATCAGTAGGGGCGGTAAAGCTGTTGATTGTCCAGTATCTGGAGGCTGTCACCGCGCAAATACCGGCAATATCAGTATTTTTGCTGGGTGTGATCGAGCGACATTTGAAATAATCTTACCTTTGTTAACTACTATGGGTAGGCGGGTTCTTCACACAGGCGAACTAGGCAGTGCAAGTATACTTAAGGTTATTACCAACTTTCTTGCTACAGCAAATTTAGTATCATGCGCAGAGGCTCTTACGGTTGCAAAGGCTGCAGGTTTGGATTTGAGAAACTCCTATGAGGCTATTAGAATTTCTTCTGGCAATTCTTTTGTTCATGAAACTGAGAGCCAAGTTATATTAAATGGTAGCCGAGACATCTCGTTTACAATGGATTTAGTGGAGAAAGATATTGGTTTGTTTCAAGCAGTTGCAGATAGAGAAAATGTACCACTTGATTTAAATCCATTGTTGATAGAGGTTTTTAAAGATGGAATAAAACGGTTTGGCTCAAGAGAGCTTTCTCCTAATATCATAAAAAGATTAGAAAGCGCGACAGGTTTGGATATAACTGCCCCAGGGTTTCCAGCAGAAATGATAGATAACGAACCAGAAGAGCCAGGTTATGAGGTAATAGTGAATAAAGTTTAGCTATTTATTAAGAGAAAATGTATTTTACGAAAGTATTGTCATTGGTTAACCTAGTTGCCTGAAAAAGCATGGAGGATAGAATGCGCTTCTCAGCATTGCGCATACTTAAAGAAGGTCTTACAGGCAATGCGAATTGGGAGCCTCACTGGAGGAATCCAAGTCCAAAATCTAAGTATGATGTGATAATAATAGGTGGTGGTGGCCATGGTTTATCCACTGCTTATTATTTGGCTAAAAATCATGCCATAAGAAATGTTGCAGTCCTCGAAAAAGGACATCTTGGTAGTGGTAACATTGGCCGAAATACTACTATCGTGAGGGCCAATTATTTATTACCTGGAAATTCTGAATTCTACAGC
>Ga0213860_10000872_pt1 | contig 12201 bp, 10 predicted proteins | sample PICome_3_FD_160118 | JGI IMG/M metagenome (GOLD analysis project Ga0213860, IMG submission 160118) | Coastal seawater microbial communities near Pivers Island, North Carolina, United States - PICO550 | ecosystem: Environmental > Aquatic > Marine > Coastal | place: USA: North Carolina...
AACACGCCGGCATCAAAGCCAGTGGTGCGGTCTAATTGCCCAATGTTCCAGTAATTCTCTTTGTAGTTGTAGATTACGTATCGGTCGTTTTCGTTAGACGCTCCTGAAGGGTAGAACCACCACGCCTCACCAAACTGCGAGTTGTTCATGGCAAACACTTTAGACCGCTGTGCGGTGTTGATGTCATTAAACACGTAATCAAGCACGTCACACTGCATTTCCTGCACCGACGAGCCGTTGAACATAAAGAACCCTTTTGACCCCATCCAGAACGCGCCCTCCATGTTAGGGACGCACGCATGACGCGATATTGCACCGCATGATGTGCCTACACGTTCAAACTGAAATACAAGTTGCGGGCCGATATAAGACGCAGTGTGAGCATCGGTCGTAGTTAGGATTAAAGTCTTGCCACGCAATCGATGACCGCTAAGAATCTCGCCGTTTGTGGACAGCTCAAAGTCACCGGCTTCATTAGTCGCCGCGGGAGTCCATGATGTGTTGTCCTCTTTATCACACCACTGAACTTTCCGCGGATTGCCACCTGCCCCCAAAGCGAACAAAAACCGTTCTCCAGTAACAACCAAACTCAAATTAGATGTCGGGGCATTACTAATGACAGCCGCAGGCGTTGCAGCGTTTAGTTGCCACTCATACAACTTGCCGTCGTCTACCGAACACGCTACGAGGTACTCGCCCCAGCTATCCAAAGACCACGTTGTGGCTTCTTGGTAGACACCACTAGAAACACGCTGTGTACCGTAATAACCATTTCCGTAGAAACCACCACCAAAACCAAGATTCAGTGCCGCGTCTTCGTTACCGGCAGTAAATGACGCCGGGGTGATGTCACTGACCACGCCAGACGGGGAAATGGCAAACAACTTGTTATAGGTACCTACGGCGATTTTCGTATCAAATGAATTATCAACCCAGCCCAGAGAACCGCGCGCCGGCTTGTCTAATGTAGCACCGCTCTTTGTGCGCTCTTCCCAACCACCTATAGGCCCAAGAGAACCACTACGCCACCGTACAAGGTTAACGTCTCTCCAGCGTCCAGCGCCCTCTAGATCAGTGCCGTGACGGTAAACGCCGGGCTGAATATCAACTACCTGTAACGCCATTGTTAGTTAGCCTCTGCGCGTAAAGTAATGGATGCGGTGTCTTGCGTCGTACTGGTGGCAACGTCTTGAATTGTAAATGACAAAACCACTTGCGAAACGGTCGTGCTTGAAACCGACCACGTAGCATTGGAGGTTAATGTGACAGTGCCGATGGTGCCCGTAAGGTCTCCGGTGTTGCCTGTGGCGCTTACTATGACCTTGTAACTTGACCCAATCCCAGTGGTTGTTGGGCTATACCAATCGGTATCAGTAAACGTGCCTGAGTTTCCAGATTTTGTAACTGTACCGTTAGTGTTTAAGGTAATCGACGCGGTTGCTGTTCCTGAGCCTTGTATATCCTCGATTGTTCCATCATCGAGTGAAATAGTAACGGCAGACGTGCCATAGAAGTCGGATAGGGTGATCTCGCCCGAGGCAGGCACTCCGGTTGCTGCTGAGTAATACTCAGATATAGCAATAGGATTAGAGCCACCAAACTCCGTTTGGATGTCGTCAAGAGATATTGCACCACTAGACTGTAAAGCCATTAGATCGTACCAAATGCAGTCACATCACCTGTAACGGTTAAATTCCCGGAAGCGTCCAGCTTCATCTTATCGGTGCCGCCGGTAGCAAAAATTAAATTACCAGAGCCATCCTGCCGAACAGTCCAATTAGCGCCGATACCTACATTGCCCGACGCTGATACATCACCAGACGCAGTGACATCTACCGCAGTCACATTGGCAGACGCCGCTACTGTGCCGGTGACACTTACACCGGTATTAGACGTAGTAAGCTTGGGATCGTTTGCACCGCCGCCGTTGTAAAATAATTTAGTCTCACCAGTCGACTCCAGCATTGACGCAAAATTTAAATTCACGCTGTTTCTAAAAACTATGCCAGCCCCATCGGACTTAATAAACAGGTTGCCCGGCCCGCTTTCTTGAATGAACGAATCGCCACTTGCACTGTCATGATAGAGCTTCAGGTCTGCGCCAGCGCCCAGCCTCAATTTAATATCATCAGCAAATGTAACTGCGCCGGTTACAGTGCCACCAGCTAACGGGAGCTTTGCATCAAGTTGAGTTTGTATCGCAGAGGTAACGCCATCGACGTAGTTGATCTCAGCCCCAGTTGCGGTGATTGCCACACCACCAACCTGCCACGAGCCTGCGACGAGATTAGGCTGTATAGCGGTCGTGCCGTCGAGCAAGTCGTCAAGAGTGTCAAAGTTAGCGTTGAGCTTAATGCCCCACGTATCCTCTGATGCGCCGACCTCCGGTTTTGTAAGTGAGTACGTCGTGGTTGTCGTGTCAGCCATTAGCCTAGACCTCTATTTTTCATGACAAGACCTGACCCGCTCATTGTTGCTGAGTCAGATGATAAGTTAAGTTTTTGTACTGCAGCGCCGTATAACTGCGCCCACGTTCCTGCCCGAGCATCTTCTTGAAGGTACGCCGCGGTGTGAATAAGCGACCCGTAGAGGTAAACATCCGGGCTGTGGCTGAGTAGCCAATTGGTCGTGTTTGAGTCCGATAGAGCAGGCACTTTTTGGAAGTACAGCAAATCACCGGTATACGTATCGTCAGGGGTAGGGTAGAACTCAAACTTGTCGGCAATGTGCGCGTAGTATTCAGGCGTGCCCGCAGTGTCTTCGCTGCCCATCCTCTTATCGGCAATAGTCTCTCGGGACGCTAGTTTCAAAGGGTACTTGTTCCCTGCATTAAGGGAAATTGTCTCAAGCCAATCAGCCGGCAAATCTTCAAATTCTGAATCAATCGTAAATGACGTCCGCGACTGCATCTTCCAGTGCCGTAGGTCTCGATTGATCTGCGCTTCGGCTAGTGCAATGAACGTCGGTATAGCAGACGTCAAATCATCCCGGTTCAAGAAATCCGCAATGTTAGTTTTTAGCTCTGCAAAAGTAGATATGCTCACAACCAAACCCTTGATGGTGAATTAGGTGTAACGCCATAGGCTCCATCTAACGCTTCTACAACATCACGCATAGCATCGCCCACGAGCCTTACATTAACGTGCCAACCGTCGACAGCGGCCATCTCTGGATACTCCATGCCTTCTGAGTCAGTCAGGGTTACGCCTGTAGGCTCATGGATAGTGCCCACGACATCGATAGCGTAGTCATGGCTGTGAGTGACTAGGTAGGGATCACCGTCTGCTACCTGCGTCTCTACGCCTTCCTCGTCCACGTTGGTGATGTAGTCCTGCTGATAGAACGCAGAAAGCACAGTACGCATATCTGATTCAGCGGTTAGCTTTAGGTAGAAGTCTGTCTTAATTACTTCTTCGATTACTTCTTCTGTCATGATGTTAGATCCTGTAGTTGTGCGTTAGTCAGACGGCGTGGGTAATATTTGATGGACTTGATGTGGCCGTTAAGAGCTGTCCCTGCTGATGATCTACCAACGTGCAGTGTAGTCACTGTCGGCACTCCAGATGAAGTATCAGATCCCACTAACGAGCCGTCTATATTGCTTGCAAAATCGTTTTCTTTATACGTAACGCCTGCCTTGGTTAATGTGCTTTCCGCAGGATCAGAGTCATCAATGCTGACAGTAGTGGTTCCAGACACAGACACGATCCATTGCGCTTTGTTCTGGTAGTAATACATTCTATTGCTTGATGAGCCATCATCTAGAGCAAAGCCTGCGGCAGATACAGAAGACTCTGTTGTAAAGTGTTGTGACTCGATAACTACACTGCCCTCATCAGCATTAAACCCAAAGTCAGCCACGGGAATAGACGCTACGTCAGCAGAGCGTGTTGCTGTGCTTCCTGTAGTGGATATTGCGCTAGTCATAAAACTTCCAGCCTCTAACTGTCCGTGATAAACATAAACAGCATCGCCAGAGTTTATTATTCGTAACCTACATCGCGGGTTTGCGACACCTGTTGTGCTTAATACGTTTTCAAGTCTTTGCCATTCTGAATTTGCGGTAAACGTGTCTATATCTAAACCGCCATTATCCATCTGCACAGAAACGTCCGAGCCTGTAGCAGATTTAACCCAGATGGATGCGGTATTGATAATATTTATGTCCCCTGCCGCATATTGCAATCTAGCGTCGTCATCTGTAGCAGTAAACAATGTTGCATTTTGGGTTCCGTCTGGTGATATTGCTACGTTTTCTGTAATGGTTGCTCTAGTTAAAGTCCACTGGCTAAATGCATTACTCCACGGAATAAGATTAGTCCTAGACTCCTCCACCAGCAAACCCAGCCTGTTACCGTCTGCATCGTACTCTACACGGGGGACGTTATTGGGATGCTCGAAGAGCGTTAGGGTACCGTCTGGTTGATCGAAGGTGACTTCTTTGACGCTGATGTTGTCGTACTGAGCATCGTGGCCTGCTGTGTTAGCTTGGTTTCCAACTCTAATGTAAACCGTTGTCGTAGTTGCCACAAAAATATGCTCTACGTTTTGATCGGAATAAAGGTTAGATGACGTAATATCATCCGCTCCTAGTGTCGTGCCTAGTCGAAAGTGGCCTGTAGTACCTAAATGATTAAAGTCAAAGTTAAATTTATACAGCTTACCTACTTCTGTTGTTACAGCTTGAGAAGCATAGCCATAGCCAGTTGAATTGTTAGTTACATTAAGCTCGCCAGAAACGACTGATAAAGTTGAATCACCGTAATCCGTCCAGTTACTTGTGTCACTATCAAAAGTCCCATTTGTTACAAGCTCATCCCCATAGCTAACAGGGCGCAACGCATGGCCTCCAGAGGCTCGGGTAAAGGTGATGAGTGATTCATAATTAGAAAATTGCTTAGTGCCCATAGCTAGCCTTCTTAATGTTAAAATGCGTAGACAAGGGTGCGCCAACACCCTCATCTACTAACCTATTTGCCCTATTGAGGAGGACAAAATGGCTACGCATAAAATACCATCCGCTGACTTTCTTCGTAAAATCTTTCACTACAGTCCCGATACTGGTGAGCTTCGATGGAAGCCGCGAACCCCAGATATGTTTGAGCGCATTGAAGGCCCTAGGCACTCTCCAGAATCGAAGTGCCAAATTTTTAACGCTAACTTTGCAGGTAAAGTTGCTGGGGGAGTTGATTCTCATGGCTACGTTACTCTGCATTTCCTCGGCCATTTTTTGAAAGCTCATCGCGTCATATTTACGCTCATGACCGGCCAACAACCAGAAGGCGAAATTGATCACATTAATCACAATCGCTCGGACAACAGGTGGAGCAATCTTCGAGACGTTCCTAAACGACAAAACAGCCTTAATCAAAAGCGACATTGCACTAACAAAACTGGAGTAACAGGCGTCAGCTACGTTAAGAATATATCCAAGTACATTGCGTATATTTATCGCGACAACAAACAGCATCGAATAGGGTACTACGAGTCTATCGCTGAAGCCGCTGAAGCTCGCAGACTTGCTGAAATTGAATATGGATTCCACCCTAATCATGGCCACTCAACTCCAGTCATTGACGATGAAGGAGTTAGTTCCAGCGCCCTCGAACGTCAAACTTAACGAAGGCTCCAAAGAGGGCGATGTGGCTTCTACTAGTCCATCGTCCGTTATATCTCTATCCCAAACCCTAAAGGACGATATGGTTCCGTTGTAGTCATAGGCTAGTTCCAAGTCAGTGCTAGAAAGATCAGGGAGAGCCGTAGGGGTTGTGTTAGCTGTTAGTGCTACACCGTCTACAGCGCCGTTAACAAACGTAGAGCCGTGGCGTTGCGATATGCTGTAAGGAACCAAAACATCAGGGGCTAGTGTGTTAACACCAGAAGTAACTATGTCTGTTGTTCCACCTTCAGACTGCCTAAAATCAAAAGCACCTGTGCCTTGCGTAGTGTCTATCCACGTTCTAATCATGTTTGAGGCGTCAGCAAACCAACTCACTAAATAATGCTGTTGCGTGTCATCCTCATCAGCATATGTCACCCTACCTTCCATGCCGATAGAGACAGACAGGGGGTTAATCTCGCGAACGCTGATGTTGTCTACTGCTCCAGAGCCAGCCGATCCACTCCATTGAACTATTTGTAGTGACGTAGAAGAAGCTTGCGCTACGAAGTATAAGGTAACAGTTTCAGCGTCAGTCGATGAGAAAGTATGAGAGTCAAGAACGGTATATGGGCTACCCGCCAATCTAGCTTGAACCCTAAGTGATCCCGTTATTGATCTTCCAGTAATCGTAACTGCATAAACCTTATTTGCGGTGGTTGATAAAGTATAGAATCCTAAATCGTTATAACCACCGTCACCAGAAACAACAAGCTCTCCATTTGTGACTGATAGCGTTGCATTGCCTTGCGTAGTCCAATCGCTAATGTCTGTGCTTGAAAAATCCCCATTAGTCACCAACTCAGAGCCAATGTACTGCGGCGTAGGCCACGGTAGGTTAGCTGATGGGATAGTGAATGTCTCAGCCGCTCTGCTCACCGTAGAGCCAGACGTTGGGATTAGCGATGAAGGTGTGGATGCTTGTTCGACTTGTCCTCCAAAAACATAAAATTGCTGAGCTGTATCACCTACATAACTAGGTGCTCTGGCGGCGGCAGTATTATTGTTTGTAAATGCAATGATTAAACTTGATGTACTTGCCGCTGTTGTTGTTGCCGTTCCCGTTACTGACAACCTATACCAGCCATTGCCAACATCTTGTATAGATGAGTTTACAACTAATGCTCCTTGCGATCCGATCGTGCCGTTTTCTATATCAAAATTAGCATATACAGCTGATCCAAAGACTGAGCTTGTTCCTAGCAGTTGAACTACTGTCGTTGTGTCTGCTTTAGCAAAAACCGAAAATGTATAATCATTTCCAGAAGTATATGAAACGTCCTGTCTATATATAAAATGCTGTCCAGATGTGCCCGTTGTTTCATTTACTTTGGAGGCATTTTGCGTCCCATCTGGAGAAATTATTTGATTGTCAGTAATTTCAGCCCTAGTCTTGGTGTAATTAACGTCTTTCATTGTGCTCTGAGTCAACAGATTAGTCCTAGCCTCAGACTCAGCCAGTACGCCCTCGTTAGCCCATGCAGAGCCGTTGTAGACGTGGTGGCCTATGCGTGGGAGGTAACGTGCTGTTGCTGGATCTACTGAGGATTCTCGGACAGTTACATTATCTATGTTACACCCTGCATCCACTGCTCTTGCAAACCCAATGCCAAGTCTGTTTGCATTTACGGCTTTCTTCGTGAACGTATAGGAACCATTAGAAGTGAACTGCCCGATTTCATCCATTCCATTAGCAGTTGTAAATCCCACTTTCATAGATGTCCCTGTAAAGCCAGTAACATCAAATGAAACCGTGTAAGTCTTTCCTACAGAAATAGAAAGTTCTTGATAAAGCGGCGCAAAAGTAGATGTTTGAGACATTGTTGCTGTACCGCCAGAGATACTCCAGAAGCCCGTTGTAACCTCATCCCAATTACTGTCAGTGTCGAACGTACCGTTTGTAACTAAGTTAGCCCCAAAAGGCCGTCCCGCTGTAGGGACGTATGAGTCTCCACGATCAGGGTTGTCTACCATGCCGCCTAAGTCAGAGCGGTAGAGGTGTGCGCCCCATGCATAGATTCCTGATGAACCATCGCCAGCAAAAGATGGCAATAAACTTGATGACGAGTTCGACAGCCCAATCAATAGCTGTGTAGCCGCCGCATCAATTTTTACTTGGATTTTATACCAACCATCTCCCACATCTTCGATGCTTGTTGAGGCGGTATTAGAACCAGATTGAGTTATTGTCCCATTTACTAAATCCGCGACACATCCGTATGTAGTGCTTGCTTGAAGGGTAATCCCTGCGTATTGAACACCGTTAGTCTTTAGATAAACAACACCTGTATAAGAAGAGCCAGATGCAGTAATACTTTGCTGTACGTAATGCGTGTTCGTCGTAGCGTCTAATGTTAAGGCCGTAGAATTTGAAGAGCCATCAGGAGCCGTAACACCTACGGAGTCGGTTAATCTAGCATAAGTCCAATCTGAGCTATCAAAAGTTTCAGAGTACGTCAGCAGATTATGCGGTGCCCATTTGATGACAGGCATCTCTCGGACGCTTACGTTGTCGAAGTAAACTGTCCTTGCAGTCGTGCCCGACACGGCCAAGACGATGTAGGTTGTTGTGGCTTCAGCAACGAAAGCAAACGAGACAGTCGCATTGCCGCTACTGTTTTGCTGAGGCTTGCCACCAATGCTTGTTGAGTTACTAGCGGCAACAATGCCCGTTCCAGTGGATACATCACCGACTCTAGCAGTTACCCAGTAAGTCGTGCCGACAACCGTGCTAATCGTTTGATACGCCCGAGCTGTAACACCATCTGAGCCAGTCTCATTAAGAAGAAGCTGGCCGCCTACCCATGAAGCTGTACCGTTAGAAACGCTCCAGTCGTCGATGTTGCTAAGAAAATCACCATTGGTAACAAGCTCAGGCCCATAGCCGTCCGTCATAGTGGCATTGCCAGCTCGTGCGTGGGTTATGGCAGACGATAAAGACGTGTGACCGGGGTAATAGTTCTTAATGAAGTCCGCGGTGAAACCCGGAACCTTGCCGTTAACGCTGTAAATAGAACGCAATTGCTTGGGGCGCTGCACCCCGATTCCGAGTCCGATACTCATATTAAGTCACCAGTGCGTGGATGCCGGTTGCTGTCGTGCCAGTAGACTTGACGCGCTTTACAGAGCAGGTAAGGTAGAAGTTATCAGGTACTACTACAGTGCGCTCATTGCCGTCCTTGTTTAAGAAGACAACAGTGCCGCCGACCTCGATGTAGAGACCGACCGCGATGTTGCCGGTTCCTACGTTGTCAGTCGAGTCGTTGTTAGTGACCTCGATCATGTCGTGAATCAGGCCAAACTCATTCGGCCCTCGGTTGTGAAATGGGTTAGCCATTACATTTTCCTCGTTAGTGAATTACTTTCGTTTTTTAGCCGGCTTCTTAGCTGTCTTAGCTGCTGCTTTAAACGCTTTAGCAGTAGGCGCGCCTTTTTCGCCAGCCTTTCGCATTTTCTCGCCAGAGCCTGCTTTAATCCTTTTACGCTTTGCATGAATGTTGTCATATAAGCCTCTCTTCTTAGCGGGCATAGCCTTTCCCTCGCTTCTTTGCCCGGCACTTACCAGCCGCCTTACATAGCGACGGAGTGGGACAGCCTGCACATGGTTTAAATTTACTTGCCACGCTTCTTGCCCTTTCTCTTACCACAAGCCATTAGCTTCTCCTTGATTTAGCACCAGAGCACTTCCAGCGCTTTCTCGATAGGTTGTTAGGGGTATTGGGATCGTTCTGCTTCTTCTTCGAGAGTCGCTTCTTGATACCTAAAGAGCGCGCGCAGTACGAGTCACCCTTGCTTGTCCCCGGCTTTACCTTGGCGCCCTTCTGGCCGTATGAGACCTTCCTACCGGACGCTGTGGTCTTTACTCGTGCCTTTCCTTTACGTGGTGTAGCCATATTATATCACTCGTACAATAAGCCGCGCGGATACAGAACGTCTAATCGGTTACGCGTAGGATAGCTAAGCACCTGCCCCCCAAGCACCCGATACATTTCCTGCTCTTTGTTTGGTATGTCTTGTGTTAGATAGTACGGTAGCGACAACCGGTCTTCCATTGTCATAGCTTGACGAGCCTCTGTGTTTCTTGCCTCTACCTCTCCCGCAAGTCGCTTATAAGTAGATTCACGACCTTCTTTGCCACCCATTCTTTCGTCTAATAAAAGACCTTTGCGTCGGTCTATTTCGCTAATTGCAGATAGTGCTTGAGTGGTTTCTGGCTTTGAATCAAAACGCTTTAGGCGCGCTTCTGCATTACGCATTTGTCGCTTTATGTCGGCACCCATATCATCGAGTTTTTCTTGGGCGTTTTGATAGATAAATCGGTCATCACCCGTGGTTTGCAATAAGCGAGAAATAATCTTTCCGGCACGTTGCGCGTAATCTAGTGAAGCCTGACCTCTGCGCGGAGGCGGTCCTATCTCGCGCCTGATGTCATCGCTAAATCTATAATAAAACTGGCTGCTGAACAGGTCTCTTGGTCGACTAATATTCTGCATACGATACAGCGTTTCAGCAGGGCGTAATTCGCGTAACTCATCTAGCATTGCATTGCGCTTGTCGAAGATGTCTTGATATCCATAATCTGTCGAGTCCCGGTATTCTAAAAGATTTACTCGCTCGGCCATTTGTTGGGCGCTTTCAGAGTTGCCGCCCCCTGAGAATCCTTCGGTGTTTTGTATTACGTGTTGTAGCTCATGCAGTAATGTATTTCGTGCTTTTTCAGGTGTGTCCGTAAATATGGGGTTTAAAGTAAGCTCGCCTGTTTTTGGATCGAAATATCCGCCAGCGCCGAGAAGTAACCCGGGGTCAGTCTGCGCCATATTGTTAACAGGGATGTCTGCTAGCTCGGGATAATTTTCATATAACTGAGGATGGTCAAGTATGCTACCGACAGTGGTCTGTATCGGCGCATCATCGCCTAATGGCGAGTCTCCGAACGGCAGTTTAGCCACTGCTTCGCGATCTGAAATTTCAGACCTTAATAGTCCGTCAGACCCCCTAAATATACCTGTCTCTGCCAAGATTTCTTTCGGACGCTTTCCTGCGGCCTCCATCTCTTGTTGGCGCCCCATCTGCTCAAAGTCAAAGCTTGCCGCTCTTGGCCCTATAAACATTCCCTTTGCGGCGCCAGCTAAAATGTCGCCACCTAACGGAATAAGCCCTAATAAACCTAGCCCTCCAAGTAAGGCGGCCTCGCCATAATTACCCTGACTAAAAGCATCACGAGCCTCGGCAAAGCCTTTTGCGTCACCGACTACAGGAGTAAAGTCAGCTACGTTAGACAAGTTAGACGCCATTTGATTGGCTCTGTAATCAGACTCTGTCGCCCCAATATCTTTCAAAAACTGAGCTACGTTCTGTACGGCGGTCTCAACCATGCCCGGCTCATATGGCTCTAACTGCGGAAGGCTTGCTAGGAACTCTGGGGTCTTAGCCTCTGCCTCTTCTGGCGACATAGCCGCGGCAGCTAATAGTCCAGCACCCGCAACAGGAATAGCACGCTCACCAAGGATGTTAGAGCCTTTGTACTCAGGGTCGAATGCGGCGAACAGTGAGCGGACATTACGAGGGTCAAAAGTTACTCTTTCGCCAGTTAGCAAGCCTCTGCCTCCTGCCTGACGACCTGCATAACCCGCTTCTTGTAGTGTTTCATTGAGTATGCGCTGACCTTCTTTCCCGCTAATTTCAGGCCGCATAGCGAAAGCATCTGCGTTGTCTATGTAATTACCGCGCGTTAATAACGGCATTACGTTGCCGCCCTCTGCGTATGGGCTTGGATAACCCGAAAAAGTATTGGCAGTTGATTGGCTAGGCGTCGTGTATACACCCGGCCCCATTTTCCCGCTTGCGCTCGGAATAAAGCTAATAATGTCTGCTTCTGTGCCGTGATACTGCACGTCGGTAGGATCGAAGCCCATAGCCTCAGCTCGTTGCATACGAGAGGCTGTGTCCATAGGAAGGTCACCAGAAGCAATACGCTCGGCAACCTGCTCGGGGTAACCGGTAGCGATCAGTTCATCAAGAATACCGCGTAAGCGTGCGCCTATTGCCATGAAGCCTCCAGTGTGAAGCTCCCAATTATATCAGACAATGCCCTTTAGGTTGCGCCGTATAGGCTCGCCCCAGTCTGAGGTCTTCCTGTACCCGATGGCAAGGTATCTGAATGCGTCCGCGCAGTGTGATGTCCAGTCGTGTAACGGCCTCTCAGCCCAGACCTGCATGGTCTCGTTGTACTGCCGCCGATACTGTCTCAGGCAGTCGATGCCCTTCTCGCACTTGTCCTTGTCGAAGTAACAAAGATCGAGCATAGACCTTACCGCTTGGATGCCGTCGTCTACGTTTAACTGAGGCGCAATCTGCACCGGGGTCACCCGAAGGTTATCCAGCACCTCTAGTCTTGACCGGCCACTGCCCAGCTCTCGTACCCGAACGTCATGAGGCAGGATGTGCTGCTCGTAGATGTAGCCCTTCTCTTGTAACACCCGGGCGTAGTGGTCTAACCCGACCCCGGCGTTCTCGTAGTAATCGATCAACCGAACCTCTGG
>Ga0213860_10000874_pt1 | contig 12194 bp, 13 predicted proteins | sample PICome_3_FD_160118 | JGI IMG/M metagenome (GOLD analysis project Ga0213860, IMG submission 160118) | Coastal seawater microbial communities near Pivers Island, North Carolina, United States - PICO550 | ecosystem: Environmental > Aquatic > Marine > Coastal | place: USA: North Carolina...
CTTGTAAATCTTGTTCAATTTCTTTTATGCTATCAATTGTTTCAATTTGTTCATCGTGATCATTTAACAAGCCTAATCTGTCTAGTATTTCATAGCCTAATTCGTCAACTTGTAAGTTAATGTTGTCGCCTTCACGTTGGCAACTACATTCTATCGCTAGTTCTTCATTAACTTGAAGTTCTATACGATCTCCCTCGACAGGTCCTTCATTTTCATACTGTGCTTTTTCAACGTATTCTTTAAAAGAGCCTTTCATTGTCTTAGTCTTCTTTTTGCTCGTTATATGCTTTAGTTAGACGTTGTACTAAATCATTGTGTCCTTGATTTCCTACATTAGGAAATTTCTTAGGACGATTAACACCGCCTGCTAATTTATTTGTCATAAAATCTGTATCAGCATATTCTTCTTCAGGTGAGTTAGAATATTCTTCAACTTCTTCTGCTTCACCTTCTGGCTGATTGATGTCAGCATCAGTAACCGGCTTAACACCTGCTAAGTTTAAAATTTGTGCTAACGTGTCTGTACTCATTACAGCAACCTGCTCGCCTTGTGGCTCTTCAGATACTTCTGCTTCATCTGTACTTTCTTCGTCGTCTTCGATTTTGTCTTTAATCTCATCGGCCATTTCATCTTCCATGCCTTTTTTCAGTATTTCAGCAGTCTCTTCATCTTCTTCTTTTGGTTCTTCAACTACTGGCTCTTCTGAATTAACAGCATCGTCCATTAATTTTTTGGCTTCTTCTTTGCTCATTTTAACAGGATATTTTTTACCGTTAAATGAAAATTCTTTTTCACCTGCTAAGGCCGCCTTTGCCGCCGCTGTGTTAAAAGCGTTATCTTCTTCTACAGCATCTTCCATTGTGTCAGCGACATCAACTTCTTTTTTAGCATACTCTTCTTCTTGAATGCCTCTGAAGATTGCCGCAATTTTGTGTAAGTCTACATATTTACTGTCCATTACTTTTCTCCTTTGCCAGCAATTTCAAATTCTGGGGTTTCTTTTGTTATTTCTTTAATGAAGCCTAATTTATATTCTTTAGGTGCTTCGCCTTCTTCATAATCACTTTCTAATTTTGAAGTATATTCGCTTTCGCCTTCTGCCGCTTTTTCTTCCCTAGCAATTTCTTCTGGGTGATTGCTGTTTATAACAACTAAGTGGCTTCCTGGGATACCTACTAGGTTTACTAAATCTTGATGTAGTGTAGCAGGTGTTGTAGGATAGTTTAAGGTTACTTCAAACATAGTAACTTCTGAGTTTCTTAAATTTTGAAAATCCATTGGATGTTCTTGTATCGGAGTCTGACTAGGTTTTGTAATGTCAACAACGTCATACTTTCCAAGCACTCTTTCAATCATATCAATTGTTTTGTCTTCTAATGCTAGAGCAAGTTTAACTTTAAATTTATATTCTTGAGTTGCCTCTGTTAAGTATTGTTTAAAATCTTTCATTTTTTTCGTCTCCGATGTATTATAACTATTTATTATCTTTGTTGAGTATTCTGTCTAATAATTCGTTACGACTAATAACTGTAGCATCGCCGTTTACGGCACCGTTTTGGCCCGTATCTCTGTCAATTCTAGCGTCTAAGGCCTTTTTACGGATCTGTAATTCAAGCATTTTAAGTTTTTTGTCTACTTTGCTTTGTTTAGCATTAAGTTTAATTTGTAACATCTTACTAGCAGTATCAAATATTTGACCGCTAAATCTCGCCTCTACATTCATACCTAAGTCCATTAAGTTATCAAATGTTTCATCGGCTTTTGTTGCTATATCGTCTAACTCTATATCGTTTGTTTTGTCGTTTAACTCAACAGTTGATAATGCTTTTTCAATATTATCAACATCTTGTAAGTTTTTTTCAAGTTCTACAATTTGGTCTTTTGATTCTTCAGGATCCACTTCTACAGGAAGTTTATCTGTTGGATCTTCATCAGCAGGAGCAACGTTTAATAGTTCTTCTAATTTTTTAGTCATTATATACTCACTTAATTATAAAAGTATTTAGCGTCTATTTCCGCCTTGGTGGAATAAATCGTTTTCTGTTATTACTCTAAAACGTATTCTTTTTTGCTTACACCAAGCAGTTGCGGCCTGCCATTTAACATTATTAACAGCAACACTTAATTGATTACGTTTACTTCTTCCGGCCGCTTCCATAGTACTTTGTGATGACGGTTTTATTTCAACAAGTTCTGTTCTACGTTTGCCGTTAGCATCTTGATACTGTACAAAAAAGTCCGGAACGTAAACTGTGTTTTTTCCCGTCAATGGGTGCTTGTATGGAATTTTAATTGACTCACTCGCCCAAGCAATCACGTTTGGGTTCTTGTCACAAAAATTCATAAATGTCCATTCCCAACTTGATCTGTAAGTTGGTGTTTTAGTGCCAGCGTATTTTTCAGGATTGGTTAACGTGAATTTACCGCTGGCGAATTTACCGCCTCGGATCATGCTAATATGTTCCTAACTACTTTGTGATTTGGTGTTCTGTTGTTAGCAAAACCTAATACACTTGTATTAAGTCTATAACTGTTTACAATAGATATTAAATTTTTTTGTACATCATCAAGTGTTGAATTTCTAAAACTATCTAAAAGTTCCATAGCATCATAACCACCATTGTAACTTATTTCAAATAGTGTATCAGTTAAGTTATGTGCTACTGATTCATCTTTTGTTTTTTCTTTAAAGTAAGAAAAAGCAAAATCATATTTTTGACTGTCGATGGCAATTTCTTGATTTTCGTAACCGTTAAATCTTTCTAACGTACTTTGTTTCTCTGGTGTTTCTCTAGGTGGTAAGTTTGTTTGAGCGTATAAGTTTTCCATTATTCACCTGCCTCTGGTATGTAAGTGCCAGCACGTTTAACATAAGTTTTGCCACCTACGTTTTTCAATTGATCTTTTTCACCTGTTTCAGCATTATTTCTAATAGTACCATCCCATGGCTCGTATCCTGGAGGTATTCTTTCTACTTGTGTTCCGCCACTTGCTGTCGCGACACCGCTGGCCGAACTTGCTGTGTTGTTAGCATTAACACCAACGCCACCATCTGGTAAATTGTCTTGGTTAGTAACGCCGCCTTTTGTTTGAGTTTCATTAAGATAAACTGCCGCGCCGGCTAGTGCCGCCGTTTTCCAGTTACCTCCTGCTAAGAATCCTCCCACTGCCGCTAGAGCCACTTTTTCTTGTGTACTCATATTAGCGCCAACTTGTACTCTGCTGTTAGATCCTTCTGCTGTTCCATCTGCTGGAACAAATGCTGGCTGTGTTAACTGTGCTATGTTAGGATTACCAATTGCTTCACCCTGTTCACCGTACACTTCTGCTGTTCCGGCTAATGTACTTGATTCTGGTAATGGATTGTATTTTAACTTACCATTACTCTCAGTACCAGGAAAGGCAAAAGGATTTTCTCCTTTTAATGCTTTTTTAATTCCTTGATTAATTTCACTTGAAACAAAAGATTTTAAATCAACATTTTGGAAATTTTGAAATGTTCTCAAACCTTGTATTGCCGCACTACCAAAGTTTCCTCCGGCTAAATCTTTACTAATAGATGCTGTAGCATCCATAATGCCTCCTAAACCAAATACAGAAGCACTTCCTCCACCTGCTGGAGATAAAGGACTTGGCTCTTTATCATAGTGTAGTTCACCAAACCCTGTCGGTGTGCCTGTACCGCCTATCATTCCTGTAGCATATTTTACAAGTTCAAACGTTACAGTCATTTGGTTCTCTAACAAATCACTTTGTGTGTGATCATGACTGTCGTGGTTAAAGTTTGTAAGTATAGGATTAATTAAACTATACTCAGTAAATTTTTTATCGTATATACTGTAAATTCTAATATCGTCAAAGAAAGGTTCTTTGTTGGCTCTTTCATAACCAAACACTCTTGCTATTCTTTGATCATATAAATCTTTGTATCTATAAGTAGCAAAATTTTCGTATGCTTGATCTGAATAGTAGTAATCCATATAAGCATACCACATATTTCGTGTGATATCCTTCATGTCATCATGAAGTCTAATGTTTATTGGATTAAAATTTAATTTTGTTTGAACGTGCCTATGTCGATTATATTGATTAAAAGTTTGTACGTCAAAAGTGTATGTTGGCAAATCTACTGACTTGACCAACATACTAATCTCTCTTTTAGTTTCGTCTTTAACTATAGCCGCCGCTGTTGGCGAAAGGTTAAAGACCACGTAAAATAAAAACTTTTGTTTGGGTAGTAATCGAAAATTACCGTCTCTAAAAGTTCTAGAGGCGTGTTGGTAGTCTCTAACAGACTTTCTACCAGTTAGGGCGTTCAGAAAAGCATTCATTCCCGCCATGGTATTATCCTTATCCTGTTATAACTGAACCTGCCGCTCTAGCCACTGCTGAACCAATACCGCTACCGCCAGCGCCTGAAGGGATTTGTACAGCATTGTCAAATCTTACAGACATTGTAATTGTAGCCGCCTCGGAACTAGCATAGTTTAGGTCGTTGTAATTTACGTTTTCAACATAGCAACCGTAAAGTTCCCATTCTTCTAAAGCAGTTGGTGCCGCCGCGCCATTACCACCATCTAAGATTTCAAAACGTGTTATAAACTTATAGTCAATTCCAGCACTTGCTGAAGCCTGCTCTAAGAAGTCAAATTGCTTCTGAACTTGCTCGCCTACTAGTTTAGTTACATTACCTGAAACGTCATCTCTTAAATTAACTGTGATAGGATCCCATGTGTGTTTACCAATGATGTTAATCTTTGAGTTGTACACATCGACAGGAATCTGTTCAAAGTTTACGCTTGGACGGGTTACATCCATAACCTGTTTAGTAAGTTCTGCTTTTGATGTTGTTACACCAAAGTTTTCAAAACTCACTCTAAAGCGATATTTAAGTTTTGGCATTAGTAGGCCTTGTGATGATGCACTCTGCCCACCTGCTAGAGGAACAGTAAATTTGTTCAATGAACTTACTGACATTTCGTGTCTCCTTTTATTATACTAATATTTATCTTTTATTGGGACCAAAAAAATAGGGCCATTTGCGGCCCTATTTAATTGATTTATTTTATATTAAACACCTGAGATTGAACCAGTATTTTGAATTCTAATCGGAATGTAAATGAACTCAACTGCTTTAACAGGCTCAATAGCAACGTCAATGTATAGTTCGTTTCTATCTATTCTGTCTGGCGTGTTGTTAGTTTCATCACATACAACCAAGTAGTCAAATAAACCACGTTTAGCAACTAAATCATTCATTAGTGATTCAACTACACCTTTGATTTCGTCTCTAGTTAACTTATCGTTTGGTTCAAATATAAACGGTTTTGTAATCTCGCCTAGTCTTTCTCTAACATAAGCAACAAGTCTTGCCACGTTAATTCTATCTAGTGCTGAAGCACCACTGTGTCTTGTCTTGTTACCAAAGTTAAGTATACCAGTTCCTGGGAAGAAAGCAATTGGATTAATTTTGTTTTCGTATAAAGTATCTCTTAAAGATTCTCTAATACCAACTGTTTTAAACTCGCCTTCTGCTGAATCAATATACCCTAGTGCTGTAGCGTTATCTACGCCACCACGTCTTGTACCTGCTGGAGCAAACCATGGGAACGATGCTTCATCTGAACGTAATAACGTTCTTAGAATCATATGACTTGGTGGAACAACAATTCCGTTACCGTCTAAGTCTGTAGTTCTACCTGATGGATAAAACACACCTAAGTAAGTATCTGCTGTAACTAAACCATTTTCGTTGTTGTCAACTGCTAGTTTAGTGTTAGTTGCCCAGTTTTGAACATCTGTACTGTTAGGCGCTAATCTAAATGGTGTATCACCAACAATAAAGCCTGTGTTACGTCTTTCATTGTTTAGTTTAACCATGTTTTGAATTACTTCAGGATATCCTGGAGCCGCTAATACGTTGTAGTTTCTTTGCTCTTCACGTAATTCTGCTGATGTATCTAAAGTTGATTTCATCGCCGCTACAATTACGTTACGCTGAGCAAATCTACCCATAAACGGTGATCCGTCGTTTTGTAATCCTGAAACAGTTACCCAAGCATTTTTCTCTGTTGGAAGAACTTTTCCAGCATAGTCAGTAGCATTAAAGTAATTTTTCTTATACTGTTTAACGTTACCTGAACTTCTTCTTAGGTTAAATGCTAACATACCTTTTGGATATAAAGAGGCACTTGGAGCATCTAAGTCTAAGTAGTTGCTTGATAATAATGTTGTAATTGGTGTCATATCTGATGTTGTTACATCATCAGTAGCACTGTCATGGAATCTAAAGTCAGCAAACAAAATACCGTTTTCAGTAGTTTGGTCACTGTTATCAATTAGTACCCATTTGTCTTCTGAGTCAACTGATTCCCATCTGTAAATTTTTGGATGGTCATCTAAACTTCCTGTGTCAACCCAAATGTCACCATATACTAATGCTGTGCTATCACTTTGTGCTGTTGGCTCACTTGCTGAAACAATAGGACCTTTAGGGTCTGTGTTTGACAAGTTAAATCCTCTAGCATCTGTAGTTACAGTTTGGTAACCTTTCCAAGCACTACCATCATGAATCATAATATCAACATCAGCAAAAGTACCATTGTACCATAATGCTCCGTTTGCCGGGTCACTTGTTGGTTGTGTGCTACTTGCTGAGTATGTAAATGCTTTCCAGTTTGAAACTTGTAAACCAGTACCATCTGCTGTACCCTTAACTGTATCTAATGTAGTACTAAAACCAGCGTCTGCTAGTGGAGTACCTGTAATTCCAGCAAATACAATTACACCACCGTGATCATGTTGGAATGTAATAGCATTTGTTTTGCTGTCTCTTGTACAAGTTAAGTTAGTAATATTTAAAGCATTAACGTCTGACACAAAACTTTCTGCTGTAGCACCTGTTAGTGTTACAGTTTGTGCTGATGTTAAAGCGCCAGTTGAGTCACTTACTCTAATGCTAAACTGGTCACTTGCTGTTAATGTTGGATTTTCAGTTCCTGTTGCTGTTGTTACACCTTTAGCGTGTCTTACAAAAAACTTATATCCTGCTCTTTGGTTATCTGCTGGATCATACTGTACATAAACAGAACCTTCAGCAATATTAATGCCGTTGCCTGCTTTGTCTAATGCCTCACCCGCTGACCAATCATTTTGGTAAAGCGGAGCAGTAACAGATTCAAATAAGTTTGTAGTTGAATTGTACTTGCTAATTGAGAAATTAGCACCTGTGTTAGGTGTAGTAGTTTTGATCCACATAGAACCACTTGGTCTTGGAGTAGAATCATTTGTTTTAAATTCAGGAACGCTAGTATGAGGAGCAATAACAAGTGTTGGATTGTTATATGTACCAGCAGTTAGGCCAGCATCAGTGAGGATTGAGCCAGAGCCATTTGCTAGAACTACAACACCACTGTTGGAACTATCACTTGTAGCATTTGTATCCGCATATATTTCTAATTTATTGTTAACAACACTTGCTGTAACGCCTGGTATTCCTTCAGCATCAATGTTTGATGCTAATGCTGTAACTGTTGTTCCTGATAAAGTTACTGTTTGACCGTTAATAACAATAGTATGACCATTTGTTAAAGTCGGTGAACTTACTGTACCTTTAATAGTTGGGAAAGATTTTTGCCAACCAGTTGTACCTACCTGTGTCCATGTGTTGTTTGCTTTTTTGTAAAACAATGGATTTTGTGTATTAGTAGCATCAATGGCATAATCGCCAATGTTACCAAAACTTGTTTTTGGTACACTTGAATCAATGTCATTTGAATCAGTAATTACTTTTGGAACTACGTTAGCAAACTTTTGTGTTGATTGATTCCAAACTTGAACACCAAATAGTGTCTTGCTTGTATCAAACCAATATGTACCAGCCGCAGGTACACCAGTTGGTCTTCCTGAAGATGATTTTAGTTCTGCTGTGTTAACGTCAGCTCTTACAATGTATGCTCTGTTAGAAACACCTAATAAACTGTAAGCGGCCATTAAACCGTACTCGTTCAGTTCATTACCATGTAATGCTGTTCCACTGTTTGATTTGTAAAAAGTTGGTTCGCCAAACGTAGAAACTAGTTCTCTTTGACTTCCAATTAAATATGTTTTTTCGGCGTTAGCCTTTGTAGTACCTACGGCTGTTCCTGTGCCTGTACCACTTGTTTTGTCTTGGGCTGAAGCAATCACTAACATTGGAATCGTGCCAGCCGCCGTTGGAGCGTATTGGGATTCGTCTGTGACGCTAACTTGTATACCCGGTGATATTAAAGCCATTTTGTTTTCCTCACTTTGGTTAATAATTATATAATGTATTTATTGTTTTTGTCTTAAAATGCTCAAAAAGAATGCCCTTTATAAAGGGCACCAGCGTATAAATACTCGTATGAGCAGGCCTAATTGTATACAGTGTGGTAAGCCAGCCGCGGTTAACTACAAAAGAAACAGTAAAATTTACTATAGAAAGATGTGTGATAGTTGTGTTAGGAATAACAAAAAACCTACATCTTATCGTACATTAGGATATGTTAAAAAGAAAGAATGTGACCATTGTGGATTTAAAAGCAATCATCCTGAACACTTTTTAATATACTATCTAGATGGTAACAAAGCAAATCAGCGTATTAGTAATTTAAAAACTATCTGCTTAAATTGTAAAGTAACTATAAAAAATGAAGGTTGGCGTATTACTGCTGGCGGTTTAGTTCCTGATTAATAAAATTATGTAGATCTTCTACAGTGCCAGTATTGTTTATAGTAGCATTGAAATCCCACCCTGCCCAACGCCATTCACTAGCATGAACTTCTGGGTGGTTTTTGCCCATATTATTTGTATTTTCTGTGTTGTCTTTTCTAGCAGTGTCCCACCAATCTGGGCGTTTAACACTACGCCAAACTTCCCAGGCTTGGCCGCCTAAGTCAGTTACCATTTGTAATTCGTTGTAAAATCTACAATCTGGTATAACATAGTTTTTATTAGGATTTTGTGTAATTTTCTGTTTAACTAGACTTACCCATACTCCATCAAAAAAGCCATTTCTCATACAGTCAGTTCCAAATAACTGTAGTACTAATCTAGGTGTTATATCTCTGCCTGTTTCTTTGGTCCAAAACAGATCTATTTCTTCACGCCATTTACGACTTTTAACTGTTTCGCCTTCAAGCATTTCTCTATCCCAGCCAAAAACAGCAGAAACGCCATCTTTTAAACTGTCAGCAAAACTTAATTTTTCAAATTGATGTTTTTCAACAAGATAATCGGCTACAGTACCTTTACCATTACCGATCAAACCACATATTCCAATAAGCATACAAACAGTATACTAATTTTTATCTACAATGTCAAGAGTTTTTTCTTCTACTTTGGATTTTTTACCACAATGTGTACAATAAAGGTCTTTTGGTTTCCAATCATCCATTGATGCTATAGACCACCACCCTTTACAGTGATCACAAACAAAATGCCAAATTGTTTCTTTTGAAGTTTGTATGATTAACCTATAACGAAACTGAGAGGCAGTCCGCCTTCTGTATAGTTAAGTAGGTCTTGTTCTAGTTTTTCAATTTCTGCCGCGGCTTCTTGCTTTAAAGAATCACCGTTTAAACTAGTTCCGCCTTGTGGGCCAGCAATAGTGGCAAATTTTGACCTTGCTTCGCCTAGCATATACTTACATTGTGCTTTTGTGTAATCATATATCCAAGGTTTACTTCTGTGGTCTTTAAGTAATGTAACATCTGGTTTAAAATTGTACAACCAAAGCAGTACACTTTCGCCTGTTTCATTTACTTTTCTAACTATAGTAAGTTTTTTACTTACAGGATTATAGGTATAGTTAATATGTCCGCCAAACATTCTAGCAGTTAATTCTTGATATTGAGAAAATAACTCGTATGTTGCTAATCCGCCAACTCTACCAGCCTGCATCAAGTAAACATTAACATATCCTGCTTCAAATGGTTCAAAACTGTTAGCACCATCGCCCTGGCTTGAACCTATTGTTCTACGAAATACTTGTCTTACTTCTTGTACTTCGCCAGGCAGAATGTATTCTTGTGTATCTTTTACTAATTCTAAAAAGCCGTAACTTTCTTCTACGCCGTTTGATGAACGCTGTCTGTATACATCTGTTGCTTTATTAAAAGCAATATCATAATGTTGAGGATCTAACTCAACATCAACCATTCCGTCACCTAAACTGTAACGTACATAATCAATACATTTTTGCTTTTCTGTTTGAAGTTCTGTATTCGCCATATTTTTATCCTACTGTAGTAGTATTTATGCTAGGAGCGGGAGTAAACTAAAGTATTTTCTTTACGGTTAATTCTAAAACTATCTATGATTTTGTAGTTAGGAATAGTTATCTTATGCTCTTTACGGCTATCAAATATAATATACAGTGGTTTTAACTGTAATACTTGCCCTATGTAAGCGTCTATAGGGTAGTGCCAACCCCAACTCAACGTACTAAAAACTATTTCTGCTGGGTCGTTCCATTTGTAATCGTCTATGTTATGTACAACACCATTAATATTATTTTTAGCAAACTGTTTTGTTAAACTTAAATCATTATGAATGTATCCTGTCTTGCTAAAATTAACAGGTTCTTCATCTCCGTCTTTATCTAACATAATAAATTTTATACTAGGTAAAAGTCTACTCAATTTTGCTGTTTGATAACCAATGCCACACCCAATATCTATCGCTGTAGTACAATCAACAAAATATTTTCTAGTTCTATAAGCATAAGCAATTAGATTATCTTCGTCAAATGTTGACCTTTGCTTATTTCTAAAATTTTCGTATGTCATGTTGTAAGCAGTAATATAGTATCTAGGTTTACACGACCGTTTAATTTAGTTTCAGTAGTTTTAATACTTTCAAAGAATTTTTTACGTTGTATTTTACCACACTTTTTAAATTCAGCAAGTTGTTCTACAGGTTTACGAAGTGTTTTAGCAATACTAGTCTTCTCATCGAATCTAATTATAGTAGTGCCTTTTACTTCTAGCCCTGTTCCATCACGTTTCTGCTTTAGAGGATCAATTGTACTAGTAATATATCTTCCTAACTTTCTAGTTTTAGCATTGTATACCCAAAGTTCTTCTGCTTTAATAATATCCGCAGGATTAATACTAACAAGAGCAGTTTTCTCATCTGCTTTTTTATACTTTAATTTTGCTACAAGTTTCTCAGCACTTTTAGGTTTTACTTTTCTAGGTTTTCTTGTAAGTTTACCTTCTGCTATAATCATATCACAAGCATCAACAACTAATTTTAATACTTGATGCTTTTTCTTGATTTGATCTTTTGTAAAAATAGCATATGACTCTTGTAGTTGATCATGCCAGTCACGTTCTTGTTCTGTCCATCTACTTTTAACTGATTGAGGAATAGGATTTAGTACTTCTTCTAATTCCATCATTTCATCATTGTAAAATTCTTTAATGATTTTACCATGATTTGCTTTTGCTTGTTTTTGTCTTAGCATTTTTAGAGGACTAAATTCTTTAATATTAATCTCATCTACAGGCTGTTCTATAATATCGTCCATATCCGCGGCCATATTAATAGATGCTTTTCTTAAACGCTCTTGAATTGTAGGTTGATAGTACTGTGCTTTTTCTTTTGCTTCTTCTTTCTTTTCAGTAACAACTAACTTGCCTTTTTCGATTGCTTCTTGTAATCGCTTTTTAATAAATTCTGATGATGGGCGTATATGCCCCATTGTTCCAGGAAGTGTTTGCCAGTAATCATCTTCTTTTTGATTAAAATCTGGCATACCTCTTGTCATCATTCTACAGTGTATTGCGGCAACTTGGCTAATTGCCCAACTATCCGCGGCCTTGGCCGCTTTAATATCTTCTTTTGAATAGCCATTAAGTGCCATCCATTCAAAAGCATATGGATATAGATCTGATGCTTTATAAGTTTGATAGTACCATTCTGATGAGGCTACTTTTTTCCTATGATATTGCTCACCAGTTAATTCTTGCCAATTTTCCCAAGTAGGCTCTAAACTCTTGTCCGCGGACCGTCTATTACCTGCTCTTTTTTTCTTTTTTGTTTTTGATAATCCTTTAAGGGCTGTAAGTGCCATTCTCTTCTCCTGAGTCGAGGTGTCCAAACTTATATATACAATTACAGCACATTATAACATCTTACGACATTTTGTCAAGCGATAAATACTAATGT
>Ga0213860_10000878_pt1 | contig 12172 bp, 7 predicted proteins | sample PICome_3_FD_160118 | JGI IMG/M metagenome (GOLD analysis project Ga0213860, IMG submission 160118) | Coastal seawater microbial communities near Pivers Island, North Carolina, United States - PICO550 | ecosystem: Environmental > Aquatic > Marine > Coastal | place: USA: North Carolina | collected...
CGTGATCGGGCATTCTTACTAGAGCATTCATATAAAAGCTAGGAAGTTCAAAATGACCAAACAAATACTTTGTTTTTATGTCTTTCATCTTCTTCCACTCGTCGCCAACTAACCAAGGAACTAATGCAACGTCATCTTCAATAAAAATTTCGTCTACAAATGTAATTCCTGGAATGTGTTTTGCAAATGCTGTAGAATTTACGTCACGTTTGTCTTTGTAGTATAGATCGTGGTTACCATCAAAGAAGTAAAACTTCTCAAATGCTTTACCTAGCTTTTCCATACTACGAATTGTTGCATCCATAGTGGTAAGATTGAGTGAATTTCTATTATGATGCCAGTCTCCGCAAAAAATACCAGTTTCACAACCATTGGCTTTTGCTGTTTCTATATACCAATCAATAAATTCTTCGCAATCTTCGTTATGTACACGACTATTACCTTTTAGACCGAAGTGGATGTCTGTAAACACCGCTGCTTTTTTAAACAAAGAGTATCCTCCAAATATACTTGTTTAAGTATATGTTATAATTATACACCTGTCAACCATTATTTTTTCGAATGTGGCGACATAGATGCTTCTTCGTTTCTTTTAACGCTTGCTTCCCATTCGCCTTGACTTTGTCTAGTATAACTAGGATTTAAATCATTCATTTCGAGTATGTCATCTCTAATGTTTTGATTGCGTTTTTCAATGTTAATTACTCTAACAAATGAATTTGTAACTGCTGCTGTATAATATGCAAAAGGATTATCTGATTTTGACTCGTCAAACTGCAAACCAATTTGTGCAAGTTGCAGAATTGCTTGACCTTTCATTTCATCATTGTATGTATAGCCGCGAACATTACCTCTTGTAGCATATCTGTCTACTAATTTTAGCCACATCATTGCAAGTTTATCAGTTGCTTTGCCGTGTGTATGACTAAAATGTCCATTATCCATACCTCCGATCCAATGACTTTTCCCTACAAGTACTAATTCGCCGTCGTCGTTGTATTTGTAATGTTGAAATGGAGGAAAAGGAAGTTTTACTTTTGTATCTGCTACTGTTTTTGGATTTTTTTTACGTCCAGGTTCGTTCGGAATGTGATCAAACGTCATAACACGAAAGATTAATTCTTCTTTTGTAATTTCTGAAGGTAAAGTTTCGCAGTCTGCTTGTTTAACTTTTTCGCCTAATGCTTTTCTACGATCATATTCCTGCGAACTAAGTTTTTTTGCTTTGTTACGCTTTGCTTCTGCAACAGTTAAGCGATTAATTTTTTCTACACTAGGTAAAATAATATCATAGTCTGCGTATTCAGGTTCAATGTAACTGTTAAATTTATTTTTTGATTTATGTATCTCTTTAAGTATGTCTTTATTGTTAAGATAATTCTTAGGTCTCATCAACTTCTCCGGTTATGTTGTATATATTATAATATACGTAGATAATTTTGTCAACTAAATAGTAATGTAGGAGACATATCAAATATGCCATTTAAAATCAATTTCAACGCCAGTAACTTTGTAAGCAGCATTGTAAGTGATGCAAAAAGTGCTGTTAAAGGAGCAATAGGCGAAACTATTAATAATAAATTAGGTAGTTTAGGACCTCTTGGCAAACTTGCAGCAACATTCATAAATCAAACTGGCGGCTTTGGAGCCTTTTCTAATAACAATAGATCTATTTCTAGAGCAATTATTTCGTCGCAAAACACAGTTAGCGATGCAAGTGATTGGCGTGTTAGTATAAGTGTTCCTGAAATATTCCAAAAAGAAGGTAATATTTTAGCTCCTTTACGAGAAGAAAGCGGCAACGGTGCTTTTAATACTGGTAATAGAATGATATTTCCGTTTAATCCTACAGTGTTATTAAGTCATAGTGCAAATTATTCTACAATACAACCTACACATACTAATTATCCCTACAATGCATATGAAAGCAGTCAAATTGACGCTATTACAATTACTGGAGAATTTTATCAAGAAAATGAAAACGATGCAAAATACTGGATTGCTTGTTTGCATTTTTTAAGGACTGCAACAAAGATGTTTTATGGTAACAGTGATCCATTAGGCAATCCTCCAATTGTATGTAGATTAAATGGATACGGTAAGCATGTTTTAAATAGCATTCCTGTTGTTATAACAAACTTCACAACAGATTTACCAGTTGATGTAGATTATATTTCTTGTGTAGTAGATGGACAAGTTAACTATGTTCCTACTCAAAGTGCAATTACAGTTACTCTGCAACCACAATACGCAAGACGCTCTGCATCAGGATTTAATTTAAATGAATTTGCTAAAGGCGGTCACATAAATGGACCTGAAGGATTTGTATAATGGAAAAAAATAGTTTAAGTCCTTATGCTCGTACACCGATTAACAAGGTTGGATATTTAGATATATTGTCTCCTAGGCCTGTTCCAAAAAATCGAGACGATATACTTTTTACAATTACTACAGAGTTTACATATAGACCTGATTTACTTGCATATATTACATATGGTGAAAAAGATTTATGGTGGGTCTTTGCACAAAGAAATCTAGATGTCCTTAAAGATCCAATATTTGATTTTGTTGCAGGAACAGAGATATATCTTCCAGATCCTGCTGCATTAAGAAATACATTAGGATACTAAAATGGCATTTAGTTTTGTAAAATCTCTTAAACAAAATCTTACTTCTAGTGTTGTTAATACAGTAAGCCAAAATATTAACAATGCAGTTCCTGGAGTTAATAGTCAAGTTATTAATGCTGCACTTTCAGGTGGAAGTGTTAAAGGTGCTTTATTAGGAGCAGCTACAGGTGCGTTAGGAAACCAATTGCTAGGTGGAATACAGAGTAAACTAGGTGGCTTAATTGCAAATGCTCCTGAGATACAAGGACTTGTAAATAATAATTTAAGAGTTGTTGAAAGAGGCATTGCTGATTTAGCAGGTATAACTGGAGGAGAATACGGTTTAGTTTTAGACCAGTTTAGAGAACTTTCTGGTAGATCTGTTATATCTGGTGATTTTTTAAGTAACAATTTTTTACCGTCGTATAAAGGTGACGATAGTTCTGCAAGTAAAATTCCAAATCCTTTAAGAAATCACAATGGCATGAATTATGTGGTAACATTAGGTGTTTTAGATCCTAATGAATTTAATAATCCTGCTAGTTACCGAAATGCAGGAGGATTTAAAAACTTTGTAATTCAAAGTTCAGGCGGTACAAAAAAACGTTATCAAGTTTTTGACGAAACTGGCGGCGGACAAAGCGATCATGCAGAATATTATATTGATGATATAGAACTAGAAAGTATAGTGGCACCAAATCCTAACACAAGAATGACATTAGGAACTAATTTAACATTTACAGTAACTGAACCTTATAGTATGGGCAACTTTATACAAGCACTAGTTGGCTCAGCTAGTGATGCAGGATATGCAGGCTATACACAAGCACCTTTTTGTTTAAAAATTGATTTTGTTGGTTGGAACTTAGGTGGAGAAAAAAATGCAAACTTTACCCAGCAACCGATGTTTATTCCTATACAAATAATCAACATGGATTTTGAAGTAACAGGTCAAGGAGCCAAATATGCTGTAAAAGCAGTTCCAATGAGCGAATGCGGTTTGGCTGATAATATTAATAAAATTACTAGTGCAGTTCGTGCAACTGGAACACTAGCGCACGAGGTGTTAGAAACAAACGATCATTCTGTAACAGGAACAATGAATCGTGCTATTGAAGATTTAGAAGAAGCAGGAGCAATTGGTCCGTATGATAGATATATAATTTGTTTTCCGAAGACTAGACAATCATTAAGGCAAGCATTACAAAGAGGAGACATAGACGAAGCTGCTTTTACCACTTCACCTGAAGAACAAGAAGCCCAACGTAGAGGATTAAACATTCCTGATGACGGAACTAGAGCTACATTTTCTCCTGAAATAATAACAGTGTCTCAACCGAGCCAAATATATTCTGTACTTAAAACATTTGCAGAAGACACGAGCCAGATGAATGCTATTGGATTGAGTCCATTAAATCAAGATACTAATGCACCTGGTAATTCTGGCGAAGCAGATCCTGTAGCAGCAACTGATACAAATTCGGGTATAGTTGACAGAGGTAATCAAGCCACTGCGCCTGCAGATAAAGCAAGAGATTACCAGTTTAACCAAGGTCAACAACTTACAAGTATTATTGAAAAAGTAGTTTTACAAACAGATTATGCAGCAGAAAAGGCTACTGAAGAAACTACAACAGGTCTTAATAAATGGTTTAGAATAGACACACAAGTTTTTATTGATGAAAATGCTTTAACAGAAAATACAATGGGACGTAGACCTAAAGTATATGTTTATAGTGTAATCGAATACGAAGTTGACGAAGCAGTAAATATTGCAAACAACAAAAAAGCAAAAAATACAGCAGGATTAAGAGAACTAGCAGTAAAAGAATACAATTATATCTATACTGGCAAAAATGAAGATGTGTTAAATTTTGATATTAACTTTAATAATGCATTTATGATGACAGCATATGCTGATTTAGGTATGAATACGGCACCAATTAGAGATCCAGATAATGCAAAAACTGCCTCTTCTGGAAATGAACAAGTTAAAGGCGCAACTATTTCTACTCCTGGAGATCTAAAAAGTAACGACGATCCAAACGGTTCTACTCAATTAGCAACTGATATGGCAGAATCAACAGGTATAGCATCTAATGATGTAAGACGTAAAGTTGCTGAAGTATTTCATGATAGAATAACAAACTTACCTGTTGACATGGTTTCTGCAGAAATGCAAATAATGGGAGATCCTTATTTTATACCTCAACAAACAGGTAATTATATAGCTGACAATAGTTCTAATCCGTCAATGACAGAAGATGGAACAATGAATTATTTAGATCAATCAGTTTTTTGCATTGTTAATTTTAGGACTCCCTTTGATTATCAGGTAAAAGGAGCAACAATGGAATTCCCACAAATTGTTCCAGGGTTTAGCGGACTATTTCAAATTTGGGCAGTAACATCTAGTTTAGCTCAAGGTAAATTTACTCAAACATTAAAAATGATTAGACGTAGAGGTCAAGATGACGAAGAAACAACTGGATATAGCGGTGTAACGGAAGCAAATAATGATGCTGCCCTCAACGGAGACGGTACTCAATCTGACGGAACTGTTGGAACAGGTGCACGCTCGAGCGATGATTGTATGCCGGCAAATAATACAGACACCGGAATACTAACTCCTGCAATTGATAATAAAATGAGTAGCGATAATGCCGCACCATTACAGCGAATTGAACAAGCGTTTAATGCCGCAGCAGAAAGTTTTAGCGATCTTGGTACAGGCATTGAACAAGATATAACAGGAACACTTAATGAAATTACTGGTATATCAGATAAAGCACTTGTAGCAATTGGAAGTGTATCTAGTGCAAGATTAAGAGGAGCAATGGGTTCTATTAGACCAGGTGACGAAATGAATGCATTAGATGTAATTGCAGCAGAAACAAAAATAGTCAATGATGCAAGGAACGCTGCCAACGGCGTAGTAAATAATGCAGTGAATGAAATAAATTCAGTTACTGATGCAGCAAAAAATCGTATTAATAATTTATTAGGACCATTTTAATGTCAGAAGAAGATAGCGGCTTACCAGAAGAAGAAAGTGGCAAATTAGATCAAACAAATTCTGTCCCGGTACAGGGTGTTGGCCCGTGGAAGAATGAAAATGATATGTGGACATTCCAAAATGTTGACGATGTTTATGAATATGGAAAGGATGTTGCAACAGCAGACTTGACAATAGTATTGGTTTTAGATAATGCAGATGCAATTGACTTATATCCTCAACATAAACATTATTGGGTAATTGACGTATACCAGTACGAAGGTGATAATGACGATACTTTAAGAGTACAGCATCTTACAGAATATTATATAGTAGCAAGAGAAGACGGCCAAGAACTTGATGGTTTTGTAGATTGGTTTAGAACTAATGTTGATAGTAGTTATGTAAAAATGGATTCTTACCAAGGTGCTCCTGTTCTTGTAAGAAGTTCAGCATATGACGACAGTCGTCCAGCAACACAAACAGATTCTACAACAGGAGCTAACGGAAATTCAGTTGTAACAACTACAAATTTGACAGATGGCGCAGCAACAGCAGACACAGAAAGTGAAGTTATCCCTGCAAATGTATCAGGCGCAGACGATGAAGCAGAAGCACAGAGAATTGCATCAGGAAGGCAAGCAATTTCTGATACCCTTAATGATGCTGCAAATAGGTATACAGAATTTATTCCTGGTGAAAACGCTGCTAATGCATACGATGATGCTATTTTAAGACAAGCAAGAGGTTTAGGAACAGTGTCAGATATAAGTGCGCCTTGTTTACCAAATACACAAGGAACAGGAGCCGGCAGTAATGGTGCTTCTAGCGGGTTTTATGAAGACGCAATTCTAAGACGTGCAAGAGCAAACGGCGCATCACCCAGCTCTAGCGGAGATGGCCAACAAACTTCTCCGACCACTGTAACAGGAAACGATAATCAACAAAATAACAATTCAACTAACAACCAATCAAGACCACCAAGTGTATATATATACGAGCCAATGACCCCCGGTTTTGATAGATACGATTTTAATAGTGGTAAAAAAGTATATACACCTGATGTTGGACCTAGTAGAAACAGCTCTTCCCAACAAACAAATGCATCTACAACTCCTACAGCAGCCGAGGCAAGGGCTACAGAAAACACTAGAGTAAGTAATGTTTTAGCAGCAAGAGCATCCGGAGCAAACATAGGATTTTAAAAAATGGCAAACAGCGGAAATTATACTAGAACCACAAATACTCAAACTACCGGTTTTAGAGACAGAGGCCCTTATGAAGCAATTATAGTTAATAATTTAGACACAACATACATGGGAAGTCTTGTTGTTGAACTTTTGAGATATACAAGCTCAGGCGGCACACCTGAACGCAGTGGCCAATTACTAAATGTTAAATATCTTAGTCCTTTTTATGGCGTCACTCCTAATGCAGGAATAACAGCAAACGACGGATACGAACATACCCAAAAAAGTTACGGAATGTGGATGGTTCCTCCTGATATAGGAACAAAAGTACTAGTAATTTTTGCAGAAGGAAATGCTAATCACGGATATTGGATTGGTTGTATTCCTGCAGACAATATGAATTTTATGCTTCCTGATGGAAGAGCATCTACAGAAAATACAACTTCGTTAACACCACCTACTTTGTTAGGTAAAAAACTTCCTGTAGGTGAATACAATAAAGCAATTGAAACTGGTAGTGTAGTTGACCCTACACTTTTTGCAAAACCGTACAATAAAGATTTTTCAGAAACATTAGAAGTTCAAGGATTATTAAAAGACGAGGCTAGAGGAACTACAACTACTAGCGCAAGACGCGAAATACCTAGTATGGTATTTGGTATAAGCACACCTGGTCCAAAAGATCGAAGAAATGGAGCGCCAACTGTTGAAATAGGAACTAGAGACGGTAAAATTGCCGTACCGTCAAACAGACTAGGTGGCAGTAGTTTTGTAATGGACGATGGCGACGAAAACTTTGTACGTGCAACACATGCCGAAGACGGTCCACCTATCTATAAAAATAAAGGTGCAAACGAAGAAGGCGGCGACAGAACTATACTACAAAACGAATTAGTAAGGTTGAGGACTAGAACCGGGCATCAAATATTAATGCACAACTCAGAAGATCTAATTTATATTGGTAATTCTAGAGGTACTACATGGATAGAAATGACCAGTGACGGGAAAATTGATATTCACGCACAAGATAGTGTAAGTATTATGACTGAAAATGATTTGAATATTACTGCCGAACGTGACATTAACATGGAAGCTGGAAGAAATATCAATCTAAAAGCAGCTGGAAGAAATACTAAAGGCACAACAGGCAGAGTACAAATTGAAGCAAAAAATGATTATAATTTACACGTTGGAAAAAATAGTAAAATTACAGTTATGAAAAACCAACATATTGCTGTTAAGGAAACGCAATATATTGATACAACAAAATCTTTACACATTAAAACAGGTCAAGACAATAGATTGACAGCTACAGGTAATACATTTATTAACAGCGGCAAAGAACACAGAGAAACTGCAACGTATATCCATATGAATGGTCCAAATGCACCTGTTGCAAATCCAGCAAAGCAAGTCGAACCGTTAAGTGTTTACACACTACCTCGAGTTAAACCAGGAAACTTAATTGGCAGTTATGAATCTATTCTTACACGGTCTCCACAACACGAACCTTGGCCGCATCATGAAAACTTAGATCCTGTAATATTTAAAAAAGGGGAAACAGACAGAGAATCGCCCGGTTCATTGCAGTCAGCTGATCGCGTGTTAACTCCTGATACATTCTTTAAAAACCTAGCAGGAAGAACTTCAAGTGCAATAGAATCAGGCAGCGGCGGAAATATAAGTACCGGAAACATATCTAGAGGTGCAGGCAATGGTCAAACACCTGTTCCACCAGCTAACTATTCAAGTAACTTTGACTTTAGTCCAGAATTAGGATCTTTGAGTGCTAGATACGAATCGAGAGGCAATCCTGCAACTATTGGTTGGGACAGTACAGGTGGCTGGAGTTATGGAACATATCAGCTTGCTGCAAATAGAGGTGTAATGAATGAATTCCACCAATGGTTACGAGTAAATCATAGAGAATTAGAATCGCAATTAAATGAAGCAGGAGGTCCAAGTGCAGCAAGAGCAGGTACAGATACATATAAAGCTGCATGGGCCCAAGTTATGGGAACTGCTGAAGGTGCTGAAGCTCAACATCAATATGCAGTTGTAAAATATTTTACGCCTGCGTCAAACTCGATTAAAACTAATACAGGTCTTAATGTTAATTTAAGATCAAAAACTGTTCAAGATGTAGTTTGGTCTACGGCAATACAACACGGAGCAGGCGGTGCAAAAAATATATTCAAAAGAGCTTTAGGATCGTTAAATTATCCACCTAATGAAATTACATCAACACAGCCCACTGATGGTGCATTAATTAGAGCAGTTTACGGGGAACGTAGAGCTAATAATGGTTCTAAATACTTTGGTAGTAGTACAGCATCAGTTAGATCAAGTGTTGTTAATAGATTTTATAATGAAGAAGCAGATGCTATTAGAAGTTTAGAACAAGAAGTAGCAGCAGCACAAGAAACTCCTCCAACTATTGAACCAACAGATAACACAGCTGAAATTAGATCAGTAACACCTACATCTAACCCAAATGTGCAGTAAGGTAAATATAATATGAGCCAATTAGAAAAAAATTTATACAAACGTGTAAAAGTAACACCGAATGCTCCAACTGCAAGTGTTGGTAAAGCATATCGTGGATTTTCTACAGTCGCAGATACTAAAAGTTTTAGCGTATATGATTATGAGCTTATAAAACAAGATTTAATAAATCATTTTCACATTAGACAAACTGAAAAACTTAGTGATCCTACATTTGGTACAATTATTTGGGATATTTTATATGAACCTTTTACTATAGAAGTCCAAGAAGCGATAATTGAAGATGTTACTACTATTATTAATTTTGATCCTAGGATTAAAGCAGAAAATATCGAAATTGATACTTACGAACAAGGTATACAAATTGACTGTAAAATTACAATACTACCTTTCAATATTACTGATCAATTGCGTTTTAGATTTGATAAAGAAAACGGTTTACTTCAATTATAAAATTATATACGCACTTTTTGTTATAAGATAAATATTATCATAAACAAGGAAAACGTACATGTCTGCAAACGATAGACAGTCAAGGTTACTTGTAGCCGAAGACTGGAAAAGAATTTACCAATCATTCCGTAACGCTGATTTTCAAAGTTATGATTTTGACAACCTTCGTCGCACAATGATTAATTACTTACGCCAAAATTATCCTGAAGACTTTAACGACTATATTGAATCGAGCGAATATCTTGCACTGATTGATATGATTGCATTCCTTGGGCAAAACTTATCATTCCGTATTGATTTAAATGCTAGAGAAAACTTCCTTGAAACTGCTGAAAGACGTGAGAGTATATTACGTTTAGCCCGTATGCTATCGTATAATCCAAGACGAAATCAAGCAGCTAATGGTTTATTAAAATTTGATACAATTAAAACTACTGAAAACATTTTAGATTCGAACGGTTTAAATCTTGCAGGTATTACTGTAAAGTGGAACGACCAAACAAATACAAATTATTTTGAACAATTTACTAAAATTTTAAATTCTGCACTCCCTTTATCAAATTCTATAGGCAACCCTTTAAAGTCTGCACTTATTTCTGATGTACAAACTCAAAAATATCGCTTAAACGCAACTAATACAGGTCAAGCAATTTATCCATTTACAAAAAGGGTAGAAGGTGTAACTACTAGATTTGAAATTGTAAGTACTGATATAAGCGGCGAAGATATTTTAGAAGAAGCGCCGTTACCTGGAAATAGTCCTGCATTTTTATTTAGAGATGACGGTCAAGGTGCTGGCAGTGCAAATACTGGATTTTTTATGCACTTCCGCCAAGGCAAACTAGAAACAGGTAATTTTAATGTTTCGAATCCAACACCAAATCAAGCAGTTCAAATCGACGCTGAAAATATAAATGATAGCGATGTATGGCTATTTTCTTTAAATAGTGCAGGTTTTGAAAATAATGAGTGGACAAAAATAGACGCCGTTGAAGGAAATAATGTAATTTATAATAGTTTGTTTAACCAAACTAGAGATGTATTTGCTGTAACAACACGAGTAGGAGATAGAATTAATCTTGTATTCAGTGACGGCGCATTTGGAAATTTACCTTCGGGTAATTTTAGAACATTTTATAGAACAAGTAGTGGAAAAAGAAGTGTAATTACCCCGTCTGCAATCGGCACAGTAAGTATCGATATACCTTACCAGTCAAGAACTGGTGTACAGCACACACTTACTGTTGGATTAAGATTAAATTATACTGTAAACAATGCAACTGCTGCTGAGTCTAATACTGAAATTAAACAAAACGCACCTGCTACATATTACACACAAAATAGACTAATTACAGGAGAAGATTATAATATTGGTCCTCTTGCAATTAGCCAAGATATTATAAAAACAAAAAGTTCAAATAGAATTTCAAGTGGAATTAGCCGCTTTTTTGATTTAAAAGATGCTAGTGGAAAATATTCAAACACTAGTTTATTTGCAGACGACGGCGTAATTTACAAAGAAGAATATACAGAAAAACAAACATTTACGTTTGCAACACAAACTGACATCGAAGGTGTAATATATAACACTGTAGAAGGTATTTTAGGAAATATTAACACACAAAACTTTTACCTTTCAAAGTATCCAAAAATTATTGTTAGTGATTTAAGTGCTTCTTGGTATCAACCGGACGAGGCTTCTAATTCTAGTACAAATCAATCAATTGGTTTGTTTAGAGACATTGATCAAAATGCATACACTGTAGGTAGTTTTACTGCTAACAGTTTACGTTTATTAGAAGCAGGTACAATGTTAAAATTCGTTGCTCCAACAGGACAACATTTTATGCCTGACGGATCTTTAATGAACGATACAGATAGCGGAGATCATCTTGGTAAAGCAAATTATAAATGGTGCAAAGTTGTTTCTGTTGCAGGAGATGGAACAGCTATAGACGAAGACGGAGTACCTCCAATTAGATTAAATGATACTATTGCATCCGGTGCATTATTAGAACAAATTATTCCTAATTTTTCTAAAACACTTATTAATGATGTAAAAATAGATTTTATAGATCAAACATTTGAATATAAAGATTTTGCACTTCGTTATGATCAATACAACAGACAATGGAAAATAGTTTTAGCAGAAGATATTAATACAATTAGTAATTTTTCTATTGGTAAAGCAGGAGATACTACTGGTGAAAATCTTGATGCTAGTTGGTTATTATATTTTAAAACTGACGGAGAAAAATATACTATTACATACCGTAATTTAAGATATGTAATGGAGAGTGAAGAAGAAATAAGATTTTTCTTTGACGCTGCTGACAAAATTTATGACCCTTCAACAGGACAAATTGTTAGAGATAAAATTGACATTCTAAATATTAACAGAAAACCTGGACAACTAGTTC
>Ga0213860_10000879_pt1 | contig 12162 bp, 16 predicted proteins | sample PICome_3_FD_160118 | JGI IMG/M metagenome (GOLD analysis project Ga0213860, IMG submission 160118) | Coastal seawater microbial communities near Pivers Island, North Carolina, United States - PICO550 | ecosystem: Environmental > Aquatic > Marine > Coastal | place: USA: North Carolina...
TGCATCAATGTAATTGATTTTTTCTTCGGCAACAATCTTCTCAATTTCGATTGCAAACTTAGAAGGTGTCAAAAATTTACTTTGAATTGCCTGCTCTAGTTCTTTATTAGGTTCCATAGAGTTCCAGTTTATCTCTAACAAACTTTCTAATGTATTCGGTAAGAAGTTTGATGTACTTTGATTTGTCTCGTTCTTCATAGACGACGCATTCTCCATTTTCACATGCCATGATAATTACAAGTTTTTTGACAGAAATTCCTGTCAGTTCGTACAGCATACAACCATATGCCATGCACTGTACAAAATAGTGATCGATCCACTCTCGTGGTTTTGGTTTTGCTGATGTCTTAAAGTCAATTATTGCTAACTCACCCTCGTATTCTGCAATACAATCGACAGTGCCCGCAATCCCTAACTGTTTACTATATAGGGAACCTTCCAGGGCATGAATATTATTTATATTCTTTAACTTATGTTTAGAGATCTTAAATAAGAAGTCAGAAATAGGTTGAACCTTGGGGAGATTTTCATTCTTGAGATAGTGCTCAGTCAGAGTGTGCATGTCCGTACCACGACTTGTGGCACGTTTTGTTATACGATCTGCTTCTTCATTACCAACCTTTTTTCTCCAATTAACAAAGATTTCCTTATTAAAATGACTGGTCACCGAAGTAATGGAGACCAGTCGGAGAAGTTCTTCTTCATCGGGGACAGAGTAATATCTCACCCCATCAATAGTCTCCCTCTCAAGTTGAGGGAGATTGATATCAATATGATTAAACATTAAAAACCTGATTCCATTTTTGCAGTGAGATATTCTTTGACAAGACCAGAACGAACAATATCATCAATCCCAAATTCGATTATATCAAAAGATGGCATTTTACGCAATACATTCATAAAGTCAACGATACCATTTCTTTCGTTTGATTTATTTAAATCTGATTGTCTGGCATCACCACAGAAACAGATTTTAGTATTCTCACCAACACGAGTGATAATACTGTCAAGTTCATGGAAGTTGAGGTTCTGAAATTCATCAACAATGACAATAGAATTGTCAAGTGTGGTTCCACGAAGGAAAGAAGTAGACCAGAACTTAATTGTTTCCTGTGCTTTTAAATTACCATACAACATCTCAAAGTCGGCATCAGATGGCATCTGGAACATATACTTGACCATATTCTTATATGGAATCTGGTAAATATCTGCCTTATCTTCATGAGAACCAGGAAGGAAACCAATCTCTCTGGTTGCTACAAGAGAACGAACAAGATAGATACGCTCATATGGTGTATATTCATTCAATACATCTTTAAGTGCATTGAATAAAGTGATAAAAGTTTTACCCGTTCCGGCACAACCATATGCAACAATATGTTTTTGCTCTGCATATGAGTCAAATAACCTTTTCTGATTATCAGTAAGTGGATCAATATCCACCAAGTAATTAGAACTTAGTGGTTTCTTTCTTTTCATCTGCTTAGTTGTCAGACCAACTCCAATTGGTTGATCATCCTTTGCAGATGCTCTTTTTCTTCTTGCCATTCTAGATTTTTTTAACGTTTGCTTTGGGTGCTTTGGATGCCTTATCAAGGACTTCATTCCATCCTGGATGTTTATTTACGAGTTTGTCTCTCCACTCACCAACATCAGTTGCCATTGGTGCAGTAGAAGGATCAGACCAATCTCGATGCCAATCAGGATTATCCTCTAGCCATTTGTCCCAATCATGAACACTCAAAACCACCTGTTTTTGCTCACCGGTTTCTCTATGTATTACTGGATATGTTGCCATTGTTAAAAGTTCAAGATGAAATATTTAGACCCATTCTAGGGCTGCGGCACATGTAGGAAACTGCTCCACAAAGATTTTCTTACATGCCTCTGCGATCTCCATGTGCTCCTTCTGAGTGCCGTTAGCAGACCTCAAAGTAATATAGTGAATCCATGAACGGACAGATCCAGACATATACATTCTAGTCGGAGTGGCAAGAGGAAGCACAAAACGAGCACACTCTTTGGCAATACCTTCATCCAACATCTCTCGATATAGATCCATAGACCTAGTAAAGAGTTGCTGCATCTTCATCTCATATTTCTGCTTCTTAAAAGGGTCAACATCATCAATACTATTTTGACGATTCTTGGTGTCTTGTGACCGAAGTTCCGGGAGGGGAATCGTCTCCGAGAGTAGGGAAGAATCAGCATACCGTTGTGAAAATTCTTGATATGTGAACGAACGATGGCGCAGCACTTGAGCTGCCAGACCTCTTGTAGTCTCAATCTCAAGAGTCATAAATGCTTGCTCAAACACAGACCAGTGATTGTGCTTAATACAATAACCCAACAGTTTTGCATAGTTGGGGTTTTCTTGATTATTGGGGTTTGACACACGAGCAACGTATGCCATTGTCTGCTCCGCATCAGGAGTTACACTTACCAGTTTTACACTCATTTACCAAATCCTTTAGAATTTTCTTTTTCAATATCAGCAATCTGCTGTTTTACTGCACGTAATTGTGATTTCATCTCTTTTATATTCTCTTGACTATAGAGATGATCTTGCTTGATTAAACGTTCAAGCAACTTTATAAGTTCTTTTGCTTTTTTAGTCTGGGTATCCATCGTCATCATTAAATACTTCGTCGTAATCGTGGTAATAATGTGGAGGATCATCAGAATCTTCCTTTTTATCCACATAAGCACTCGGATCTGAATATACCTCTGCCTTCAATGAGTCAACAAGCAATTCAAGATTTCTGACAATGAGTTTTAGTCGTTCTTTCTCCATAGCAATGTGCCGTTTCACCACATTATAACATAAAAAAAGAGGGGATGAAACCCCTCCGTAATTATTTGGAAAGAACTTTGATCTCTCCGTATATCAGTGAAAGAAATGCTACAGAACTTAGGGATACGATCCCGGCAATTTGTAGTGCTTCCATATCACTTTACATAAGTGCGACCACGATAGCAGAAAGTGCCGTGAGACTCTTTTGCTGGTTTGCGAACTTCACACTTTACACCACGATATGCGGTGTGAGTGATCTGTGCATCGTGAATAGCAGATGCTTTGTTGATCTGCTTCTTGATGAGTTGTAAGGTGTTCATTTGTCTTACTCCTGAAATACTAGGTGAAAATTAACCTTCTCTGCTTACGCAGGATCCGTTTTTCCCGTTCCTTCAGTCGTTTGCGTCCCAGTAATGATTACACTCAGGTACAGATTCCTTTACGGTCTCTACTAACTCTACAACTATATGTGGAGGTAGTTCTGATGTGTTCTTTTGAATTCTGAGCATTAATGCATCAGCATCCGAACAAAGCATACCAGAGTAAAGAAGTAAATCAAACATGGGATGAACGCTCCGTTCCGCGACTTACTTGCGTCCCACAGAGTGGGATGAACGACAGGTCTATTATAGACCCTCTTTAGTATATAGTCAAGCACTGTTGTATTTTATGATACAATCTGAAAAAACCTTAGAGGTCAAAAATTTTGGGGAATTTTTTTTCCGATATTTTTGGAATCACTTTCGCTTTTTGGTTTCGGGTGCCTTTACACCATATAGTTTAGGGTTGATCCTACCCTCAGTCTGATTCATGGTCACGAAACCTTTCTTATACTTATCATAGTAGTGATCAAAGATTTCAGATTGCTTTGCTGCTGCAGCAATGTCATAAGAACTAGCAACACCACCGTCAACTTTATATTCAACTAAGAATGAATTATTAGGTAACTCTCGATCATTTGCCTTGTCTGGATCACAATTTTCAAACAAAATTTTCATAAGATTCACGAACGTCCTCCCCATTGAATGTCAGGATAAGCTTCTGCAATAATTTCTTTTGTAATTTTATATCTATCAGACAGTTTCTTATCTTTACACAAGCAAAGAATCTCTGCCTCTAATGGATGAAGACCCTCAAGAACATTAATGAACATTGTTTCACGACGAACAGCATTCAGTCCTGGATTACCATTCTTTGTAAAGTGATAGAAGTTTTTATACTCTCTACGAATAGAGGTATGACCATTCTTATCACCAGAACCCATTGAGAAAGATTCGTTCTCGTGCATTCTACGAATTGACTCATCAATTTTTGTGGAAAGAGATCCATTATGAGATGCCTGATCTTCAAATCCAGAATAAGGAACATCTCCTTCCGGAAGAGCTGATATTACACTCTCATCAAAGTTCCAGATAAAAATAACTTTCAATGAAATATGCTCATACTTCCTGAGCACTTCAATTTTTTTTGCTTTGCTTCTCTGTTTAGAAATGAGATCTAAAACTTCAAATGCAAACGGATTATTTGGCAGATCTAATGATGCTGCTTTAGTCTTCGTCGTTTTCTTCTTCGGTGTCGTAGTCATAATTTTCAAAATTAAATGCGATTACTTCATCAGGTATTAAGTTACCTTGCTGGTCAAACATTTCTGGATGTGGTCTAGGCACTTCCCGATAGTTCATCATGTATTCTCTGGCAGTCCAACCACCTATTAGTCCCACGATAAGAAATAAAACGGTTAGAAATGAACCAAAAACTAAACTAGCTGCTAACATTTTTCTTTCTCCGGGAAACTACTTTTCTTTTCCTTGTACTGATGGAAAATTCGAAATAGATAGTTACTTCCCTTCTCAGAAAGCAAACCATCTTTTCAAAAATGATATGAAATGGTTGTGTCTGCTTTCTCTTACCTCCATTAAGAAAGAATTCAACACCACGATTTCTGTGGTCGTTGTTTTTATTTATGTTAAGATTTGATGACTTGTCGTTCTCTGAGAAATTTGATTGTGTCAACACATCCTCCCAATTTTTCATCATCACAAATTACTTGAGGAAAAGTAGATCCCTCCCCAAACTTAGCATAAAATTCATCTCTCGTAAAGTCCTCATCAAGAGTATGACTCTCGAAACTACTACCGGTCATTTCCAGCACTTGTTTTACTTTATAACAATAAGGACAATTATTCTTAGAATATACAATAAAGTTCATAAATTAATAGTATCAAAAATTAGAGTGCACGAATAGCCGTTGTTGCCTCAGTCATCTTTGTGTCTCCTGCCGCATTTTTTGTTGTGGCAGTATCAGTATCACCACTTTCTTCGGCAGTTCTTGCTTCAGAGTACAAGGTTAATGCTTCAGAATATGGAGTCCATACAGTATTATATTGAGTTTCATTTAGGACCTGAACACTATTCTTACTACCGTTTGCGATGGTAGAAACTGAGGTAGAATCTGGCAATTCAGCAAGCATTATATCAACACCATCAGAATCTGTCAACCAAACTTTAACATCCAGTCCTGCATATTCATTTACGGGATGACGTTTGTATTTTGGATTAGATGATGTCTCACAGCAATATGATCCTGTATCTGCATCAACATAGTAGTGTTTAATATATTGCATTTTTTTGTGGTAACTTTCAATTATTTATCAAGATACCATACTTTTGAGATAGTTCATGATTTTGTTGCTCCATCGTCTGAAATCCTTTGACTGTAGCCCAGCATACAATACTATATCTCATTCCTTTTGTTACCGGTTCGACTCCGTGCTTGTAATGATGATTGGATGGAAAACAAACTAACATTCCAGGTTCAGGTCTAACACGAACATGATGATCAGGAAAAATAAAATCACCACCCTCGAAGTCATCATTTAAATAAAGAACCATTGAGATATCACGATCCGTTGATTTCTTCCAGATTAAATCACCATCTGGTGTTGTCCATAATGATTCACCATCAATGTGAGGTGTATAGTGTCCACCAATGCCATAAGAAAGAATTTGAGGTATTTCACTTTCAGATATTTCAATACCATAGAAAGGATTAATAACTTCCCTCACCATATTTTTGAATAAGTCAGCAATTTTTGGGAATAGTGGTCCCATCTCAACGTGCTGAGTATCACGAACTTCTTTATTTACAATCCATTCTTTTCCACCGGTTTCGTTTGACTTATGCGGATCAAAAACGGAAAGATCAGTTTTATTTGTTCTCTCGATGTGTTCTCTTATTTCTCTCAGACCATGTTCATTAATAACATTTGGTTTGATAAGGATATATGACAAAGGATTATCAATCATGTAGATTTTTCTTTTATTATAACACTAATTATATGATATTGGGAGCAAAAGCTATACTAGCTGTTGGAAGTCCATTTGCTCTGGAACTTGCTGCAGCCGGCACAGATTTCGCAGAAGTCAATTCAGCACCAGGAACTACTGCTGTGGTATCTGTTGAATAAGTAACCTTATCCATTGTCGAAATATTATTACTAGCATCTTGACCACCACCAAAGTATCCATGTGTTGAATTACCTGTTGCACCTTGAACAACACGACCACCAGTTAAGTTTGCACCAGGAACTGCAGCAGTGGTATCTGATGAATAAGTTAACTTATCCATATATGATGAACTACCTTCAGGAAAACCAGCGTCAGTATAACCACCACCACCAAAGTAACCATGTGTTGAATTGCCTGTTGCAGCAATACCATAACGACCAGAACCACCAGCATCACCAGAAATAAATGCACTAGGAGCTGCAGCAGTGGTATCTGTTGAATAAGTAATCTTATCTACTCTAGTATAATGTGCAGGGTCATCATATCCACCACCAACGTATCCATTTGTTTCATTTCCTGTAGCACTAACAGGATAACGTGAAATACTTAAGTTTGCACTAGAGGGAAGAACTGCAGTTGTATCAGATGAATAGGTGACCTTATCTACTGAAGATACCGAACCCGCTGGTGAAACACTAATAGAGTAACCACCAGCAAAGTAACCTTGTGTTGAGTTTCCTGTGGCAGCTGCGTTGTAACGAGTAACACTTAAGTCTGCTCCAGGAACTCTAGCAGTTGTATCAGATGAATAAGTGGTCTTATCCATTGTTGAACCTATGTTGCCTGAAATGTTACCACCACCAAAATAACCGTGTGTTTGATTTCCTGTTCCCGCAGCACCATATCGTGCCTGAGTTAAGTTTGCACTGGAAGGAACTGCAGCAGTCGTATCAGTAGAATAAGTGAGTTTATCTACTGTTGATAATACGACCAAAGGTGACGCCTGAACAAGACCACCAGCAAAGTAACCGGTGTCAAATCCGATTGGTGTAATAATTGGAGAAGTGCCGGGAGATGATGTTGTTACTGGTGGATCAACAACAGGAAGTCCGTTATCCCTGGTGCTTGATTCACCCATACGATCTCTATTATTGTGAGTTAAGTTTGAACTAGAAGGAAGTGCTGCTGTGGTGTCTGATGCATAGTCACACTTGTCAAGTGATATATATCTAGTAAAGTAACCATGAGAAGATCCTCCTGTCGCTACTGTGTAATAACGATTGGCAGATAAGTTTGCACCAGGTACATATTCACTCGTTTCAGTTGAATAAGTGGTCTTATCCATTCTTGACTGCTGAGCAGGTGAAGCGCTAGGGTTAAATCCACCACCAGTATATCCATGTGTTGCATTACCTGTTGATCCTGTATATCTACGAGCAGCACTTAAGTTAGCACCAGGAACTGCAGCAGTCGTATCAGTAGAATAAGTTATCCTCTCTAATGAAGAAAAAGGAGGTCCATTCTGAGAATCACGTCCAGCAAAAACATAACCCACGGATTGAGTTCCTGCTGATCCGTGGTCCCCCCTCCGTGTAAGTAATGCTGCACCAGGTACTCTAGCAGTAGTATCAGTAGAATAAGTTAACTTATCATTTATAGATGCACCTGACGAAGAGGGCCCATTACCAGTAAAATAACCAGCATTAGTATTACCTGTTGCAGCTAGATATTTTCTAGACCATGATAACTGAGCACCAGGAACACTAGAGAGGGAATTAGTGGAATAAGTCAACTTATCCATATATGATACTCCATTTGAAGAAGGAGCAAGTCGTCCACCACCATAGTAACCTGCATCAGAGTTTCCTGTTCCTGCTAATTGTCCCCTCTCATGATTTAAGTTACTGCTAGGAAGTGCTGCTGGTGTATCAGAAGAAATGTCGATTTTTTCTACATTTGATGTAAATGATGGTCCACCACCAGCAAAGTATGCATTGTTAAGAGATGGTCCGGCACCATCAGTATAACGAGTTGCCTCATCCTGAAGAAGTTTGATACTGCTCAATCCATTAGATCTTGCTCCGGATGATGCACCAGAATATCGTGCAGCACCTAAGTTGAGATTAGGGACTGGAGAATAAGTTGATGTACTATATTGAATTTTAACAAAATTACTAGTTATTGCCGGAACTGCTCTTCCACCACCAAAATAAGCAAAGTCACCATTTCCAAAAGATGCAACACCAAATTTACCTACCGGTAAAGCAGGAACATTACTAAAATTGTCTGTAGAATAATCTAATTTTCTTACGGTATCATATATGAGACTACCTGCTCTTCCTCCAGCTACCATTCCAAATGATGGGTTCCCTACTGCACCAGAAATTCTATACGATGCCGGATACTGCAAACTAGGTGAACTAGTGCAGGTTTCCACCGAATAATCCAATTTATCAATTGTTGATACTTCACTAGGATTACGACCACCAATAAAATACCCGGACAATTGATTTCCCATTGCTGATAAATCATTTCTTGCTGAATTCAATTGAGTCGCAGGTACAGCAATTCTAGTATCATCTGAATATTGAATTTTAGTAAATGATGATGTATCAGCACCAGCACCAATGTCGTAACCTCCACCAAAGTAACCATTTGTTTGATTGCCCGATGCAGCAGATCCTGCAACTTGGAAAAATAAATTTGCACCAGGAACATTTACTGTGTCATCAGTGGAATAGGTTAGTTTATCCATCGTCGAATAAAAACCTGGAAAATAACCACCACCAAAATAACCATCTGTTACGTTTCCTGTTCCACCAAAAGACAAACGTGCCAAACTTAAACCAGTAACAGGAGCAGGTGAGAGTGTATCAGTAGAAAAATCAACTTTTTCAATTGTTGATACTAAATCAGTAGATGTTTCACCACCAGCATAATATCCGGTATTAGGAGTTGGGGGAGAGTGCCATACTGTTTCTAAACCAACCCATTCATTAAGTGGTATTTTTTCCTCCGTTATTTTACTTAAGAAAAAAACTCCTCTGGTGTTTGCCATATCTAATAATACCTATGGTTAGAATATTTCCAATATTCTAAATTGCTATACCTATTTAGAATATCATCACTTAAAATGTCTTCTGGTTTTTTAGATTTTTTTTCTAGTTTCTCACGAACATGATGCATATCTTTTAAATACCACTGATCATCAACCTCTCGATGTGAATTTTCAATGTGATTAAAATCATGTTGATAATTATCTAGTTCTAAGAACTCATAGATCCCTGCCATTGTCTCATTAGGTTTTTGAATTAGATCATCATACTCAACTAAATGCAAATACTTTTTATCATCACCACGAATAAAAGCCTGTGATTGTGCCCATAGTGCCTGCTCAACTATACCATCCTTACTCATCAAATAATGACATCGATTATCATCATTGATTGGTAATCCAGAGTCTATTAAATACTGATCTACAAATGACACTTGATCAGAATTTCTCCTTATCATTGTAATAAATGAAGTCAAGATTTCGGTTATATTTCTGACTGGACAAATGATCTTAGGATTTGGAGTAAAAAAAGTCTTAAGCATCTGAATGTTATTACTCCATGCACGACAATGATCAATGATGATTGGTTTTTCTACTTCATCATAATAATCTCCAATGATACTTGAGATGACTTTATATGCAGAATTTGGTTTTGGATATCCAAGATACTGTTCACTATCCATAAAATACTGATTAGTATAATGAGTCAGTTCCAGTACAGGACTAACTGGTTCTGTATGAATATTCGGATTCTGATTGATAATACTCTTCAGCAACGTGCTTCCGGAACGTGGAAGTCCTGCCATAAAATAATACTTTTTATTCACTAGTCCCAATCTGTAGGATTAAAGAAAAATAACTGAACTATTCTACCATTTTCTAATGAATCCCCAAAATTATAGTTATGAGAATGCCATAAATCTGTTCTGAATATTACAATACGATTATACTTCATCGGTGATAACAAATAACGAGTCCACTTTTTTCTATCAAGACCCTCTCCATAAACTGTTGTCCACCATGCCTCTTTAGCCTCAGAATATCCATATTGTTTTGCCTGCTCATCTGTTTGAGGGCATCGTTCCATCTTGGTTTTGTTGTGTATCCAGAATGATGTTCCACCCTCATCAATGCATTGTTCCGGTTTATTCAGATAACATACGGCACCAAATTCCCAAGATGGATCAACATGAACATCTTGTTTAAAACTATCAGACTCTAATGACAATCTAAAATATCCATTTTTGGGTGCTGGAATTAATTTACGATTGAGTATTTGTTCAAACCTATCGTGAAGTTCCTTTGAATAATAATTATCATCAGAATTTTTACCAGGATAAGTATATTCACTTCCAGGATCTGGGTATGGAGAGTTCAGAGCAATTCTACGAACTTCATCTGGATTTTTATAAAAATTATCCAGAACAATAATATTACGACGCATGAATTTTCCTTTTATTATAGCACTAATTATATAACATTAGAAGTCGGAAGTGCAACGATCGAATCGAGTGCGTTATCTCTGGGACTTGATGCTGCTAAAGTATGTCTCTCAACAGTCAAGTCTGCACCAGGAACAGCAGATGTGGTGTCTGTTGAATGAGTGATCTTGTCCGTTGTTGATTTTGGACCAGGTTGTCCACCACCAAAGTAACCATGTGTTGAGTTTCCTGTTGCGGCAAGACGATAACGAGCAACACTTAAGTTTGCACCAGAAGGAAGAGCTGCAGTCGTGTCTGATGAATAAGTGACCTTTTCGACTGTTGATGCTGATCCTGGTAACCAACCACCAGCAAAGTAACCATGTGTTGAATTACCTGTTGCACCCTGGTGCTGCCGAGGAATATTCAAATTTGCTCCAGGAACTGCAGCAGTAGTATCGGATGCATAAGTGATCTTATCCGTTGTTGATCTTGGACTAGGACCACCACCAGAAAAGTAACCATTCGTTTGATTTCCTGTTGCAGCGTGATCACGATGCCCAACAGGAAAACTGGCACCAGGTACTTGCACTGTTGTTTCAGATGAATATGAAAGTTTATCCATTGCTGTAGATCCTGCCGGAGATGGTCCAGGGAATCCACCACCAAAATAACCCGCATCACTATTTCCCGTTGCAGCAGCTCTATTACGATTCGATTGCATGTTAGCTGCAGAGGGAAGAACTGCAGTCGTATCTGTTGAATAAGTGGCCTTATCAACACTTACAATATATGAAGGAGAAGGAGAGGACCCGAGACTAAAATATCCAGCAAGTCCATTCCCTGTTGCAGAAAGATATCCATTTGCTGCAGTCAAATTAGCACCAGGAACTGCTGCTGTTGTATCATTAGTAAAGTTAGTCTTATCCATTGTAGAAAATGGACCAGGTTGTCCACCACCAAAGTATCCTACGTTGGGACTGGTAACTGGTAAACCAGAAGTAGAAGGAGATGGTGTAGATACAGGAGGACTTAATCTAGGAACAGCATTAGCTACCGGACTAGATGCAGAAAGTTCGTTACGTGCTACAGTTAGACCTGCACTTGGAGCCGTTGATATTGTATCAGTTGAATAAGTAACCTTCTCTGAGATTGTAGTTCTACTAGAATTTGAAGGAGTATAACCACCTGTAAAATAACCACTGTCTAAGTTTCCTGTGGCCCCTGGCTCATTTCTAGTTGCATTCAATCTTGCACCAGGAACTGCTGCTATAGTATCTGTCGAATAAGTAATCTTATCCATTGCTGTTGTAGGAAACTCATCTATACCACCACCAAAATAACCATGAGTAGAATTTCCTGTAGCTTTATTTTCACTACGACCATCAACACTAGGGAAATTTGCACCAGGGAGTGCGGCAGTGGTATCTGTTGAATAAGTAATCTTATCCATTGTCGATACTGGATCTGGAAACACGTATCCACCCCCAAAATATCCAGCTGAGGGATTTCCTACTGCTGCAGTGCATCGTCGTGCTTGACTTAAATTTCCAGTGGCTGGAAGTGTTGCAGTAGTATCGTTAGAATAAGTAGTTTTTTCTACC
>Ga0213860_10000883_pt1 | contig 12123 bp, 22 predicted proteins | sample PICome_3_FD_160118 | JGI IMG/M metagenome (GOLD analysis project Ga0213860, IMG submission 160118) | Coastal seawater microbial communities near Pivers Island, North Carolina, United States - PICO550 | ecosystem: Environmental > Aquatic > Marine > Coastal | place: USA: North Carolina...
TAATCTGTTTTGCTTCTGTAATCGTTTTACCTTTGAGTAAATCAACGAACAACGAACTACTTGCAATTGCACTTCCACATCCATAGGTTTTAAATTTGACATCTACTATCATCTCGTTTTCGTCAAGTTTGAGTTGCAGTTTCATGACATCACCACATGCAGGCGCACCCGTCATTCCTGTTGCAACGTTTGGGTCGTTGGGGTCGAATCTACCAACTGAAAATTGTTCAGGTGCATTAAGAACACCTTCGAATCTATCTATTACTTTCTTACTATATGCCATATTAATATTTATACACGTAGACGTTCTTCCCTTTTGTTTTATGGAAGTATGCAGTTCCCTCTTCTAGTGCATTTTTAATCTTTTGTGCAAAGGGTTTTAGATTCCCGTGTGCATCTTTTGTTCTGATTGTTTTATCGTGATATCTTTTACCTTCGTGTATGATTACTTTGTCATACTTTGTCATACCAACTTTCTCAAAGTTGGTTGCTTTGTAAATGATTCCTTCGTGTCCGTATTCGGTGTCTGCATAACTGACTACAGTTTTACCACCCCAATCTTTTTTAAGAAGTCTAAGAGAAGCACCAATGAAAAAACTTTCAGTGTTCTTTGGAGTGTCATCGACACAACATAATCTTCTGAGTTCGATTACATCTTCTTTACACTCACCGTATTTCATCCACTGATTTGCCATTGCAAATCTACCATAGAACATTGCACCTTTCATTTCGTCATGATGATACAATGCATAACAGTAATCTGCAATACATCCGTTGATTGATTTTGAATAGTGGTGAGTTTCAATAAAGTCTTTTATGTCTGACCTTTCGACACGTTTCACATACCAATTATTAAACATTAACTAAATTTTTTCTGTATCTTTTTAAACATGTAATAGATAGATAATCCATAAGTTGCAAGAACCGTCATTGTGATTCCTATGTAGATTAATTCTATAGGATTAAGGAAAAGAACTTGCCATACGAAGTTTGCAGCCGCTTCTGCATCACCCATCGCCTCTGGCATTGGTAAATCATTCTCTTCTAATATATCTACTATCTCATCAAACTCTTCATATGTAAGACATTCGTAATATTCTTTAGGACATTCTACTTCCATTTTAATTACCTTGCGTTACTGTAACTGAACAACCGCCTACAGTCATACATGTTTGTGATAAAGAATATGATTGTGTTGTTGTTCCTTGTTGTCTTAGATTAAGTGTTGTGGGGTCTGTTCCTGATAATGTGATGTTTGCAGTGTGTTGTGCCCAAGCACCTTTTTGTAATACTGATATATCATTATAGTCATTGTTTGTTTGTAAATTGAGTGTCTTTGCACCATCGCCTTGTTGTCTTACCCAAATATCATTATAATCACTAAAAATAAGACTTGTGAATGTGTGACCACTGGTGCTTCCTTGATTTGTTTGATGTCCTTGTAGATGATTATAATCTCCGTGTATATCTAAACGAGCGTAATGCCCACCACCTTCATTGCCATCATCTCCGTATGTAGTAGATGTTGCACTATCCCATGCAGTTCCTTGAGCCCAACGAACAATGTTGTCTTGTCCTTCTAAGTGCCAGATTTCTATTTTGTTTTCTGTTCCTGAATCATTGTATTGAACTAAGTTGAGTTCACCGCCAGGTAGTTCTGTATAACATGAAGATGTTACATAACACTGAATAGTGTTTGCATATCCTACTTGATTAATTTTAATCTCGATATCATCACCCGAAACATTCGGAATGTTTATCTCGTTATCATCTGCATAGGTCATAGGGATGCATAACACCCCTATGATTGTCAATTGTATTTTCTTTAAAATATCCATTGTAATATTAATACCAATAAAAAACCTTTACAAAAACCTATCATTCCGACTTCGTAAGCATCTAATCTTAGAATGTCCATCCATTTATAAACGAGGTCTCTATGCCAGTTCATTAGATTGTTTAACATATATTCTCCTATTTAGTTCTGCTGAGTAATATAAATTTGAATACTTGGGTCTCCGTTACCAAATTCGATAACACCCTCATATCCATCAACAGCAGTCGAAACGAAACCACTTCCACCTTGTGCAATGATTATCTCAATCACTCCGTTTACGTTTCTGTAGAGATATAAATCTCCGTCTTGGACAAATACATTATATTGTGAATCTTTGTTAAATCCTATTGATGCACCTCTGATATCGAAGTCACCTTCTCCACCTTGTTGTGCATCTCCAAATGCAAATCTTGATTTCTCTAATTCTTCAACTACGTCTAACATGTCAACTAAAAAGTCAACATCAAGAAAGTCTATATCTAATGAACTGAACCTTGCATCATAGTTCGGGTCATTTGCATAGTCATCATAGTCTTTATCTAATTCATCAAATTCTAGGAAGTCAACGTCAAGTATTCCTTGGTCGTCTTCCATATCTTTCATCGCTTCCTCTTCAATTTGTTGTTGCACCTCTTCGGGTGGGTTAACGATGAACATGTTATCAATCATGTTTACAGTGATATCCTGTATTACAACTGATTGAGTTGGTGGTGTTTCGATTGAGGATACCATAGTCGCCTCAAATGCTTTTTTAAGTGTAATCTTACCACCTTCATTTTCGACATCTATTTCACCTGAAGGTGTCACTCCATCTTCATCAGGCAATAACACTACAAGTGTTCTACCCAGTTCATCAATTGTGGTTGTAAAATCTGTTCCACGAATCGTGATTTGAGCAGTAGGTGTCTCTACGTTTATATTCGCTTTGTTTATTCTTGCACCTGTTCCTGATGCAAATCTCGCTGTTCCACGTGCCATTCGTATCGACATTTTTGATAACGATGGGTCGGGGTCATAATATGCTTCGTCAATATAGACGATTGAGTGTTCAGTCAATGAAAGTTCTTCTTCATCTAAAAACTCGATGAGCATTCTACCGTTTCCAGTTCGTGCTTCATCATAAAGAAGAACCTCACTTCCCGTTGAGATTTCAGTGTCACTATTCTCTCTTACAAGTGTTCCAACACCTGTAAACTCAGTAACATCACCTATGGGGTTAGCGTTAACCAACCCCACCAATGATATACTAAGAATCGTTAGCTGAATCTTTTTGATTGATTTGTATAGTTGCATTATCTGAAGTGATATCCAATGTTATGATACCAGCAGGAGTTGCACATCCTGTAGCACCTGATGGACATGTTCCTGATATTTGAGTGATATCAACGTCTGCACTATCACCAGTCAAATCGACTGTAAGTGAATGTGCTTCATCGTTTTGTAGAGTGTTAATATTGTTTGAATCTCCAGTTACCTCGAAGTTCCACACGATATCATCACTTTCCCAATCGATGTCAAATACGTTTGAATTACCAATCAGTATCAAATCTGCATCTAATCTTTCTGCACTAAAAGCATAACCTTGGTCTAAGTCAAAGGTGTTCGAATCACCTGTAACATCAAAGTCATAGTTTGAAGAATCCGAACTGCCGATATAACCAATGTTCCAGTCAACCTCGTTTGAGTCACCAGTAAAGTCAAGTGTATAACTTGAACTGTCTGCGACAACAGGCCCGAATAGAACGTTGTTATTCCCAGTAAAATCTAAATCAAAAGTAAGTGAAGAACCAGTAATTGACATAGAAGATAAACTTCCTGAACTACCGTCATCACCACCAACTTTGTTACCGAATCCTATTTGGTCGATACTTAAAGATAGTGTGTCACCAGTTTGAGTGATTTTAATTTCGTTATCATCAGTGGATTGTGCGAAAACAAAAGAAGTCGACAAAATTGCTAAAACAATTATACTATATAGTTTATTATTCATTTTCGTTATTTTCCTTTATGGGGTGTTTGTCGTTTCTCCCACTAGTTTGTTCGTGGGGATGACGATGTTCACCCTCAATTACCCAAAAACCTCTATCGTGTCCTTGGTATATTAATTCCAGCACTGCGGCTTCAACTGCAGTTCTCACTGCATATGTTACCGATTCATTATTACCCACTCCGTCCTCATACTCGACAAGTTCAGTTCCTTGTTCAATAAATCTGAACACGTCACCTGACTTACCATAAGACAAGACTGTCTTACGTGTTTGGACATTCAATAATACTTCACCTGTTAATACGGACACTGCTCTCATTGATACTGTAACTGCATCTTTACGATACTGTTTAGTGTATCCTATTCCAAGGTATCTTGCGCCTCGACCCCCTGTTTCCATATTTGTGTCATAACCAATTACACCCCCTTCTATTATCATTCCAGCAAATAGTAGAGGTTGTAAACCTTGGGGAGTTTCTCCCGTTGACCTTGCGTAGTCGTCTCTGGCACTACGTATGATTTGTCTCTCACGAACAAGATGGTCAATCCCATTCCTTTCTGCGACACGAAACCAAGTTCCATTCCCTGCTGTCTTAAGTGCATCGATAACCATTTCGACACCACCTTGCGTAACTGCAGTGGAAAAATCTGCGATACCTTCTCTTGCCTTTCTTTGTCCTGTTTTGTCTGCAAAGTTATAAACTGCAACTATGGGTTTTTCTTTTGCTGGTGGTAACTGCATTAATTCAATATATGATGGTAGTTTTACAACTTCAGGATTATCTACGCAAATATATTTTCTTGCCATTGTTTTTTTATAACCAACATATCCTTGTTTAACTACTGTAAATAAATCATCATTTAAGATACCATCATTATCAACATCTGTATTAAATCCCCGTGAATATACACCAGCTAAATCATTACAATCTTGAGGATTGGGTGACCACTTTGGAAATGAGGCACAACCTGACAGTAGAACAGTTGATAAAATTGTTGAATAAATTAGTTTCAACCTATCCTCCAGTATCAGGGTCTTGTGCGAAGTTACCAGTTCCTACTGGTATCTCGATGACTGTTGATGTTCCGTCTTCTGCAACAACTGTTAGTCTGATTACCTCTGCTCCTGATGCGTCTGTTATCACTTCCCACGTGATTGTGTTTCCTTCTAAAATGAAGGAACCAAAACCAGCAGGGTCATCATTTGCAAACATGGATTCAACCAATTGTTTTGCAAACTGGGCGTAGATTCTGCTTTCAAGGTTTCTAATAAATTTTGCGAGAGTAGAATTCTCTTCTTCTCTTTGTGCAGCTTTCTCTGCAGCATCCAATGCATCACGGATTGCTTTCTTCCTTGATGTCTCTTGGTTTTCAATTGTAAGATAATGGGCACCAGTCCCAATACCACTGAACGATGGGTTTTTAAATTTATGAACGATTTCCGTAGCGGATGCGTTTACCCCTACGAACATCATTATGATTAATAGTGTCTTTTGCATATAAAATCTCCACAACATTAATAAGTTCTACACCTTTACTATAATTCTTAGAATCAACTTTGGGTTTTAAACTTGACCACTTCTCCATCTTTGGAGGCCATGGACATTTTTTACACATGTCTAAAGGAGTGTCTCGTTCTACAAATTCTACGACATCCTCTAAGTTTTCATACTTACACAAATCTGATTTTTCATTCATCGAGATTGTGCAATGATATAATCCCTCTTTTGTGAGTGTTAGACAATTATCTTTTTGCCAACACTGATTCCAGTTTTCCTCTGCACTTTGTTCAACACCTTCTCCGTATTGTTCAAAGTAATCCTGAGGCCAGTATTCTATTTCAGTATACTTTTTCAAATGTTCATGTAATCCTGAATTCACAATCTTTTGGTCGATTGGCATATTCGGGTATACACTCATTATCACATTATCAAACTTTTTAGTAGTGTCTATTACACTAGGTGTAAAATTCAATCCGTTTGTTACTAGAGTTAATTTTTTGTATAAATCTTTTTGCGTTCTTAAGAAATCTACAATTTCATCAAACTGTTTGTGTAGTGTCGGTTCACCACCCAATATTTTCAACTCTTGAACAGTTACACATAACGTATTCAATTTTTCTACTATGTCCTTGACATCCTGTAGTGTCATAAGTCCAATAGTAACTTTACCTTTATAATCTAATACACTGCATCCTTTACAGTTTAGATTACAAGCATTAATAATGTATAAGTCGTAACTACCTCTTAGTAGTTTTCTTTTTCTTTTCATTTTCACGATACTCTAGAACTACATCAACTTTTTCTTTTAGTCGAATCAAGTCTTGGTCTAACATTCTAGTTTGGTCGATTACACGGATAAGTGCAAAATGCATCTTCTCTAATTCGGGGTCTATGTGTTCACTAATAAAATTCCACACGAAATATACGAAGTATCCTAAACCAACCATCATAACAACTGGGAAACCGTAATCGGTAATAAGTTGAACGACTGTAGAAGTTTCTTCCATCAATCTCTCCTCACATCTAATTTACCATCTTCTATAAAGTTTTCTGCTCTTGCAACTCTCTCTATATCAGGTCTTAATTCTAATGCGTTTGACACTAACATGTCTATCTTAATCATTTCGTTAGACATCATTCTTGCACGATTCTCTAACGACTCACAAAACATTGTAAGCGTCTTTATGCTATCAACTATACCTTCCATGATTTGTTTGATAACTAAGAATATGAAGAACCCCATGACTAATGCCATGGCAATCGGAACTCCTACCTCACCTATCAATTCAAATACACTTTCCATATACATCTATTTATATAAAAAAAGGGGCGAAGATTCGCCCCTTTTCCCGTCTTATGTGACTAGTTATTTAGCAGATGATATCTGTTTGATAACTTCTGCTTTTGTTCCTGACTTCTTAACCTTAATGTTTTTCTTTTCTGCAAGGTCGAACAACTGTTGTTTTGTGAGTTTCTTTAACTCTGCAACACTTGGGACATCACTTTTAGGTTTAGAAACGGATTTCTCTACAACTGGGGCACTGTTAGTAGTGTCCTTGAAGAGATAAACACCACCAGCAATAACTGCGATGATGATTAAAAATATCAAAAATTCCATAATATTCTCCTAATAACGTTATTTATCCAATAATGGATTTTTGTCTTTTGCCTTACCAATTGCAAGTGCTAAGACTTCCAAATATTTATACACCTTTGCCCACAACTTATCGTCAGCAGGTGTTGGTGTTAATGCTACTATAACTGAACAAATTGATATAACAACTGGAACAATCATAAGTAGATTCCAAATACCCATAATAAAGTCTATAATTCCTGAGAACATAGAACCTCCTATTTTACGTTTTTACCGTATATTTAGGAGATTATGAGTTTCCAATAGAGTATTTAGTGGTTAATTTCCACTCGCCTTTCTCTTTAAAAGGTATAATCTTTATCTGAGATAGGGGTGCAATTGGGTCTAAAATCTTTGATTTGTCGACTAATTCCACCAACTTCCATTGTTCTAATAATCCTATAATTGTGTTTCTTCGGGCAATGTCACTCTCTATTAAGTTAGTTGGTTTACCGTCCAATTGAAATAACTCTTTAAAATGGACTATGTAATACTTACCTCTCTTATGTAAGATATGACATGATTGAAATAGTTCTTGGTCTCTACGTGAAGCGATACCAATACGTGATAAGGTTTCTCTTATCTTTAGAAAATCGTCTTTTTCGGGAAATGTAACCTCTACTAGGTTACTAATTTGTTGTTCTTGGTCATTCATTATCCTTACCACCAGTTTTCATTCTTTTCTTCAAATTGCGAACATCAGAATCAGATAGGATAGCCATATAGTCTTTTGCCTGTTTATTACTTATCTGATAATATTCTTTTATGACATCAAGTTTTTTACTCACATATGGTTTAGACCATTGTGAAAACCTTTGTCTTTTCCTTAAAGTATTTAGGAAAAAAAGGTATTGAAGACGGTTCTCAGAACCGTGTCTGATGTTCATTTCATTTGCGAAATGAATGCTATCTTGGTGGTAGGATAGAGACTTATTGACAAGAAACGGTTTGTATTCCTTCTCTTCAAGACCCTCTTCCATCAAGTCTTTCTTGGTATAAGAAACTGATTTTACAAAATCAAAAGGATTTGCCATTATCCAAATAACTTTTGTGCATCCGATGGTTGTGCCACTTGAGTGTAAGCATCAATCAAGTCATCACCTTTGAGTTCTTTTCCAAAGTAAACTTCATAACCATCATGTGTTTGTCTTTTAATTAATCCACTATAGTATTCTATATCTATTACTGATTTACCATCTTCAGTATCTTGTGGTCTAGTATCATACCACATTGAAGATAGTGAATGAGCATGAATTCCCTTTACACTTTTTGCCCACTCTTCTGCAAGAATGAGAAGTCTTTGTCGTTCTACTCTATCGTTATATTGACTCATGTGTTATCTCCATCCGTAGTTTTTACTTGATGTTTCATAAACAATTTATCTGCTTGTCTTTGAAACGACTTCTCAACCATTGTATCAATTATCTTATTGAACCATTTTCTTAATTTACCCATTATGACCAACCTCCATCAATCTCTTGTAAGACTTCGTTAGTTGCACCTAGGATATCGGTAAGAGGTTCGTCAAAGATTGCGATATCTTCATGACCCTCGTCTATTAATGCTTTAACTATTTCACCAGCATCAACAATAATTTGTAACTGGTATTTCATTTCTTCTGATATACTCATTTGAATTTACACTCCGTCATTATTTCAGTGAGACATGCAACAAAGTTAATCTCACTATCCATTGCAAAAGCAGACTTGTATTGAAAGTCTGCAATAATAAGAACTGATGCTGGAATAGAACTAGGTTCCAATCTTTTCTCCAATGCATCAAACACTTTTCTGTATAGAGTGTTGAAGTCATTGTCGGAGTTTTGTCCAACCCACTTTCTCATGCCACTCCAGTTCTTGTCTTGTATCATATCAATCAACGGTGTAAGTTTCTCTTCACTAAGTGTTGCAAGTAGACCAGTGTCTATCTCGCCACCAACACCATATCGTTGGACTTCATTTAGACAACGTCTGAAGTCGGGAAAGAACTTAAGAATAAGTTCAACCAACACTTGGTCGTCATATTTGATTCCCTCAGATGTGCAAATCTCACAAAGTCTTTTGTGGAATTGTGCAGCAAGTGTCTGTTTGTCCTTTGGTGTCATTGTAAAGTCAATGACTGTTGTTCTTGAATGTAGTGGTGGAATGATTCTATTCTTGTAATTACAAGTGAATATGAATCTACAATTAGATGAGAACTCTTCAATGAAGTTTCTCAAAGCAGGTTGAACTGAGTCTGCAGAAATATAATCTGCTTCGTCAAGGATTACAACCTTCGGCCCACCACCGAGTGAAACTGTTGATGCAAAGTTTTTGATTTTGGTTCTAAGTGTATCAATCAATCTTCCTTCATCCGAACCATTGATAACGATAAAGTCAGCACCTAGTTCATTACATAGTGCTTTTGCAACCGTTGTTTTACCGATACCAGCAGAACCACATAACATGAGATTAGGAATCTCATTTTGTTTTACGAATTCTTTGAATGTGTCTTTAAGTCTTTGTGGAAGAATCGTGTCCTCAATAGTTTGAGGACGATACTTTTCTACGTATAGAAATTCTTGATTCATAAGAGCAAACCCCCCACCGAGTTTACAGTGTTATCCACCCTATGATGAGTTGGGATAACTCCCGTGTATATTGCAGAGACTGGCACAATATTCACACTAAACGTATTTAGTTTAAACACCATACTTTGAGTCTGGCTCCAATGCAATAAAGTATTCAAGGTCGATATCTTTATTATTGAAATGTGAGATACCTTTACTTGATACTGACACTGTATAGTTTCCGTCTAGAACTTTAAGGTTCTCAATCTTGAAGTTCATGTTATAGACATTACCGTCACCTTCACCTACAATCCTTGAGAATGTATTAGAAGTTGTGTTCTTCTTATCAGTCACTTCGAGTGTGATAGTAGAACCATCTGATTTAAGAACTAAATCATTTACACCTAGAACACTTGCAGCCTTGTTGAGGTCATTAAGTAGTGTAGATGATAAGTCGAATGTAATTTCTGCATTCGGCATTGTAATCATTTTATCGGGTGCAACAACCATACCTTCACTTGCAAAGAAATAGTTCATTGCAGAATTACTGTCGGTAATAGACAACGATGTGTCGTTGAATTGAAAGTCGGGGTCTTCTAATAAAGAAGTCGCACCTAAGAATTCAGGCAGATTGTAGATACTGAAATCTTGAGGAAAGTCCTCAGATACAGTTGCAACTGCAAGAATGTTTTTCATATTGGAAATCGTTTCCAATTTGTTTCCAGTTTTAACTCTGATTCCCGAGTTAATTGTTGAGAAGTTCTTTAGAACGTCCCTTGTATTATCACTTATTTTCATCACTTTTTAGTCTCCTGTTTATCGTGAACATGAAGCATGAATAGACCATAATGTAAAACCTTTAGAAGGTCTGCTCTATTCTTACCACCTTTTTTACCGTATCGTTGTGCATACTTCAATATGTTCCCGATACAAAAACCCTCACCATGTCCACTATCGATTATAAACTCAGTAGACTGGTATTTGTTTAAACTATAATGTTGGTCGTAAGTCTTGTCAATATAACTGGCGAACTCCTTTAAGAGTTCACCCTCGTTATACTTGTAATCAATACTTGTTTTCTTTTTACCAAACATATTAATCATTATACTCTGAAGACTCTGTTTCGTCAACAGGGTTTTCTGCATTTAAGTCAACCCCAGCATCTATCTTAGAATAGAGGTCTAACACTGCATTTCTAGTTTCTTCATCGAACCTTGAAATACACATTGTGATGGACTTGAGTTTGTCACCAAACATTTTGTATGCATTCACAATGTGAACAAGTCTTCTAGTCGTAATGACATCGTCAATCGCACCTTCGTAGAAAGTTTTTCTGATGATGTCTGCCCAGTCAACCAGTTTGGTTGTGAACTCTTTATCGACTTCACCAGTCAATGCCATTTCTTTTTCAAGAATTTTTCTCTCAGTTGTCACTGGTGGATATTCTTGTTGCATAGTAATCGCAAATCTCTCTAACATCGCCTCGTTCATGATTTGAGTTCCTATGAACTTTCCATCTTCTGAACCTTGACCTTTAGTGTTTGCAGTCGCAAGAATAGTGAAACCTTCTTTAGGTGACACCCACTCACCAGTTTTCTTGATTAGGTATCCTTTACCTTCAAGAACTGACTGTAGACACATAAGTTTGTTAGAACCCAAGTCAACTTCATCGAGAAGAAGGACAGCACCTTTTCTCATTGCTTTGACCACTGGGCCTTCTCTGTAAACAATGTTACCATTGACTAGAGTGTGACCACCCATCAAATCATCTTCATCAGTCTCGATGGTGATATTGACTCTGTAAAGTTCTCTCTTCAATTGAGCACAAACTTGTTCAATCATAAGAGTTTTACCATTACCACTCAGACCAGTAACGAATACTGGAAAGAAAATTTTAGATTTGATAATGTTCTTAACATCTTTGAAGTGTCCAAAAGGAACATAGTTCGACATCTTCTCAGGAATGATTTTGACATTATCTTCCATGACATTCACAACAGTCTCAGTCTTTGCCGCAACAGGCATGTTCTGAGTTGTTTGAACAGCAGGAATTGGTGCAGTAATTGGAACCACATTCTCAGGTTCATACCCACCATTATAACCACTAACAACAGCAGTCAAATTAAAGACTCCATTGTTTTTGAAATTATACCTTGCAGATTTTACCCAGTAAGGCATATGACCGATGTTATCGAAGTCTTCCTTCGTAAACTCGGTTTTGTTAGGATACGCTTTTGTCAACGTCTCCAAGAACTCCTTCCTATCAGGAGTGTAGTGAAAGTCCTTACCGTCAATGACGATGGACTCACTTCTGTCATAACTTCTTTTATCCATATTTTAGTCTCCTATAAAAGTTAATTTTCTCATCAGTTATTAGTATATAAAAAAGTGAAGGTCATTGTCAAGTCTTTATTCAATAATTCTTAAAATTCTTTGACAATCACTATCGATTGATACTTCAGTTTTTACACCGTTGACTTTTCTCATCGTTGTCAACGAACCGTTGTTCACCCAATACCTAAATGCTTTACACTCTACACCTTCTTCGGCACACTTCGATTTTCTTTCGCAATCGAACTTCATGCAAGGTGATGGCCCAACATCCATAATCGCATC
>Ga0213860_10000884_pt1 | contig 12115 bp, 11 predicted proteins | sample PICome_3_FD_160118 | JGI IMG/M metagenome (GOLD analysis project Ga0213860, IMG submission 160118) | Coastal seawater microbial communities near Pivers Island, North Carolina, United States - PICO550 | ecosystem: Environmental > Aquatic > Marine > Coastal | place: USA: North Carolina...
AACCGTTGACACAACGCAACTCACTGGACGCCAAGTTGATGTGTACGCTTATGACGACATCCGATTAAGAGCAGGGACAGGCGACAAGATAGTACTTACTGCGGCGGGCGCAGATCGTTTTCAGGTTGATTCCGACACGAGCATTCTTGCCGGTAACCTGAAGATGGGTACAGATACCGTCATTGATTCCAGCAGGAACATTACAGCGGGCACTATTAGCGGGGGGTCAACAACCGTAAGCCTAATGACTGTCTCGTCTAGCGGTACCCCTTCGTTGCTTCTTAACGATACTGGTAACGCAGGCGGAGGTGGCGCGTCAGGTAAGTTAGCCTTTGGTAATACTAGCGGCGTTGCTATGGCAATCGGCTATACAGGCAACAGCACTGGTGACTCTGACATGATCATCAGTACAAACGCCGCTGGCACTTATGGTGGCTATCTAGGCCTTGTCGCCAATGGTATTACTGACGCTCAAGCAGACATCATCCTAGAGCCTAAGACGCATGTGCGTATTGCTACCGGTGCTCTGAAGATCGGCACCAGCAAAGTCTTTAATAGCGCTCGTGACCTTCAGAACGCTCAAGCTGAAACGGGAACGACAGGACTGAGATTCAAAACAGGGGATTGGTTCTACGACGCTAGTAATAATCCAAGATTCCAGTTTGTTGCCAGCTCCCATAACTACTATAAGACTGATGGTAACTCTGGTAAGCACTTTTTCTTTGATGGGAACAGTACAACCGAATCCACCGCAGACGCATTCATCGATGCAAGTGGCAACGGGCATTTCGCTGGCAACGTCACTGCGTATTCATCGTCAGTATCTTCGGATGCTCGCCTCAAGGAAAACATCCGTCCAATTGAGTCCGCTACTGAAACAGTCAAGCAACTAAACGGAGTTGTTTTTGACTGGAAGAAAACAGAACGCGGTACAGATCAGCTTGGTTTCATAGCTCAAGAAATCGAGCAAGTACTCCCATCCCTTGTCACTGAGGTAGACACCCTCAAAGACGAAAACACAGAGACCCACAAGACGGTGAACTACGCCGCTCTTGTCCCCATGCTTGTTGAAAGCATTAAAGAACTAACCAAGCGAATTGAGGAGCTTGAAAATGGCAATCACTAATGTACGCACAGTCCAGCGAGTTGAGGTTTACCCTACAGGAGATGACCCCTCGCTGATGGTAGTTTACGAGCATACGTTCGACGACACCGACGATGATCAATTACCTGTTACGACATCAGCAACACGTCATATACACCGTTATGTAACTACCGTAGCGGAAGATGGCACTGAGACTCAGACTGCTACAGATGTTACGGGCGAAGATCAGCTTGTACAGGATATCTGTGCCGGAATCTGGAACGGCTGATGGCTCTTCAGACCTCTGGTGCAATATCACTAGGCGATATCCACGTCGAAGCGGAGGGGTCTCCTTACGCTGGAATAGGTGAGTCCTCTTTGAATGATGCAAATATCAGAGGCTTGACTGCGGCTTCTGGCTACACGATCAACAGCACATTGGGGACCCAGATTTCTATAGGTGATTTTTACGGTGCTAGTGCTTTTACAGCCACGCATACGTTGACTCAAGGCAGTCACACCTATCAAGGAAATGTCTATAACGGAAAATTTGCAACAGTGACAGGGTCAGTTAGCCCAACCACCTACTCGGGTTACACAATTTACACTCTTGCTCGATTTGACTTGTATTCAGGTGGTGACGGGATTTGGTTTTATCTTAGCGGAACTGTTGCAGTTGATATTTTTGACACTCTTGAGTTCGAGGCTACTGATGGAACTATCGTCTCTGTAGATAGGTCTGATGCAACTAGTAGTCAAGTAGGCGGGAGTTATCGGTATTGGACTTGGGATTCTGCTGATTTCGATACTGGTCATTTCACAAAAATGCAGTCTACCTTTGACGGCTCAGGTGATATAGACGTTCGCATCTCATGATTACGCTGACCTATACAAACCCAGCACCAGACGCGACTCACCTTGAGGGGACGTGGGAGTCGGCTTCCGCCTCTGGCACGTTTACAACTCCAATTATTTATGTAAACGGAGCGCAAGACATAGATGCAACCGTCGAAAAGATGAAGACAGTCCATCAACAGGCATTAGATATAGAGGCTTTGGTGGGAGAATGATTACGTTTGAGACAGTAACCAGCATCGATGAAGGCGAGTTTGATCGCCTCTTCTTTGCGTCCCTGAGATACCTCGATGGAGGCTCCCACCCTTTTTGGATTTGCGGTCAATTAATCGATACGCAGAAGAGAGATCACTATCGAGAGGCCTATCTCAGGATGCTTCAGCACTCTGATGGTGCGGTGTGGCGCGTGTCGGATGAAAGTGGTGCGTTAATGCTAAACGCCGGCATGAAAAATGGTAGCGCACTTAATTGGTGCTGTTCGCTAATTGGAGTGAACACCGCTGGGAGTCGATCCTATCTTTATGGTGATGAGTACCGAAACGCTCGTGACGCTTACTGGCAAGAGATAGGTGTGACTACTTGGACGCTGGAAACGGCTGGCCCTAACACGCCAATTCATGAACACGTCAAGAGACGAATTACGTCCAATACCTTGGGAGGCTCTGCTGTAGAAACGGTGAGGCCTATTAATGACGACATCACGCTACTAGATATTGCTATCTCATAGAGGCTTTGATGATTGACCCGATTACAGCAGTCGCCGCCGCCACAAAAAGCTTTGCAGTTATCAAGGCTTGCGTGGAAATGGGCAAGTCAGCGGAGGACACCATGATGCAGATTGGCACATGGTACGGCCACGCTAGTGACGTGCTGTATGCGGAGAAAAAAACACGGAAAGCCAACCCTTTTAAGAAGGTTGTATTTGGTAAAAGTGTTGAGGCAGAGGCCGCAAAGGCGTTTGCCGCCAAGAAAAAAATTGAGGCGCAAAGAAAAGAACTCCTCTCCCTTATCGGCATGGCTTACGGGAAGGAAGGCCTCAACGAATACATGGACATCAAGCGTCAAATAGCGCGAGAGCGACAGGAAGAGGTGTATAGGCAGGAGGAAATGATGGAGACGCTTAAAACTAGCGGCGCAATTGTTGTCCTTATGGGGATAGCCGCATCTTTGATCTCCTTCATGCTTTCATCACCTAAGCAGGGATAGCGATATGAGTATTGTGACAACACTACTAGGTAGCTTGGGCGGAAAGGTTGTTGAGGCCATAGATAAGCGCGGCCAGAGAAAGCATGACGAGAAGGCTCAGAAACTTGAGATTGAAAAGCTACGTCACACCAAGCAGATCGAGCTAATCCAGCAAGGCCAGCAACTCGATAATGCTTGGGAGCTGGAGCAAATCAAAAACTCAGGATGGAAAGACGAGTTTGTTTTAGTGGTGATCTCGACGCCTTTAATTATGGCGTTCATTCCATCGATGCAACCCTATGTTACGGAAGGCTTCAAAGCTTTAGAGCAGACGCCAGACTATTACCGCTGGCTTATTTTAAGCGTGTTCGCGGCAATCTACGGAATACGCATCTGGAGGCGTAAATGACAGGCTTTAGGTTAACTACATTTGCAGGCAAAGCGCCGAAGATTTTTGCACGGTTGTTGCCTGAGGATATGGCTCAGGTAGCGACTAATGTTCGTTTGGATTCTGGAAGACTGGAGCCTTGGAAAGACAATGCGACTGCGACTATCACCCCTGTTAACTCCTATTCTATATCTGGTAGCACTAAAACGCTCTTTAAGTTTAACGATTCAATTTGGATTGGACGTAACGAGGCCGTGGATATTGTCCGCTCACCATTATCTGAAGATGCCTATGAACGGATATATGTTTCTGGCATCGGTGGTGCTTCTGGCTATCCTCGCATGACCTTAGCCTCGATAGTGGGCAATGGCACCTTCTATCGGTTAGGCATACCAAAGCCAGCTACGTTCACGACCGTCGCCGTTGATCCGGCTACGTCCACCAAAGTAGACGAGGAGCTGGCTCAGACTAGGTCGTATGTGTATACCCACGTCTCTGCTTACGGAGAGGAAGGTCAGCCATGTGAGGCTGAGTTCGATGACTTGGTTGATGTGTACAGTGATCAGGATGTAGTGCTTACATTCCCTACTGCGGTAAGCGGCAACTACAACATCACAAAGAAGCGAATCTACCGAACCGATACAAGCGGTACTTATCGATTTGTTGCGGACGTTAATCTATCGACAACCTCGTACACCGACAGTAAGACAGAGGCCCAGCTCGGCGAAGCTATAACGTCGCAGAACTACGATCCCCCGCCGGACGACAACTCAACAGCCCACCCAGACGGTCCTTTGCAGGGACTGGTCGCTATGCCAAACGGAGTGTTTGCAGGGTTTGCCGGCAGGACTGTTTGTTTCAGTGAGGCGTTCCTTCCTCACGCATGGCCTGATGAGTTTAAGCTGGGCGTGAAGTCTGACATCGTTGGGCTGGCGCCACTGCAATCTGGTCTACTTATCCTGACCAAAGAAAAGCCCTACATGGCATCAGGCCTTGACCCTCAGGCTATGGCTCTTGTTGAGATTGACTCTACCCTCTCGTGCGTGTCGAAAGACTCAATCGTTGATATGGGTACGTCTGTTATGTATGCCAGCCCAGATGGGCTAGTTATGGCTACAGACAATGGCCTGAAGCTTGCCACAGAAGACATTCTCACCAGAGATCAGTGGCAAGAGCTGGTGCCTTCATCGATACACGGCTTCTATTGGGAAGGACATTACATCGGCTTCTATAACACAGGCTCAGCACAGAAGGGCTTTATTTTTGATCCGCGGGGAGGAAAAAACACCTTCACCGATCTTAGCTTTCACGCCACTGCTGGATATAACGAGCTAGAGGAAGATGAGCTTTATCTAGTTATCTCGGGTAGTGCAAAGAAATTTGCTTCTGGTTCAGCCCTTAGCTACACATGGAAGAGCAAGAAGTTTTATAACAGCCGTCCTATCAATCCTGCTGTAGCCAAGGTGCAGGCTGATAGCTATGGGTCTGGGATTACGTTCAAGCTGTACGCTGATGGCACTCTCCAGCATACGCAAACAGTGACCAGCGACGAACTGTTCAGGTTGCCTTCTGGATACAAGGCGAAAGAGTTTGAAGTTGAATTGAGTGGCTCAACCTCAATCAATGAGGTTTGTGTCTACGAGTCTGCCGGAGAGCTTTGATGGCAAAACGTAAGTCCACAATGGCGGTCCCTGTAAAGTGGGGCCAGCAAGAAAGACTGTTTGGAGAGACGGTAAAGGAAGGTCTCGATGTCCTGCTGGGTCATCGGGGTAGTCCGTTTCAAAGGGCTGTTACCTTTCAGGACTTGCTTGACACCAATGTGTTACGTTTGGCCTCAAACGTAGGACTTTCTACGGTAACTGGTAACAGTTCCGACTTCGAAGTGCCTACCGAAAATGCTAATATACAAATTCCACCAGCTCCTACCGGCTTGTCTGCCAGCGGTGCATTCCAAAACATCATTTTAACGTGGGATTTAAAGACCTATGTGGGGCATGCGTTTGTCGAAATACATCGACATACTAGCGATAGCATTAGTGATGCTACCCTTCTGGCTCGTGTATCTGGATTTACGGGAATCTATTCCGACGCCGTAGGGACTAACGCTAGTTACTATTACTGGGTTAGAGCGGTCAACGTAAACGACGACATCGGCCCCTTCAATTCATCGATTGGCGTCAACGGCACAACCCAACCCGATGTTTCTGTAATCCTAGATCTTCTCGAAGAGCAGATTACTACGAGCGAGCTGGCAACTAGTCTCGCAACTCAGATATCAGATATAGATTCACTGTCTAGTGGGTTAGAAACCTTTACAGGCTACACATCAGGATACATTGGTAACAGCTTGATAAGCCGACTTGAGGGTACAGAAGGCACAGCCTCATCTGCAAACACCTTGGCCGGAAATTTAGAGACGTTTACTGGGTACCTTTCTTCTTACACGGGCGATAGCTTAGCCACTCGCCTGACTGCTAATGAGAGTTTGGCTAGTTCTGCAAGCACTACAGCCTCATCGGCAAACTCGACAGCGACAACGGCAAACAATCTAGCAAACAATCTAGAGACCTTCACAGGCTATACGGCAGACTATACGGGTAGCGCTCTAGTATCGAGAGTATCGACAGCCGAAGGTGCTATCGATGATGTTGAGGACGACATTGGTTCGATTAACACATCGATCACCAACATCAACTCCAGCATCTCTACTATCAACACTGCTATTGGTAATTTAGATGATGCTCTTGCCGATGTTACGGCTGGAACCTCTAGCGTTTTCGTTCAGACTACCGCTCCGGTTGACTCTACCACAGACCCTATACCAGCGTTCTCACGATGGTATGACAGCGATGACAACAACAAAGCTTACGTCTGGATGGATGACGACGGCGATGGCACTAATACTTGGGTAAGTATTGCTGACACTCGCGTTGCTGATAATGCAAGTTCGATCACCGACTTGAATGCACAGGTCTTTGATGAAAACGACAACCTAAGACTTGCAACGGCTAGTGCATTAGACAGTCTAGATTCAACGGTAACGAGTCAGGGAGACACAATCTCCAGCCATACGTCTTCGATTACTGCGCTTGACTCTGCTGTCTTTAACTCAGAAAACCAACTCAAGCTGGTTGAAACGTCTGCGTTCACGGCACTGCAAGATGACGTCGTTGCGATTTATGACCCTGATGATGAGACCGCAATCACGATCATCTCGGCGATTCAGTCTAATGTCACTTCGCTTCAGGGCGCAGTTTTTGACGCTAATAGTGAGGTCAAGCTTGCAGAGACTAGCGTAGTCGAAGACTTAGAGAATGACGTTCTTGCCATTTACGATCCAGAAGATGCTACAAGTCTGGTGCGAGTCAACCAGTCCGCAATTAACTCCTTAAACGCCGCTGTTTTTGATGAAAATAATGGAGTCAAGCTTGCTGAGACCAGTGTGACCGCCGGCCTCAGAAATGACATTGACGCCATATATGACGCTGATGATGCGACCTCACTACTAAGGGTTGCTCAGTCTGACATTTCTGATTTGAACGCCGAGGTTTTTACAAACGGTGAAAGCCGCTTAGCAGAGCTTTCCGCATTTCAAGGGCTAGAGCAGGCAGTCACTACTATTTATGACGCTGACGATGAGACCAGCCTTGTTCAGGTTTTACAGTCAAATGTCTCAAGTCTACAAACCGCTGTTTTTGCAGACGGTGAAGTTCAGCTTGCGACGGTAGAAAGCCTTGAAGGTTTGACCAACAGTGTTGAAGCTATTTATGACGAAAACAATGCAAATAGTCTGGTCAGGCTTTTGCAGGCAGATGTTACTAGCCTAAAGGCTGACGTCTACACCGGTGGTGATCCAGATGCCGCCCTGCTACTTGCAACGCAGGAAACTGTCGGCGGTCTAGCAAGTGATCTTACGGCGATATACGAGGAAGGAAGTAGCACCGCCGTTGTTAATGTGCTTCAGTCTGATGTCTCTTCTCTAAATGCGGCGGTCTTTACTGACGGTGAAGTAGCGTTAGCGACCACTGCCGTTACAACCGGCATACAAAATCAACTTGATGCAATCTACGACCCTAATGATGCTGACGCTGAAACGCAGGTATCGATTATACAAAGTGACATTTCAGACCTAAACGCTGAAGTGTTTCTAAACGGTGGTTCTCGTCTCGCAACAGCAGAAGCTTTGTCAGGGCTTACTAATAAAGTCACCGCTATTTATAACCCTGATGACCCTGATGCTGAGACTCAGATTAGTTTAGTTCAAGGAGATATATCGACTCTTGAGGGAGCTGTCTTTGACAGCGATAACAATTTAAAGCTCGCGGAAACGTCAGTTACTGACGGCCTGCAAAACAACATTGATGCCATTTATGACCCCGACGACCCAGACGCCACGACTCAGGTTTCGCTTTTGCAGGCAAGAGCAACATCGCTAGAGGGGGCGGTATTTGATTCGAACAATGACGTGAAGCTTGCTTCGGGTTCTGCCCTGCAAGAGCTAACAAATGATGTGTTAGCCATTTATAACGCCGACGATGCTGACGCTGATACTGTCATCGGTTCTATTCAGACAGACGTAACTGCGCTAGAGGGCATCATCTACGACGAAAATAGTGATGTGGCGGTTGCCTCTGCTACCGCTGTATCGCTTCTGAATACAGAAGTATGGGGCGACGGGGTAGATCCAAGCTCAGCAACATCGTCAAGAATCGATAGCTTGATAGCAGTCATCGATGACGATGAAAACGGTCTGTCAGCAGTAAGTGAGGCATTGAGCACCGTTACTTCAGAGGTTTACCCGCAAGGCGTAGGTAAAACTAGCGCTATTGGCACGTTAAGAACCGCTGTATTTGATTCAGACAACAACCTGCTACTAGCAGAAGCCACTGCCGTCAATGCATTAGAGACCGAAGTCTTCGGTACTGGAGGTGCATCCGCCAGCAGGATCGATGGATTGTATTCAGCCATTTATGACGAGGATGACAATACTCTGTTTGCTTCAGCGTCAGCCTTTACAGACTTACAGACAACAGTGTCTGGTGAGGGAGGTCTGGCATCTAAAGTAGATAACATTGCGACGGCGATGTTTGTTGAGGGCGATACTTCTGGAGATCTAAACCTAGCAACTGCGGAAGATCTGAGCACCGTAACAGCTAAAGTTTTCCCAGATGGAACTACAGAAACTTCAAGAATCGAACAGCTTTCTTCTGCTGTATGGTCTGGTGGCAATCCAGATAATGACCTTGTTCTTGCCTCAGCCGATATTGTTTCAGACTTGGAGGCTGTAGTTTTCCCAGAAGGCGGCGCACTAGCATCATCTATCGAAACTTTGCAGGTTCAGGTTCAAGGTGAAGATGGGAACGGCGGAGCGATTGGCTCAATACAAACCCTGCAAGAGGTTGTTGGAGATGAGAACGGAGGATTGTCTAGCCAGTATTCAGTAAAGCTGGATAACCACGGACATGTCTCTGGGTTTGGTCTGTCAAACACCACAAACAACGGGACGCCTACCAGCGCATTCATAATCAGAGCTGACAAGTTTGCGCTCGTTAATCCGGACGCCGAAAACACGCAGTCTAACGATCCGGCTAATAGCACGGACGTTATCGTTCCGTTTACTGTTCAGGCCAATGCGATCCTTGATGAAGATGGGGCAACAATTGTTCCTGCTGGTGTATACATGGACACCGCATTCATAAGGAAAGGCTCGATAACTAATGCATTTATCGAAGATGCAACTATCGACTACGCCAAGATTGCTAGTGTTGATGCTGAAACAATTACCACCGGAACGCTAAACACGTCTCGATTGAATCTAGACGACTCAACACTTACGTCAGTTAACGGCGTCTTACAGGTAGGAGATTTAAACGCCAGCAAAATTACCTCTGGAACCATCTCTGCCGATGTCATGGAAGGCACTACCGTTTACGCCAACAAGCTTACTGGCGACGTTAGTGTCATGACGAACTTCAGAGACACTACTACTCAGAATTTTAGAGGTGGCGCTTATAACGGAGATTATGGAGGAACTCTTAAATTTCTGGAAGAGACCCTGCCGGCTAGTAGCCATGAAACTGTAGGCCATATTCCTTATGCACAAGCGTCAGGTTGGTTCAGCTCTACATCCAGCAAGACGTACTCCATCAAGATGTACATGAAAACGGCATCTAGCGGCGGGTCAAGCACCACGGTCGGAACTGCCACCACCGCCAGTTCATTTACAAGCGGCGGAACTACCTACTACTACGTTCAAATCAGCGGAAACAAAACAAGCCTTGTTGGAACTGGTAGCACCATAACGTCCGGTAACAAGTCTCATACCGTAACCAGCGCCACGTACTTCGCAAGTTCAGGCTTAACGATAATCTATTACACCTTGGTCACTGGCAGTGCTTTCAGCACCGGAAACTCAATATCAACAACCGGATCTACCGGAGGGAATTGGACGCTAGTTGGTGAAACGCGAGTAAAGGCGACAACCAACCTCTATATGCCCTTCTCTCTTTCGGGAACCTTGGGTAACAGAACTACTGAAGCCGCTGACATGAAGCTAGAAATGACTAGATACGGCAGTTCGGGTGTAACTGACGCTGATACTGGAAACGCTTTGGACAATATTGGTGAAGTTACAGGAATGATAATTGGTATGCGCTAGTGTATTGATTTCTTTGGAATTTTGTGTATTGGTGATATAAAATGGCATTAGAGTTTGCTGACATTCGGGATTACTGGGATGTCATCAAAGACGGTCTCATGGAAATCCACGAGCAAGTGGACCCAGACTGGAGACTGGAAGACGTTTACGCATCATGCGTGAACGGTGATTGCCACCTTATGGTGGACCCCGCACGGACAAGCACTGGGTTTTGCGTACTTCAAAGTATTCCGATCCCTTTTCGGAAGACTAGTAAGTTGCTGATATGGATAGCCTACGACCCTATCCCAGAAAGTGCGGTCACTTACGCTGAAGAACTTGAAACCTTAGCCCGAAACACTGGGCATGAATCGATTGAAATATGGACGCCTCACAGTGGGCTGTCCGAATTAGCACAAAGCTTTGGTTACGACTTCAAATACGTCGTGGTCAACAAACGATTATAGGTGACATATGAGCGGTGGTGGCGGCGGAAAACCCGAAGAGTTAGAGAGCAAAAAAGCCCTAGCTGAACAGGCGGCTATATCTCTACAGCGTTACGGTCAGATCTTCGTTCCGCTAGAAAACTCCTACATTCAAAGCACGATGAATCAGTTTGGAGAGCAAGCCTATCAGGACCGTATGGGTCAGGCGGCTACTCAAGCGGCAGGTGTTTATGAAACAGGAATGGCCGACTTCCAAAACGCGGCAATGATGCAACGAGGTCTGGACCCCTCAATGGGCGCCTATCAAAACGAATCAGCGGCTCTCCGAGCGGCTCAGGCTAGAGGCGTAGGGCAGGCCATGTCCGACGCAGGTCTGAGCAACACAGATCAGGCTTATCAAGGTCTAGCAAATATCGTAAAGATGGGCCAAGGCCTAGCTACGGACACTATGCAGGGTCAGATGGATCTTGCTCAGAATCAGATGGATCGAGTAACCGCTCAGGCCCAGCGAGATTTTGGTGCTTCTAGCAGTCTTAGAAATCTAGCCGGAACTGTTACTGGCGCAGGCGCTGGCACGGCCTTCGGTCTTAACAAGAATTACGGGGGATAATCATGTTTGGTCGGATGGGCAATTATCTTCAACAGCTACAGCAGTCTGGGAACCCTAATTTTCAGCAGGTACAGGACTTTTATTTCCCAAATCCAGATGCGACATACAGGGGGGCGCCAACCTATTCCGGCGGCATGGGAAACCCTTACGCGAGCATCAATCCATACCGATATTCATACATGGATGCGAAGGAAAATCCGGGCGATAAGCTGTTCGCTGACCTGATCAGAGCGCAGACACAGGACTATATGACGCGATTTGCGCCCATCGAAAATTTCTTGGCAAGTGAGATTACCGCAACAGGAACTAAAGCACTTGCAGGCGATCTTCAGAGAACTCGAGACGCGATTGATACCTCCTCTGCCAATGTTCAGGGAACAATGAATCGTGACGCGGCACGTTACGGTGTCGATGCTCAGCAACTAGATCAAAACACAATGACTTCTGCTTTGGTTGGCGGTCTTAATGCCACAAGAATGCGTGATGCAGATCGTCGTTTAGCACTGCTAAGCGGTATGGGCGGCATCACCTCGAAAGCACAACAGGTGGGTAGATAAATGAGCATTATTGGCACTGGATTTGGCTTGCGTCAGAGGGCGCAGGAAGGCATGTCGGCAGTTGCAAAACTGGAGGCTCAAGAAAACCAGCAACGTATGGCTTTAGAGCAGGCCAAACAGGCCCAGCAAATGCAGATGTACGGAACCTTCGGTGGTATCGGCGCCTCTGTTGGTACGCCAAAAGCCATTGAGGCTTATAACGCATTAAAGCCTGTTTCAACAGAAGCTGTTTCGGGATTGGTTAAACAGCAGGCCGCAAACAACACGGTCGTTCAGACAGGATTGCAGTCTCAGATTGATGCCAAGCTTGGTGAAGAGCTGGGCAGAAGGATTGTGGAGAAGACAGCCGAGCA
>Ga0213860_10000886_pt1 | contig 12103 bp, 13 predicted proteins | sample PICome_3_FD_160118 | JGI IMG/M metagenome (GOLD analysis project Ga0213860, IMG submission 160118) | Coastal seawater microbial communities near Pivers Island, North Carolina, United States - PICO550 | ecosystem: Environmental > Aquatic > Marine > Coastal | place: USA: North Carolina...
CCTTTGTTTACTTTGGTGATAGTGGAAGTGATACAGACCATTATGTATCATTTGATACAAGCGAACAAAAATTTAATTTTTCAAATGATATACTTGTCAATGGTTCAGCCATTGGTGGTGGTGGGGTTACATCAATTAAAAACTTTTCAGGTCCATATGTTAATACAAATGGATTTACAGCAAAACAACTACCATTAAGCAAAACATTATCAACAGGTGATAGAATTGGATTATCCGTTATCGTAGGTACAACAACAAACTATGGAACACGAACACAACAAACCGTTTGGTTAGAAGTGGGAACAAGTAGTCACGGATTATTGTTTGCTTATTATGATAATAGTACAAGTACAATGAGATTATATTCAGCAGAAGTATATATAAACGGAAGTGGTAATTTATACATTGATGATGCAGTCGCTTGGACAGATGGTGCATTTGGTCACGGTGGTTCAAGTACAACTGCCATCTATGTGATGGATGTACTAGAGTACGCATAAGGAGGATAAAATGATTAGACATTTATTATTAAGTGAAGACAACTCTATCAATGCTTTTGTAAACGAAGCAACAGACAAAACAATCAAAATCGATATTAGTGATGCAAAATTTAACGAATTGTTTGAGAAGGGACTTAGTTTATGGAAGTATGAAAATGGAAAGTTTGTCTTTCAACAAGAACAAATTAACAAACGAAACTTACAAGAAGAATACTTTGAGATTAAAGGTTGGTTGAGAGAAAACGACTGGAAGTTTAATAAAGTGTTTATTGGTGAGTGGGTAGACACAGACCCGAGATGGGTAGAGTACAAAGAACAAAGGGCAATCAAACGAGCGAGGCTCGATAAAATAAAAGAAGCGTTAGGAGAGTAAAATGAAGTTTATATTAAAAGACGGTTACATCTTCCCAATACACGCAGGTGTACAAAAGAGTGGTAAAATTAGCGCCGAAGTCGTTATAAAGTATGTAGAGGGGTCTGGTACCCGAAAATACTCTTATTCGTTAAATAACAAGCCTTTCAAGGCTCTTAAAGACGGTAAGATTGTATTTGAAGAGAAAGATTTACAAGGCCCTCACATTCAGCTTAAGATTAAGGCACAAGGCCCAGAAGACAGCAAGATATTCAAAGCAGATGCAATGCCTTTGACCAATGTACTTGTGTTTGGAGAAGATGCTGAACAAGCATATCCGCACCGTATCCGTGCGATGGAAAAAGAGATACAACACATAAAAGAAACTTCTCTCAAGATTTTAGATTATGTCGAAGAACTTGAGAAAAAAGGAAGGTTACTATAATGGCAGATAATTTTGACAAGGCAAAACTAAAAGCGGCAGGCGTTTCGGGATACAACAAACCGAAGCGTACGCCAGGGCATCCGAAGAAGTCACACATTGTAGTAGCGAAAGAAGGCGGTAAGACAAAGACGATACGATTCGGACAGCAAGGTGTCTCTACTGCAGGTAAGAAAATGGACAAGAAGTCTAAGGCTAGAAGAAAGTCGTTCAAAGCAAGACACGGCAAGAACATAGCGAAAGGAAAAATGAGCGCAGCATTCTGGGCGAATAAGGTGAAATGGTAATGAAAAAAGGATTTCATAAAACAAAAGACGGTCGCATAGTTAAGAAGGGTTTATACTACAATATAAACAAAAAGAAAAAATTAGGTAAGAAACCAAGAAAAGTTGGAAGCAAAGGCGCACCAACGAAAAAAGATTTCTACGAGTCTGCAAAGACTGCGTACAAAAAATAGTAGGAGAGGTAAAGAAAATGCCAAAAGGAATCGGTTATGGCAAGAAGGCCATTAAAAAACTCGGGAAGAAAAAGGTTGAGGAACTAAGAAAGAAAAAAGGAATGAAGCCGTCCAAAGATTTTTATATGATGGCTAAAAAGTCCGGTAGACGATAGGGGGCTACAATAATGCAAGAGATATTAAATTATTTAGAGAATAGTACATTAGTCGCAAACATTATATCATTTGTGGTATTAGGTTTTGCTGGCGTACTTGTTCGTTCAATTATCAAAGGTGTAGGTGCACTAGCTGAAAACAAAGCAGAGTTAGAAAAGCACGCAAACCTAGCTGTACAACTTCGTGCGATTGCAGAGATTACATTTCAATCAACAATGTTATACAAGAACGCAATCATAAACTCTAGTTTACCGCCAGAAGCAAAAGAACAAGCGTTAGAAACTTTTGAAGCGGTAAAGAAAGCATACGAAGAGTTATTACCAAAGTTAGAAGAAAAAGAAGAAGCGAAACCTGCAGCAATTAAAGAAGCTGTAGAAGAGTTGAAACAAGTTGGAGAAGACGCATTATCTAAACTAAGAAGTCAACTAAAATAAAGGAGGGGCAGTATGAAAAGAAGAATACTACTATGGATTGGTTATGTTACCTTTTCTTTGCTCATACCTATATTTATTGTCAACATTAAGTTTCCATTTACAGATTTGTTTGAAGGCAAATCAACTTGGTACAAAGTGAGTATAGGGCTAATTATTGTATTAGCTATGATATTCTTCTTCTTTAGGAATCGCATCGTTGAGTTTGCAAAAACATTTAACCGTGTCGATATACTTAGAGGAACAACAATGTGGGCGGTATATGTAACACCGTTTGTACTTGCGTTCTTATTATTAAGAGTTACAGCAGGTTTTACAGAAGAGTTTACATTTGTCGTGGGTTGGTGGACAGTATCCTATATGATAGGCGGTATCTTCCACACACTAATACACAAAGACAAAGTAGAAAAGTTTAAGGAATGGGTGAAGGAATAATGTGGCAAAAAATAGGGAGAGTGGCACCATATGTGCTATTATATATATTTTCATTTGCAGTAGTCGGTTTATTTAATTTTGTTTCAGCACAGTTTCGTTCAGATATTATCACTAGCTCCGAGTTCTGGAACAAGACCATCTCACAAAACCTGGCGAACTTAATTGTCTTCTCAACAACCATTAGCTTGTTTAACAACAAGAATATGGAAGAGAACAAAGAGTACTTAGAAATGAATAGTACTGTAACTAAAGCGGTTCGCCAAGACATTCAATCAGACTTCGGTCAATGGGTGTTTGACAAAAACAAAGTAGAAAAGAAAAGAACATACATAGAACAAATAAATGGCATTATAGCTAAAGAAGAAATAAAGGCAAAACCTGCAGACTTGAATGTGTGGTACAACGGCACAGAGAAAGACAAGAAAAGAAACAGATACTGTAAGAGAAGAAACAAGTTACTCAGGTTAATTGATGAGAAAAGATTGAATAAGTTTATTATATCAATGAAGGTGGATTACGACGAAATCAACCGTTCGTTTATAGAAAGTGGAGAAGCAAAGGAGACGAAAAAGCAAAATCAAAAACTTGCTGGACCTGGTAGAATTATCAAGGACAGTACGCCAAGATTCTTGCTAGGGTTTGCATTTGTTATATTTATCAACTCGTTTATATACACAGCAAATGTTGGTGATGTTGCATTTTGGTTTCAAGTGTTCTTCAGTTTAGTTATCTTACTCTATATGTTTATTATGGGTAGAAGCTACGCGGAGGATTATTTAAAGAAAGTCTTAATCGTAGACTTACAAACACGATTCAATATTATTAGAGATTACCTTAGTGATAAGGTTAAGGAGGTCAAAAATGGCTGAAAAAGATAGAATAGAACAAGAAGCACAGGATATTTATCAAAAATATTACACACAACAAAACGACCCAGCAAAAGCAGGTTCTGATGCTTTTCGTCGTGCAGTTGCAACTCAACTAAGACAAAGCTACGAGCAACAAAGAAGAACAGGAGAAAGTTATTCTGACTTATACCAACAAGCGCGTAGACAAGCAACAAGAAGAGGTGCTATGTCTGATGTATCTGGTTTTAGTGGTGGTCAAGCAAGAGGGGCTGCGGCTAGAATGAGTGCGGCTGAAATACAAGCATTGTCAGGTATCGCAGCACAAAGAGAAGGTGCAATCCGTGATATAAGAGGACAAAGACAAGCAATACCAAGTAACGCATTGATTGAAGCACAACAAGCAGATGATTTCACTAGAGCAAGACAAGCGTTAGAAACAGAGCGTATCGAGGCTATACAAAAAATTGTAGGTAATGCACAAACATATGAAGGATTAAGTGACAAGAGAAAAGCGCAACTTAGAGCATACGGAATATTCGGACCAAACGATTTATATAGAGCGGTAATGGTTGGACAAGACCCAGGTAAAGATGCTCCTTCTGAAGCAGAAAAAGATGCAAACTCGCCTTTCTCTCTTCCTGATAGCTATACTGGTAAGTATTAAAAGGAGGTTTTTATGGCATTAAATTACAAATACGAGCCCTACAAACCAAAGTTGCCAGAAGACTTAACAATTGGCAAGAAAGACGAAAGTAAAGAAAAAGCAATAAAGTCACTAGAAGCACAAAGAGATAACCTAGAAAAAAGATTTGAACAGGTAGGAGAAAAGCCAGAACCAAATAGAAATGTGTTTGAAAAACTTTTTAACCTACCTGCGGGTCAGGGTCCTATAATGGATTTTATTGAACTGATAAACAGGCCAGTAGAAGCAACTAAAGGGTTTGTTTCTGGCTTACTTGACGATGACCCTAGTACAGATGCCGGAGAAGAATTTTTTAGAGGACTATCCGGCGAAAGAGGAATGACAAGTTTTAGTGAAGAAGTTGTCGGAAAAATATTTAAAACAAACACAGATAATTGGAATGGTATTGTTAAGTTTGCTGTAGACTTCGCAGGAGATATGGCTTTAGACCCGTTAACATATGTACCTGCTGGTGCATTTCTCACTGGTGGTAAAAAACTTCTAAAGATAGGTAGTAAGACCGTTTCTGCAACACTTATTGATGCTGCTTACTCTGCAGGTAAAATTATAAACGCTGCTAAAAAAGGTGGTAGAGCAGGAGCAAGAGCAAAAAAACTTATAATGGGAAGTAAACTTTTTACAGAGTTTAAAGAAAAGTTGGCGAAGAAAAGTTTAACTGGTGCAGCTGGTGAAGTTGGAGAAAAAGCTACAAGAGATTTTTACCAAGGCTATTTTAACGAAATGGCTAAAAAAGCTGGTTTAGGTGATGACATTTTTGAAGTAGTACAAATGGGCGGTAAACAAGTAAACGGAAGAAATTTAAAAGACCTTGATGTTTGGACAAAATATGTTGACCAAGCAACAGGTGTTGTAGACTATGTTAAGGTTGCAACAATAGAAGCAAAATCGGTTATAGATATAACTGAAAAGTTTGGTACAGCTTTTGCACTAAACACAACATTTAACGCAGCAGACCTTGCGGCAGTTATTGCAGGTAAGGGTATGCAAAAAGGAGCAAGTCTTGGTAGACAGTTTTTAGAAGGTGTTAAAGATGTTATGGTTAAATATAAAGGACAAAAACTAAGTATACCTGAGTTGTTACTAAAAAATGCAAACGACAAGAGTATTGATGTTCTTAATCTTTTGAGTAAATCAACAACATATGTGGCTCCTAAAAAACATTTACAACAAGTTACTCAAGCTATATCTGGTTTGTTCTTTGATGATTTAGCAAAATCAGGTGTAGATTATGTTGCTTTTAGAATAGGACAAGGGGTTGACGACTTCATTACATTGTCTCTTGAAGGGGCAAGAAGACATCTTCGTTTTACAGGTCGTGTTGGTGTAAAACCAAGCACTAAAGTTTTAACTAAAAATGTGGGTGTCGCTGTTTCAGAATTTGTTACAAAAAATATAAATAAAACACCAATTGCTGATATTGTAGGAAAAGGCTCTAAACTTGTAAAAAGAACATTAACTTCTATAAAAAACACAACTACAAAAGGTGTGGCAAAAACATTTAAGGGTAAAGCTGGACAACTTGTATTAACAGGTATAAATGTAGATGATGCTGCAAATTTAATTGGCAAAGTATTTAATGACGCAGACGGACTTGCTGTAGAAATTTTAGATGTTGCTAAGATTGCAGATAATGAGTTTGTTTTAAGAACAGCTAAAAAAACAGTGTCTGGTGATGCAATAAATTTATTATCAAACATTGATTTGTTTGACGATGTTACTGGTAAAAGATTAGTTTTTGCAGACCAGCTTAGAAAAATAGACGAAACAGAAGCATTTGCAGAACAACTTATAAAAGGACAAAAAGCGAATGTAGAGGAAATATCTTTATTATCTAGGTTAGCACAAACACAAAAAGCAGTTAAAGGAAAAGTTGCTATAGAGGCTCCTAAGTTTGTTACAAAAAGTGCAGAGTTTTTAAAAAGTGGAATGGACTTACTTAAAGGTTTGTTCGACAAAGGCGCTGGTTTTACTAAAAAAGCACTATCAAAACTATTAAGAATAGCAGGTCGTTCCGGTCAGTTTGTTAACCAATACTCTGGTAGGTTGGCTAGATACTTAAAAGAACTAGAAAAGAGAGGCATTTCTCGTAAAGTAGCTACACAGATTTTAGAGTCTGGTGGCCAACTTGTTAAACAGGCAGACGGTACTTTTAAATATGTAAGTAAAAGAGCGTACTCTGTACAAGAAATTTTTGAAAACTTAAAATTAAACATTGCTGATGGTAGAACAGATATTTTACTTCCTTCGTTTGGTGGTAAAGACCCAGAAAGGTTAAGAAAATTATTTGAAAATAGAATAAACAAATACTACTCAGAATCAATATCAGAGCTAGATGATGGCGTAAAAGCATTTATAATTAAAAAAGAAAAAGGCTCATTTGCAATCAAAGTCACAGATGATTTTAAAGAAAGAGCTTTTAAAAGAAAATACAGAACTTTATTAAATAAAAAAGGTTTTGCTAGAAAAAATTTAGATATAGGTGAATACTTCTTAGATGACGCAACACTTAAAATATGGAGAGAAAACCAAGATATTATATCAGACTTTGCAACATTAAGAGACGATGTTGTTAGAGTAATGAAAGAAGAACTTGGATTCCACGAAATGGCAAAGATACTAGAAGGAAAACAAGGTTACCTAAGACACACTTTAACAGATGCGGCGTTAGATATAAAGAAAAAAGCTGCTCCGTCTATTCCTGACTTATTCTCTAAAGAAGGGCTAGATTTACTTAGAAATAGAACATACTTAGGAACTGCAGACGAAGTAAACAAAGCTATGAAAGCATTTTATGGCTACTCTGATGATATTTTTGATATGGACATACAAAGAGGTATGGAAGACTTAATACAAATAACAGGACAAAAATTAGAACAACATAAAGTTCTTAATATGATGTTAAAAGGTTCTGATGATACAGGTAAGTCTTTCTTCCAAGTTGTTACTATAAGAGGGCCTAAGGCACAAACAGAGGCGTCTAGGTTGTCTAAAGATTTTGTACTACTAAAAGGAAAAGAAACTTTTGAAGGTAGATTTTCTAAATTGTTTGCAGGCCTTGACCCACAAACAAAAAAAGTATTATCAACATACTTTGTTAACAAAGGTGCATACGAAACACTAAAAGACGGAACAACAAGAATATTAAAAGACAAAGCAATAGCAATACAAAAAGCAAGTTTTGAATATTTAACACAACTTAACCGTGCTTATATGGAGTTGCCTGGTTTTATAAAAGGTTATGATAAATTTTTAAATGCGTGGAAGTCTGTAACACTTGTTAGTCCAGGTTATCATTTACGAAACTTACTTGGTAATATGACAAACTCTTACTTAGCGGGTATGAATGTTGCACAACAACTACGATACTCATTGAAGGCTTTTAAAGATTTTGGTAGATTTAAAGCAGTAAATAAAAGAATCTTAGGCTTAGGAACAGAAGAAATTAAAGAAACATTTATAAGACAACTCGGTAAAGAGGCAGGAGAGAAAAAGATAAGACGATTAACTTTTGAAGGTGTGTTAGAAAGACCGGACAGATGGGATGTAGAAGATTTAGTTCGTTTTGATATTAGCCAAAAGGAAGCAGAATCATTTAGAAGAGTTATAGATTTTAAAGAATCAGGAGCAGCACAATCCCACAGAGGTTTCCGTGACCTAGAAAGTGTTAAAAAGTCACTAGGAAAAGGAAAAAGACTTGACCAAAGAATTGTTAAACTAAACTACAACGCAGCAGAAGCAGCGGATGATTACCAAAGATATATGCTTTATCAATGGGCGTATGATAAGAGTTTTAAAGGTTCTCGTAAATTAGGAATGAATACTGTAGAAAGAACAATAATGGCACAAGGAGACGCATCTACAAAAGTGTCAGAAGCTTTGTTTGATTACTCACATTTGACAGGTTTTGAAAAAGAATATATGAAGCGTTTGTTTCCGTTCTACACATTCTTTAAAAACAACATTGTATTCCAAACTAAGAATATGATTGCAAGACCAGGTAAATATGCTAGACTAGGAAGAGCATATAAAGGTTATGTTGAAGATATAGCAGGTATGGACTTAGACGCTATGCCAGATTATATGCAAGACAATATGTGGTTGCCTATACCTATGAAGGTAACAAGAGACGATAAAGAAGCAATTTCATTTCTTAAAGCAAACCTACCTGTATCGGATTATTTGCAAATAGTAGAAAATCCATTTAGAGAAGGTATGAACTTCTTAAGTGCTCCTGTCAAACTACCGTTAGAGTTAGGCTCAGGAAAAGAAATATTTACAGGAAGAGAGTTCCAAGGAACATTACAAGCAATGAGTCTTGATGATGGTGTTGCACCACAACTAGGTCCGTTTATACGAGATGACAGAGGTAACTTATCATTCAGAGATGGAACAATGCAAAAAGTAGCACAAGAATTAGGCTTAAGAGTTCCGATGAATTATGCAAGTGTTATTCTTGATATGTTAGATACTGCATTCCAAAAGCAAAGTTTTGGGGAAGGAACAACAGACTTCTTTACAAGATTAGGTGTTGTTGGAACACAAACAGAACAAAACTTGAGACTAACAGACTTGTATCAAGATTTAGAAAAACTTAGAGCATCAAGAAAAGAATATGAAAGAATAACTGGTGAGAGATTACCAGGTAAAGAAAGGGAAAAGAAAAAACCAGAAGTACCAGGCCTTGACGAGTATTTAAGAAGTCTTGGCGGATAAAAAAAAGAGCCGTTTGGCTCTTTTTATTTTAACTTCTCTGCTAACAATGCTTCTAGGTTTGCACCTGTGTCAGCTAATGTTCTAAGTTGCATTAACAAATCTCTATGTGCTTTGATGTAACCATTTGTTACAGTTACAATCTCAGACATTCTTTTTTGTGTTTCTTCTAGTTGTTTTTCTAACTCAGCCACTGTTGGCTTTTTTGCTTCTTTGTCAGACATAATATCCTCCTTATGCTATATTACCTGCTTCTTGGTATAAGAATTGTGGTCCATCGTACCATCCTAAGACTAAGTGTAAGTCTACAGTTGCACCTTCTGCAAATGCTTTTAGGTGTGCTGCCGCTGCTTCTGACCCTGCTAATCTTGAGTCATAACGCACTGGGAAAGTTAACTCCCCAATAGTAAATGTAAATGTGAGGTTGCCATAGTTATCTTCGTTGATTGCGCTAATGGTTACCCCTGTAAATGAGAAGTAGTGTCCTTGTAAGTGTGACAAGTCACCAGATAAGTCTGCTGTGTTACCGTCTATAACTGGTAAATCTGACATTACTAAGTCTGCAATTTTAACTAATTCACTTGGTGACAATTGGTTCATACCTTTGTATGCGCCTCTTGTACCTTTGATTTCAACAACATCGCCTAATGCTAAGTCGCCAATAAAATCTGCACTTGCATCATATACGAAGATAGCTGCTGTGCCATCTGCGATAACAAATGTTTTGTGATTAGTGATTGCAATGACTTTACCTACAACTGTTAAGAGTACTTCTGCTCCTGCTTCTGTAGATAATGCTGTTTCAATACTTGTTGGTACTGGTTCAGGTTTTAATGTTTCGATGTATGCGTCAAGTCCTGCTTCGTCCATCGGTAATAAAATTGTTTCGTCTGCAAGTTTACCTAAAATTTCTAGGTATTTCTCTTCTGTAAAGGTAGTGAACTTAAATGATTCGCCTAATGGTAAACCAACTGCTCCTTGTTTTGCACCTAATGTAACGGTTGCGCCACCTGCAAATGTTCCTTCTTTCCATTCAGTCAATGCTTGTTTTACAACAACGCCTAATGCTTTCATTGCTGATGATATAACTGTTTCTGATTGTGATGCTTGGTCTACATCGACACCAATAACTTTAGCTCCTTCTGATTCTTCAGCTGCTGCCATTACTGAGTTACCTGCGCCACCTGCTGCTGCGTGTATCACTTCGACACCTGCTGCATACCAAGATGCTGCTTTAGTTTTGTGGCTATCATCTGGTGCGAACCCACCTAGATATTCATAGTAGTCCATATTGAACTCATAGTCTGTAAGTCCTAGTTCGTTTGCTGCATAGTATGCACCTGCAACAAATCCTTTACCAAAGCGTACAACTGCTGGTACAGCGATACCGCCCATAAAACCTAGTTCTCTGTGTCCTTCCATAATCGCAGCATAACCTGCTAAGAAGCCTGACTCTTGTTCTCTAAATAATATTGATTTTGTATTTTCAGCTACCTCAAATGTTGTGTAGTCTCCTGGGTGTGGTACACCATCAATGAGTACGAACTTAACATCTGGGTATTTAGTTTGTGCTGTATAGATAGCTGGTTCGAATAGGAATCCAGGTGTTACAATAATCTCTGCTCCACCTGTAACAGCCAAGTCGATTGCTGCAACATACGCATCGTCTGATACTTCTGTTGGTTTATAATATTTATATGATACTTCGTTTTCTAACGCCCACTCTTCGATACCTTCCCAAGTACCTTGGTTGAACGATTTATCATCGATGTCACCTGCGTCGGTAATCATCGCAATCTTAAATGTTTCTGCTTCTACGGTACAAGCTGTGATTGACACAACCCCGAAGATAGCAAGTACTGCTAATAAAAATTTCTTCATTATATCTCCTTATTAAACTCGTGGGAGAGACAGGGAAAGGGAGGAAAACCTATCTCTCGTCACTGTTATTATTATATTTCTATATCTTTACTACCGATAATGCGCACCATTTGCCTCTTATAGCTTCTCCCTGGCCTTCTGTACTGCTCAAAATCGATATCTGGGTAATCGTATTTTAGTTTTTCAATATCGTAATTACCTGCTCGTTTGTATGTTTTGTTTGTAAATGTTATGTAGTTGTCTGCATATTTGCCATACTTATCTGCAAAGTGTCCTCTCAATGCAGCTTCTTGGTTTTTCAAGTTAGCAATTTCTTTTTTAGTTGTTGCCCACTCGAGTAATAGGTTTCTATCCTCAGCATCTAGGTCAAGCTCAGGCACCTCTTCAGGTTCCTCTGACTCAAAGAAGTCTATGGGTGCAACAAGTTCTGCAATGACTTCTTCATCTGGTGGCATCATATCTCTTACACAAGTGATATAGTACTCTCCCACTTTAATCATATGTTCAATGAAGTTCTCGTCCCTTTCTACATCAATCATTTGCAGATTCCAGCCATTACGAAGGAAGCATATACGCGCCTTCTTGTAACCTGTAATCGCCATTGCAGATTGCACCTGAGGATAATACATATTGAGAATGTGCTCTTCATCGTGTTCTGTGTTTTTAAACTCATACACGATACCTTCCTCTTTGTCAAGAGCATCAAACTCAATGGTCAAAAAATCATAATCGTCGTGCATATAGCGGTTCTTATCTAATGTAAGTTCCTTACCTATACGCTCTTCTACGGCTGCCTTTATCACAGGTTCCATCAAGTGTCCCATATTTATCTTCTGTAAACTTGACTCTGTGAACTCTGGCTTGAGTTGTTTTGTGTCGATGAGCCATTGCTCATACGGACTTCGATATGGGTTTTGTCCCATCACGGCTAATATCTTTGAACTGGAGAACCCAGTCTTTCTTTCTGTTTGTATCTTCATAGATACTCCTTTCTACGCTTCACACGCTGCACAGTCTTCTACCATACCCATTGCTTTCTTTCTAGATAACGCTTGAGCCTGACTCATACTGTACTGATAATATAATGATTTGACACCCATTCCGTGCGCATACATATATAGCGCATTGATTTCTCTCACTTCCATATCTGGTGGTATCATCAGATTCAGTGATTGTGCTTGGTCTAAG
>Ga0213860_10000888_pt1 | contig 12090 bp, 13 predicted proteins | sample PICome_3_FD_160118 | JGI IMG/M metagenome (GOLD analysis project Ga0213860, IMG submission 160118) | Coastal seawater microbial communities near Pivers Island, North Carolina, United States - PICO550 | ecosystem: Environmental > Aquatic > Marine > Coastal | place: USA: North Carolina...
AGGTCTCCAGGGTCTCCAAGGACTACAAGGTAATCAAGGAACTCAAGGAACTCAGGGTACCCAAGGACTTCAAGGTTTGCAGGGTCTTCAAGGACTGCAAGGACTTCAAGGTCTCCAGGGTAACCAGGGTACTCAGGGAACACAAGGCACTCAAGGACTCCAGGGTCTGCAAGGAAATCAGGGCACTCAGGGTGCTCAAGGAACTCAGGGGACTCAGGGACTCCAAGGTAATCAGGGCACTCAGGGCACTCAAGGTTTACAAGGTCTTCAGGGCAATCAAGGTCTCCAGGGTATGTCCAATCAGGGCGTACAAGGTCTCCAGGGTCTACAAGGCAATCAGGGTCTCCAGGGTGTTCAAGGTAATCAAGGTACTCAAGGTCTTCAGGGTCTCCAAGGTCTCCAGGGTCTGCAGGGTATTACTGCAAGAGTTGCTATTTCGACCGAAGCACCTTCACCAGCTGCTGTAGGTGATTTCTGGTTTGATAGTGATGACTCTGGACTATTCATCTATTACGACAGTGATTTAGATGGAACTGGCGATCAGTGGATTGAAATTGGTGCTGGTCCTACTGGTGCACAAGGTCTTCAAGGTCTCCAAGGACTTCAGGGCAACCAAGGAGTTCAAGGTCTTCAAGGTCTCCAGGGAGTTCAAGGAAACCAGGGACTACAGGGTCTGCAAGGTAATCAGGGTCTTCAGGGTCTACAGGGTAATCAAGGTCTACAAGGTCTTTCTAACCAAGGTGTTCAAGGCCTACAGGGTCTACAGGGTAACCAAGGTCTCCAAGGCGTTCAAGGCAATCAAGGAACTCAAGGACTTCAGGGGCTTCAAGGTAACCAAGGTGTCCAGGGTACTCAAGGATTGCAGGGCAATCAGGGTACACAAGGAACTCAAGGACTTCAAGGTCTACAAGGTCGCCAAGGTTTACAGGGACTTCAGGGTAACCAAGGAACCCAGGGAACTCAAGGCACTCAAGGAACACAAGGTCTGCAAGGTCTACAAGGAAACCAGGGTACGCAAGGCACTCAAGGTCTCCAAGGCAATCAGGGTGTTCAGGGTCTACAAGGACTCCAAGGTAATCAGGGCACTCAGGGCACTCAAGGTTTACAAGGTCTTCAGGGCAATCAAGGTCTCCAGGGTATGTCCAATCAGGGCGTACAGGGCAACCAAGGTCTCCAAGGTAGACAGGGTACTCAAGGTCTAACTGGTGCCTTTGGTGGTGCTACTTTTGAGTATCAATTCAGCACAAATACTGCAGATAGTGATCCTGGAGCGGGAACACTAAAATTTGATAATTCAGATCTATCATCCGCAACTCTACTTTATATTGATGATAGTGAGGGTGGAGCAACCCCAACAGATATTCAAACATATCTGAGAACAATTGATGATTCCACTTCTGGAATCAAAGGACACTTTAAAATATCTAACGTTTCAAATCCAGATGACTTTGCAATGTTTGCAATCACTGGATCTATCACTGAAGCAACTGGATACTTCAAAGTTCCTGCTTCTTATATTTCTGGTAGTGCAACTTCCTTTAGTAACTCGGAAGACCTTGTTGTTACCTTTGCAAGGACTGGTGATAAGGGTGACACTGGATCACAAGGTACTCAGGGACTCCAGGGCAATCAAGGAGTCCAAGGCCTCCAGGGTCTACAAGGTAACCAAGGTGTTCAAGGACTCCAAGGTGTCCAAGGAAATCAAGGTACTCAGGGACTCCAGGGCAATCAAGGAGTCCAAGGCCTCCAGGGTCTCCAAGGTAACCAAGGTCTACAAGGACTCTCCAATCAAGGTGTCCAGGGCACCCAAGGTCTCCAGGGTCTACAAGGAAACCAGGGAACTCAAGGTACTCAAGGAACTCAAGGACTTCAGGGTCTGCAAGGAAACCAGGGTACACAAGGAACTCAAGGACTCCAAGGCAACCAAGGAACTCAGGGAACACAAGGAACTCAAGGACTCCAAGGTAACCAAGGTCTCCAAGGACTCCAGGGTCTGCAAGGTAATCAAGGTATACAGGGTCTGCAAGGTCTTTCCAACCAAGGTGTCCAAGGTTTACAAGGTCTTCAGGGACTTCAAGGTGTTCAAGGTCTGCAAGGTCTGAGCAATCAAGGTGTACAAGGACTTCAGGGTCTGCAAGGTATTACAGCAAGAGTTGCCATTTCAACCGAATCACCATCCCCAGCGAATGTGGGTGACTTCTGGTACGACAGTGATGATTCGGCCTTATTCATCTATTACGATAGTGATAATGACGGTAATGGTGATCAGTGGATTGAGATTGGTGCTGGTCCTACGGGTGCTCAAGGTACTCAAGGTCTACAAGGACTTCAAGGTAACCAAGGTATTCAAGGTCTCCAGGGTCTTCAAGGAGTTCAAGGTAATCAAGGATTACAAGGACTGCAAGGTAATCAAGGCGTCCAAGGTCTTCAAGGAGTTCAAGGTAATCAAGGATTGCAAGGACTCCAAGGTAACCAAGGTGTTCAGGGTCTTCAGGGAACTCAAGGAAACCAAGGTACTCAGGGACTACAGGGTCTCCAAGGATTGCAAGGACTCCAAGGTAACCAAGGTGTCCAGGGTAATCAAGGTCTACAAGGTCTTTCTAACCAAGGTGTTCAAGGTCTTCAAGGTCTTCAGGGAGTTCAAGGAAATCAAGGACTCCAAGGAACTCAAGGCACTCAGGGAACTCAAGGACTACAGGGTAACCAAGGAACTCAGGGTCTTCAAGGTTTACAAGGTAACCAGGGAACTCAAGGTACTCAGGGAACTCAAGGTACTCAGGGACTTCAGGGACTTCAGGGTCTTCAGGGACTCCAAGGTAATCAAGGCACCCAGGGAACCCAGGGTACCCAAGGTCTTCAGGGACTACAAGGAAATCAGGGCACCCAAGGTACTCAAGGACTTCAGGGCAACCAAGGAGTTCAAGGTTTACAAGGTCTATCTAACCAAGGTGTCCAGGGTAATCAAGGTCTCCAGGGAAGACAAGGTACTCAAGGTTTAACTGGTGCATTCGGTGGTGCAACATTCACTTATGGATTCCTCACCAATACCGCTAATAGTGATCCTGGAACAGGAAATCTTAAGTTTAATGATAGCGATCTTAGTTCCGCTACAACATTATTCATTGATGATGAAGATGATAATTCTACTGACATTCAATCTTACTTAAGAACGATTGATGATTCTACTTCTGGAATCAAGGGTCACTTTAAAGTTGCTAATCTCGCAAACCCAGACGACTTCGCATTATTCACCATTACTGGAAGTAGTACTGAAGCGACTGGTTACTTTAGTATTCCTGTTTCATACATTTCTGGTAGCGCAACTTCATTCTCCAATGGAGAAAACTTAACTGTTACTTTTGCTAGAACTGGTGACAAAGGCGACACTGGTATCCAGGGTCTTCAGGGTCTCCAAGGCAATCAGGGTACTCAAGGATTACAAGGTACTCAGGGTAACCAAGGCACTCAAGGACTACAGGGTCTCCAAGGTAATCAGGGTGTTCAAGGAACTCAAGGGTTACAAGGACTCCAAGGACTGCAGGGTAACCAAGGTGTCCAAGGTCTCCAAGGTATTTCTAATCAAGGTGTCCAGGGTAACCAAGGTCTTCAAGGACTTCAAGGTAATCAGGGTACTCAAGGTCTCCAAGGAACTCAGGGTACTCAGGGTACTCAGGGACTCCAAGGTAATCAGGGAACGCAAGGTTTACAAGGAACTCAGGGTAATCAAGGTCTCCAGGGTATGTCCAATCAGGGCGTACAGGGTCTACAAGGTTTACAGGGATTACAAGGTAACCAAGGAACGCAAGGTCTCCAAGGTCTGAGCAATCAAGGTGTACAAGGACTTCAAGGTCTCCAAGGTACTCATCCAAGAGTCGCTATTTCAACTGAATCGCCATCCCCAGCAAATGTCGGAGACTTCTGGTACGACAGTGATGATTCCGCGTTATTCATCTATTACGACAGTAATCAAGATGGAACTGGTGACCAGTGGATCGAAATTGGTGCTGGTCCCACGGGTGCTCAAGGTACTCAAGGAACTCAGGGTCTACAAGGACACCAAGGTCTTCAGGGTCTACAAGGTGTTCAAGGTAACCAAGGTTTACAGGGAGTTCAAGGTAATCAAGGTTTACAAGGTTCTCAAGCAACTCAAGGTACTCAAGGTCTCCAAGGCGTTCAAGGTAACCAGGGTCTACAGGGTCTGCAAGGTAACCAAGGTGTCCAAGGACTTCAGGGACTTCAGGGCAATCAAGGTACCCAAGGACTACAGGGTCTACAAGGTAACCAGGGTACTCAGGGATTACAAGGAACTCAGGGTAATCAGGGCACTCAAGGACTTCAGGGTCTCCAAGGACTTCAAGGTAACCAAGGTATCCAGGGTAACCAAGGACTCCAGGGAGTTCAAGGCAACCAGGGTACTCAGGGTACTCAAGGATTACAAGGAACTCAGGGAACCCAAGGAACTCAAGGACTTCAGGGTTTACAAGGAAATCAGGGAACTCAGGGAACTCAGGGAACTCAAGGACTCCAAGGTTTACAGGGTCGTCAAGGTTTACAGGGACTTCAGGGTAATCAAGGAACCCAGGGAACTCAAGGTACTCAAGGACTTCAGGGTCTGCAAGGAAATCAAGGTACTCAGGGAACCCAAGGTTTACAAGGTAATCAAGGTACTCAGGGACTTCAAGGACTCCAGGGTCTCCAAGGTAATCAGGGTGTCCAAGGTTTACAAGGTCTATCTAACCAGGGTGTTCAAGGTAACCAGGGCCTCCAGGGAACTCAAGGTTCTCAAGGTTTAACTGGTGCATTTGGTGGTGCAACGTTTGTTTATGATTTCACTACTGAAACTACAGATTCCGATCCTAGTGCAGGAAGACTCAAGTTTAATAATTCAGATCTAACAAGTGCTAATCGTCTGTTCATTGATGATGAAGACTTTGATGGAACTGATATTCAGTCTTACCTAAGAACGATTGATGATTCCACTTCTGGAATTAAGGGTCACTTCAAGGTATCCAACCTTTCAAATCCAGATGATTTCGCAATGTTTGCGATCACTGGATCTATTACCGAAGCAACTGGATACTTTAAAGTTCCTTGTTCTTATGTCTCTGGTAGTGCAACATCATTTAGTGGCGGTGAAGATCTAACTATTACCTTTGCTAGAACTGGTGATAAGGGTGATACTGGTATCCAAGGACTTCAGGGTCTACAAGGAAATCAAGGTGTTCAAGGACTACAAGGTAATCAAGGGGTTCAAGGATTACAAGGATTGCAAGGACTCCAAGGTAACCAAGGTACTCAAGGACATCAGGGTCTACAAGGTAATCAAGGTGTTCAAGGTCTTCAGGGTCTTCAGGGTAACCAAGGTCTACAAGGTCTTTCCAATCAAGGTGTTCAAGGTCTGCAAGGTCTCCAAGGTAACCAAGGTGTTCAGGGTACTCAAGGATTACAAGGTAATCAAGGCACCCAAGGCACTCAAGGTCTACAAGGTAACCAGGGTACTCAGGGATTACAAGGAACTCAGGGTAACCAAGGTGTTCAGGGTCTGCAAGGAAATCAGGGAGTCCAAGGACTCCAAGGACTCCAAGGTAACCAAGGTGTTCAGGGTCTTAGCAACCAAGGTGTACAAGGTCTCCAGGGTCTCCAAGGTATTACCGCACGAGTATCAATTTCTACTGAAGCACCTTCTCCAGCGGACGTTGGTGAATTCTGGTATGACAATGATGATTCAGCCTTATTCATCTATTACGATAGTAACCAAGATGGGTCTGGCGATCAGTGGATTGAAATCGGTGCTGGTCCTACTGGTGCTCAAGGTACTCAGGGAACTCAGGGTCTACAGGGACACCAAGGTTTACAGGGTTCTCAAGCAACTCAAGGTACTCAAGGACTTCAGGGTCTACAAGGTAACCAAGGTGTTCAAGGACTCCAAGGATCTCAAGGTGTTCAAGGTTTACAAGGACTCCAGGGCAATCAGGGAACTCAGGGGTTACAGGGAACACAGGGTAATCAAGGAACTCAAGGTCTTCAAGGTCTCCAAGGCACTCAAGGTCGTCAAGGTACTCAGGGTCTGCAGGGTCGTCAAGGTCTGCAAGGTCTCCAAGGCAACCAAGGAACTCAGGGTACTCAAGGTCTCCAGGGTCTCCAAGGTAATCAGGGTGTTCAAGGAACTCAAGGGTTACAAGGAAACCAAGGTGTTCAGGGCCTACAGGGTCTACAAGGCAACCAAGGAACTCAGGGCACTCAAGGTAACCAAGGTGTTCAGGGTCTCCAGGGTCTCCAGGGTAACCAAGGTGTTCAAGGTGTTCAGGGTACCCAAGGACTACAAGGAACTCAGGGTAACCAAGGCACTCAAGGACTTCAAGGTCTGCAAGGAAACCAAGGTGTCCAAGGCACTCAAGGTCTCCAGGGTGTAGCACCAAGAGTTACTATTTCTGAAAATCCACCATCAAATCCTCAAGAAGGTGACTTCTGGTGGGATGAGGATGATGGCAACTTAGCAGTTTATTATAATGATGGTGACAGCAATCAGTGGATCTCCGCTATTAATGCTGGTGCTCAAGGTGTCTCTGGTGTTCAGGGTTCTACTGGTACTCCAACAGCATCTGGATCTGCTCCTGCGTCGGCAAACAGCGCAGGAACTGCTGGTACGATTGCTTATGATTCAAATTATATCTATATCTGTATTGCTACAAACACTTGGAAGAGAGTAGCAATAGGTTCATGGTAACCATTATATAATCGCAATAAATACTTAAACTAGAAAAATTGTAGATAATGTCCCTTAATTTTCCTAATTCTCCTAGTACTAATGATACTCACGTTACTGGTGGCAGTACGTGGATTTTTAATGGTGAGATGTGGGTTCGCCAGGGGACTAGAGGTGCACAAGGTCTCCAAGGTTTACAAGGTAACCAGGGCACTCAGGGTTTACAAGGTTTATCCAATCAAGGTGTCCAAGGTAACCAGGGTCTCCAGGGAAGACAAGGTACTCAAGGTCTAACTGGTGCTTTTGGTGGTGCTACTTTTACTTATGGTTTTCTTACTGATACTGCCAATAGTGATCCTGGAACAGGAAAAGTTAAGTTTAATAATTCTAACCTCTCTTCTGCTACAAGTTTATTCATCGACGATGAAGATGATAATGGTACAGACATTCAGTCTTATCTAAGAACGATTGATGATTCTACCTCTGGAATCAAGGGTCACTTTAAGGTTGCTGATCTTGCAAATCCCGATGACTTCGCACTATTTACGATCACTGCATCGAGTACTGAAGAGTCTGGATATTTTAGTATTCCAGTTTCTTATGTTTCTGGTAGTGCAACATCATTCTCTAATGGAGAAAACCTAACTGTTACATTCGCCAGAACTGGTGATAAGGGTGACACTGGTATTCAAGGTCTTCAGGGACTACAGGGTAACCAAGGCATTCAAGGTCTCCAGGGAAATCAAGGTGTCCAAGGTCTTCAGGGACTACAGGGTAACCAAGGAGTTCAAGGTCTACAAGGTATCTCCAACCAAGGTGTTCAGGGTTTACAAGGACTTCAAGGTCTACAAGGTAATCAGGGAACTCAAGGTACTCAAGGAACTCAAGGTAATCAGGGTACTCAAGGACTCCAGGGTAATCAAGGAACTCAGGGGTTACAAGGAAACCAAGGTGTTCAAGGTTTAAGTAATCAAGGTACTCAAGGTCTTCAGGGTCTCCAGGGTATTCACTCTAGAGTTGCTATCTCAACTGAATCGCCCACTCCAGCAGACGTTGGTGATTTTTGGTATGACAGCGACGACTCTTCGCTATTCATCTATTACGATAGTAATAATGATGGTTCTGGTGATCAGTGGATTGAGATCGGGGCAGGTCCTACTGGTGCACAAGGAACTCAAGGAACTCAAGGTTTGCAGGGTCACCAGGGTCTGCAAGGTAACCAAGGTACTCAAGGTGTCCAAGGACTCCAGGGTAACCAGGGAACACAGGGTCTTCAAGGACTTCAGGGTAACCAAGGAGTTCAAGGCACGCAGGGACTTCAAGGTCTACAAGGTAACCAGGGTACGCAAGGAACTCAAGGTCTTCAAGGAACTCAGGGTACTCAGGGTCTACAAGGCAACCAAGGTGTCCAAGGTAATCAAGGACTTCAAGGCAACCAAGGAGTTCAAGGTTTACAAGGACTTCAGGGTAACCAAGGTATTCAAGGTCTCCAGGGTCTTCAGGGTAATCAGGGGACTCAAGGACTACAGGGACTTCAAGGTACTCAAGGGCGTCAGGGTACTCAGGGTACTCAGGGTCTTCAAGGATCTCAAGGACTGCAGGGAACGCAGGGAAATCAAGGTCTGCAGGGTCTATCCAATCAAGGTGTTCAAGGACTTCAAGGACTCCAGGGTAATCAAGGTGTTCAAGGACTTCAAGGACTCCAGGGTAACCAAGGTGTTCAAGGACTTCAAGGCAACCAAGGTGTCCAGGGCACTCAAGGACTGCAGGGTCTTCAGGGCAATCAGGGCACTCAAGGATTGCAGGGTCTACAAGGAAACCAGGGTGTTCAAGGTCTCCAGGGTTTATCTAACCAAGGTGTACAAGGTAACCAAGGTCTCCAGGGAAGACAAGGTACTCAAGGTCTAACTGGTGCATTCGGTGGTGCAACATTCAGTTATGATTTCAATACTAATACTGACGCTTCTGATCCAGGTGCAGGAAAACTTGCGGTTAACAATTCTAATCTAACCTCTGCTACATTATTACTACTTGATGATGTGGATGAGAATGGCACCGACATTCAAGCATTCTTGAGAACGATTGATGACTCTACTTCCACTCTCAAGGGTCACGTTAAAGTTTCTAGTTCTGTAGAACCAGATGATTTTGTAATCTATACAATATCTTCAACATCTGAACTATCTGGACATCATCGAGTAGATGTTTCTTATGTTTCTGGTAGTGTAACTTCTTTCAGCAATGGTCAAGATCTAGTCGCTACCTTCGCTAGAACTGGTGACAAAGGTGATACTGGAAACCAAGGTACTCAAGGTCTTGCCAATCAAGGTGTTCAAGGTCTTCAAGGTCTCCAGGGTATTCACTCTAGAGTTGCTATCTCCACGGAATCTCCATCACCAGCAGACGTTGGTGATTTCTGGTATGACAATGATGACTCAGCATTGTTCATCTATTACGATAGTGATCAAGATGGGAATGGTGATCAATGGATTGAGATTGGTGCTGGTCCTACTGGCGCTCAAGGACTCCAGGGTGTTCAGGCAACTCAGGGTGTACAAGGAACTCAGGGTCTACAAGGTCTTCAAGGTAACCAAGGTGTTCAAGGACTTCAGGGTAATCAAGGTGTTCAAGGTTTACAAGGAACTCAAGGCAATCAAGGTGTTCAAGGTGTTCAAGGAACTCAAGGTCGTCAAGGTTTACAAGGACTCCAAGGTAATCAAGGCACTCAGGGAACTCAAGGTACTCAAGGTCGTCAAGGTTTACAAGGACTCCAAGGTAATCAAGGCACTCAGGGAACTCAAGGTACTCAAGGTCGTCAGGGAACTCAGGGTCGTCAAGGTACTCAGGGAACTCTGGGTCGTCAAGGTACTCAGGGAACTCAGGGTCGTCAAGGTACTCAGGGAACTCAAGGTGTTCAGGGTAGAGATGGACAGAATGCTGGACAAGGAACTCAGGGAGGTCGAGGACTTGCTGGAACCTCAGCAGGTGGAGCAACTGGCGTTGACTATAACGACAACGTAAAGGTTCGTTTTGGAACTGGTAATGATTTAGAGATTTACCATGATGGAACACATTCATACATTCATGAGAACACTGGTAATCTAAGAATTGAAAGTGATAGTTCTAATAGTAATGATATTCAAATTCTGAATAACAATACAACAGCAATAGCAAATCATTCATTCTCTTACTCTGCCAAGTTCATTTCTGGTGGGTCTGTAGAATTATACGAAGCTGGAAGCAAGAAACTTGAAACCACTTCTGATGGTGTTGATATTACTGGTGATTTAACTCTTACAGATACTGATGCTGGAAGTTCTGCTGGTCCAGAACTAAAACTGTATAGAAATAGTGCATCACCAGCAGATGCAGATTATCTGGGACAGATTAAATTTGCTGGAGAAAGTGATACTGGTGTGGAGAGAAACTATGCTAAGATCACTGGTAAGATTAGTGATGCAAGTAATGGCACTGAAGATGGTATTATTGAGTTTGCTCATATTAAGGCGGGTTCTCAAAACATCAGTGGAAGATGGAATAGCACAGAACTCCAACTTCTCAACGGTACTCATCTAAGTCTGGGTGATAGTCAAGAAATTAGAGTCGGTGCAAGTGATGACCTTACGATTTATCATGATGGAAGCAATTCCTACATTAAAGATACTGGTACTGGTCGTCTTCTTGTTAATACTTCAGGATTTAGAGTTAATAGTGCTGGAAATACTGAAAATATGATTCACGCCGAAGTAAACGGCGCAGTAGAACTTTATTACGACAATGACTTGCATTTTGCGACTACATCACTTGGTTGTAAAACAAACGGAGACTTGTCTTTCCGTGGCGACGGAGATGTAGAGCAAATTTTGTTTGATGCCAGTGACGCAAGTTTAAAATTCACTGACAACAAGAGTGCAAAGTTTGGTGATGGTGATGACCTGAAAATTTATCATGATGGATCTATTAATAGAATAAGATTCGATGTTAACACTGTTTTTGAAAAAAATGATAGTACAGATATAGCAACTTTCTTGCCTGATGGTGCCGTAACTCTATTTCACAACGGAACTGCAAGACTTGAAACTACCTCTGATGGCGCAAAGATTACTGGTGGACTTCAGGACAAAGATGGGCAACTTGGATCTTCTGGTCAGGTCTTAAGTTCTACTGGAACTGCACTTAACTGGGTTGATGCAGATTCAGGCCCTCAGGGTGTTCAGGGTCTTAAGGGTAACAATGGTAGCAGCGGTTCTAACGGGGCTCAGGGAACTCAAGGTGAGCAAGGTGCTACAGGTTTAGTTGATAATCCATATGGTGGTCTTCCTGCTTATGGTAGTGGTACTGAATCAAATGTATCATATGATTCAACTGAAGATGCGCTAAAATTATATAGTGCCTCAGATAATACTATCGGTGTTGCTTTTCCCGCTTTCCGTGTGAATTTGGCATCTAATGAAACTCATAAATTATCAGTCAAATTTAGATCAAGCAATGCTAGTGGTTCTGGAATTTACATAAGAGTATATGAATATAATGCTGCATTACCATCCGATAAATTAGCAGTATCAAACAACGCAAATACATCAAGCACTCACGTACAAGAAGATACTTCAGGAAAGACAAACTGGTACGAAAATGGTGCTGTAGCCACAACTTGGACCACATCAGATTATACATACACTCCAACAGCAGGAGCAGTATGGGCATCTATAGTTGTTCTTAACTGGAGTGGTCACGGTACTTATGATCTTTTCATTAGAGATCCAATCCATCAACTCATAGGATCTAGTGGTCCTCAAGGTGCTCAAGGTCGTCAAGGTGCTCAAGGACATCAAGGTCGTCAGGGTTCTACAGGTTCAACAGGTGGAACTGGACCTCAAGGTGCTCAAGGTCGTCAAGGTGCTACAGGTTCTACTGGTGGAACTGGTCCTACTGGTGGAACTGGACCTCAAGGTGCTCAAGGTCGTCAAGGTGCTCAGGGACGGCAGGGTTCTACAGGATCTACAGGTGGCACTGGTCCTCAAGGTGCTCAAGGTCGTCAGGGTGCTACTGGTTCCACTGGACCCACAGGTCCTACCGGTCCAACAGGTTCAGCATCTTTAACAAACGTATCTAATAACCGTATTATGACAGCGGTTAGTGGAACTACGTTGAACGCCGAAGCTAACTTGACATTTGATGGAACTAATCTTGACTTTGGTAATGTCAGAATACGCGCTGACACGCATAGAGCAGGACTTCTTGCTATTGAAGAGGATACTGGTAGTTGGTCTGGTATTCAAATTATTAACGGTAGTTATGAACATGCCTGGATGGCAAATGCATCTGGTGATGTTGGTCTTTATAATGATAATAATAATGAATGGATGATTCAATGTGCGGATAAT
>Ga0213860_10000894_pt1 | contig 12073 bp, 12 predicted proteins | sample PICome_3_FD_160118 | JGI IMG/M metagenome (GOLD analysis project Ga0213860, IMG submission 160118) | Coastal seawater microbial communities near Pivers Island, North Carolina, United States - PICO550 | ecosystem: Environmental > Aquatic > Marine > Coastal | place: USA: North Carolina...
TACTTTAATCAGCTACAAGTACAAAGAGTTGATAATGGTGGAGTAACACAACAATCAATGATTGTTCCAATATCTTATGCTCCGTTTCAAAAGATACTATCTAGACTAGAACAAAATCCAGACTTTTAAACAAAGACAGCAATATCTTTACCTCGTATGTCGTTTGAATTAACGAATATGCAATATGATTCTGACCGTAAACTATCACCTATAGGAAAAATACGAAAAACTGTAGTTGACGATACAGCTGGTGGCCGCAAATTTGTTTATGGTGCTACACCATATAACTTAGATTTCTCATTGTATATCATGACTAAATATCAAGAGGATGCTGTCAAGTTACTAGAACAAATTATTCCTTTCTTTAATCCTGACTACACAAGAACAGTAAGATTAATTCCAGGATTAGAACCACTTGATATTCCATTAGTACTTAATGGCGTATCTATGGACGAAGTATATGAAGGAAATTTTGACGAAAGAAGAAGTATTGTATATACACTGAACTTTACTATGAAAGCATATTACTTCGGACCAGAAAAAGAATCTGGTATTATTAAGTTTATCGATATAAGATATGCTACAGAGGCTACATCAAATACAACACCAGAAGAGTTTTATACTTTACAACCTGGTATGACAGCTAATAATGAGCCTACAACTGACCAAGAGTTGTCAGTTGATTATAGCTTAATTGATTATGATGATAATTGGGATTATGCGGACGGTATTGCTAATACAGCACCTTCTTCATAAAAGAGTTGACAAACACACAAAAGTGTGTTATAATATATAATGGCATACAAATATAATGGAGAATATTATGAGAATTGGTTTTACATGTAGTGCATTTGACTTATTACATGCTGGTCATGTACAAATGTTAAGAGATGCTAAAGCTCAATGTGATTATTTAATGGTAGGATTACAAATGGACCCTGCATTAGATAGACCTAAAGAAAAGAACCCACCTATACAATCAATTGTTGAAAGGTACACACAGCTTAAAGCTGTAAGCTATGTTGACGAAATTATTCCTTATAATACTGAACAAGATCTTATGGATATTTTAGAATTATATCACATTGATGTTCGTATTTTAGGTGATGAGTATAGAGATAAAGAATTTACTGGTAAAGATATCTGCCGTAAGCGCGATATTGAATTATTCTTTAATAAAAGAGACCATAGGTTTAGTACATCTGGTTTACGAAAAGCTTGTGCTTGGGTCAATACAGACGGTGATTGGAAGATGACCAAAGAAGGATAAATAGTATATGAGCGATGATAAGATAGCACAGGCACTCAATATGAGATCTTTACAAGACATTAATGACGAAGAAAAACAGGAAATATTGGACGAATTAAATCCAGAGAAATTACCTGACTTGCCTGTCAATGCTTTTTCTACAAATGAAGAAGTTGAAAACTTACCTGTCGAACAACCAATCCAGCATCCTGTTGTACTCGATGATGGTGCTGAAGAAAATTTAAAAGATATTGAGTTAGCTAAAGCTAATATTGAAAACATTATTAGTTTGGGAGATGACTCAGTAAAAGAAATGGTCGAAATTGCTAAACAATCAGAATCGCCCAGAGCATTTGAAGTTGTATCTACATTAATGAAAACATTACTTGATGCAAATAAAGATTATGTTGAAATGAGTACTAAAAAGAGATATGCTAAAGAAGAAGCAAATCCTGCAAAACAAGAAGTAACAAATAATAATCTTATTGTATCTACTGCAGATTTACTTAAAATGATAAAGGGCGAAGGTGACTAACGGTTATTTAGGAAATACTTATCTCAAGCGTTCTAACGAGCAAATTGAGTATACACCTGAGCAAATCAAGGAGTATATGAAATGCGCCGAGGACCCAATATATTTTGCACAAAAGTATATTAAGATTGTACATGTGGACAAAGGATTTGTTCCACTTGAGATGTATGATTATCAAAAAGAGATAACAGAAAAGATTACAAAGAGTCGTCGTGTTGCTGTATTAACTGCTCGCCAGAGTGGTAAAACAACTACAGCAGTCGCTGTTATACTTCATTACATTCTTTTTAACGAATTTAAAACAGTTGCAATTCTTGCTAACAAAGGAGATGCAGCTCGTGAAGTATTAGGTAGAGTACAACTTGCTTATGAAGCATTACCTAAATGGATGCAACAAGGTATTGAAGAATGGAACAAAGGTAATATATCTTTAGAAAATGGATGTAAGATTTACGCTGGTACTACAACATCAAGCGCCATTCGTGGTAAATCAATCTCATTCCTATATTTGGACGAGGTTGCATTTATTGAAGGATTTGATGAATTCTTTGCTTCAGTTTATCCAACAATATCATCTGGTCAAACAACCAAGCTATTAATGACATCAACACCTAATGGTTTGAATCATTTTTGGAAAACATGTAAAGGTGCTGAGGAAGGTACCAACGGTTATGAATTTGTTAAAGTAATGTGGACAGATGTTCCAGGTCGCGACGAAAAATGGCTTAACGAAACCATGGAAGCACTAGACTTTGACCAAGAAAAATTTAACCAAGAATATTGCTGTCAGTTCTTAGGAAGTTCTGGAACATTAATTGACGGTTCTAAATTAAAAGAATTGGCTTACTCTCGCCCAATACAAGAGGCCGAGGGTGTATCGCAGTATGAAGCTGCACAAGAAGGTCACACTTATGTGATGACAGTAGACGTATCTCGAGGTAAAGGCTTAGATTATAGTACATTTAACGTAATAGATATCACAAAAATGCCCTATAAACAGGTTTGTACCTATAGAGATAACACTGTAAGTCCGGTGGATTTCGCAGCTATTATATATAGAATAGGATTAATGTACAACGAGAGTGCTGTTCTGATTGAAATTAATGATATTGGTGAACAAGTATCAGATGTGCTCTTGATGGACTATGGGTATGAGAATCTACTTTATACCGAAAATGCTGGAAGATCTGGTAAAAGAATCTCAAGCGGATTTGGTAAAAGAGTAGATAATGGAATACGAACAACAAAAAGTGTTAAAAGTATCGGTTGTTCAATATTAAAGTTGCTGATAGAACAAAATCAGCTAATTATACAGGATTATAACACAATACAAGAGTTATCGCGATTTTCGAAAAGGGGATCTTCGTACGAGGCTGAATCTGGAGCACATGATGACCTAGTGATGAACTTTGTCATTTTTAGTTGGTTAACAGACCAGACTTTCTTTAAAGATCTCACTGATATTAATACTATGATGCGTTTAAGACAGAAGACAGAAGAACAAATTGAGCAGGACCTATTACCATTCGGATTTATAGATGACGGTGGCGATATTCCAGAAGATGATGGGTTTGATTTGGTGAGAGAATCATGGCAAATCTGATAAACCTTCAGTTTTTATAAATATAACAGTGATAACTAATTTTAGACTAGATTTTAAATAGATAATTTTAAAGGAGAAATAATATGGCTTTTTCCGTAAGTCCTTCGGTAATAGTTCGCGAAGTGGACGCATCAGCAGCGGTACCGGCCATCGCAACGCCACCTGCCGCTATCGCAGGTGTTTTTAGATGGGGTCCGGTAGGCGAAACAGTTCTGATTTCTTCAGAGAATGAGCTTGTAAATCGTTTTGGTAAACCAACCAATGATAATTACGAAACATTCTTTGTTGCAGCAGACTATCTTTCTTATGCAAATGCTCTTTACGTGGCTAGAGTAGATAACGGTGCAGTTACTGCATCTGCATCAGATACATCAAATGCTAATACACAATTACACACATTCGGCGCATTCGACGCAAAATATCCTGGAGCTATTGGTAACTCTTTAGAAGTTGGATATGTTAAGTCTGATAAATTCGAAGCAGATGTGATTGATGTTGGCGATATATCTGGTAGCAAATTAACAGGTAACACACAAGTTTCACAAACATTAAATTTTAATGCAACTGAAGTTGTATTTGAAGTTACACCTCCTAATGCTCTTGCAGCTGATGAGTGGGAAGTTGATGATATTATCGTAATTGGTAACGATTCTGTTGGATATCAAGACATTCCAGTAACAAGTTTTGCTGAAAGAACTCTTGATTCAGCTGGTAACGTTACAGCTAATAATTCATTAATTGTGTCTCACGAATACACAGTAGGTTTAGGTAATTCATACAGATTAGCAGAAAGTGATTTAAACAAATTATCACTTGACCGCAAGTGGAAATACCAAAACTTATTTGGTAGAGCTCCACAATCTGGTAACTATCATGTTATCGTTACTGATGAAGATGGAGATATTTCAGGTACAGCAGGCACAGTATTAGAGTTATACGAAGATGTTTCTACAACTTCAACTGCAAAGCTTTCTGATGGTTCAACAAACTACTATAAAGATGTAATTCAGAATAAATCAAGCTGGGTTGTAGTTGCTAATACTGCACACTTCGAATCATCAGCGCAATCAAGCACATACGAAAGTTTAGCATTAGGTACTGATGGTACTTCAGAGAGTGCTACAACTCTTGGTGCTCTAGCAGGTGGATACGACTTATTTAAGAACGCAAATGAAATTGATGTTTCTTTCGTATTACAAGGTAAGGGTGACAACTCTGGTAATCTTGCAAATTACATTATTAGTAATATTGCTGATTACAGAAAAGATGCAGTTGCTTTCTTATCACCTTCTAAAGAAGCTGTTGTTGATGAGAATAAAACAAATACAAAACTTGCAAATGTAATTGCATATAGAAATGCTTTACAAAATAGTTCTTACTTCTTTATGGATTCTGGATATAAGTACAGATACGATAAGTATAACGATGTATACAGATATGTACCATTAAATGGTGATACTGCTGGTCTGGCTTCAAGAGTTGAACCTTTTGAATCACCTGCAGGTTTCCGTAAGGGTGTAATTAAGAATGTTGTTAAGCTTGCGTTTAACCCTAATAAAGCTCAACGCGACCAATTATACAGCAAAGATATTAACCCAGTAATGAGTCAGGTAGGACAAGGTATTGTACTATTTGGTGATAAGACTGGATTAGGTCTACCAAGCGCATTCGACAGATTGAATGTTCGTAGATTGTTTATCTCTGTTGAAAAGGCAATTGCAAATGCAGCTCAATCATTCTTGTTTGAACTGAACGACGAGTTTTCTCAAACACAGTTTAAGAATATCGTTGAACCTTTCCTAAGAGAAATTCAAGGACGTAGAGGTATTATTGACTTTAGAGTTATTTCAGATTCTTCAGTTAATACTCCTGAAGTTGTTGACTCAGGTAAGTTTAAAGCTAATATCTTTATCAAGCCTGCAAGGTCAATCAACGTTATTGAATTAACCTTTGTGGCGACACGAAGTGGGATTGAGTTTGAAGAAATTGTTGGCTCAATCGGTTAATAAATAGTATTAAAGGAGAATACGAACATGGCATTTAATATTAATGAATTTAAATCACAACTAGTAGGTGGTGGTGCCCGTCCTAGTCTGTTCCAAGTTCAAATCCTTAACCCTGTCGCTCCAGAAGCAGATTTTAAAGTTCCATTTATGTGTAGAGCAGCTGGTATACCAGCCTCTACCGTAGGATCTTTCAATACTAACTACTTCGGCCGTCAGATTAAGTATGCAGGTGATAGAACATTTGCAGATTGGACTGTGACAATTATCAACGACGAAGACTTTGTAGTCAGAAATGGTATGGAAGCGTGGATGAATGCTATCAACACACATGATAGCAACCTTCGTGCTCTTCCACAAGATTATAAATCTAACGGACTTATTACACAATATAGTAAAGATGGAGACGCTATTAGAACATACGTCTTTGAAGGGATGTATCCTACAACCGTAGACCAAATCACAATGGATTGGAGTACAGTTGACACTATCGAAGAATTTACGGTAACGTTCAGCTATGACTTCTGGCGTGTTGAAGGTTCAACTGGAATCCCGACAACCTAATTAGGTATTAAATAATGAAAATATTTGGCTTTGAAATTACGAGGCCACAAGACGAGAAGCAAGATGCAGTCTCTTTTGTAGCGCCTCAAAATGATGACGGGGCAATTACTGTTTCAAGTAATTCCCTCGGTGGTTTTTATAGTACGATTCTAGATATGGAAGGTTCCGCTAAGTCGGAATCTGAACTTATCACTAAGTATCGTAATATGGCTATGCAGCCTGAAATTTCTCAGGCAGTTGATGATATCGTTAATGAAGCGATATCTATAGAACTTGATGAAAGCGTTGTAGATATTACATTAGGCGAGGCTGACTTGCCTGATAAGGTAAAAGAACGTATAGTTGAAGAATTTGAAAATATTATAGCTTTATTTGATATGGCTAATAATGGTTATGATATGTTTCATAAGTTCTATGTTGATGGAAGATTAAATTACCATATTGTAATTAATCCAAAGGATTTAAAGAAAGGAATACAAGAACTTCGTTATTGTGACCCTCGTAAATTAAAATTAATTCGCGAAGTTGACAAGAAATCGAAGGACCCACATAGTGGAGTTCCTACTAAAAAGATTAAAAATGAGTACTATATGTACTCAGATAATGGATTCGGTTCAACAAGTGCTTCTGGTAGCACGGTTGGTTTTAAGATTGCTAAAGATTCTATAGCTCGAGTTACGTCGGGCTTGATGAATGAGAATAATAGTTTAGTTTTATCTCATTTACATCCAGCAATTAAACCACTTAACCAGTTGCGTATGTTAGAGGATGCAACAGTCATTTATACATTGACTCGAGCACCAGAGCGTAGAATCTTTTATATTGACGTTGGTAACTTACCGAAGAATAAGGCAGAGCAATATCTTCGTGATATGATGACTCGCCATAAGAATAAGTTACAATATAATTCGTCAACTGGTGAGATTAGTGACTCACGTAAAATGTTGACAATGACTGAAGATTTTTGGTTCCCACGTAGAGGTGGTGAACGAACAACTGAAGTTGATACACTAGCTGGAGGCAGTGCTCAAGGTTTAAGTGATGATACAAACATGTTGTACTTCCAACGTAAATTATACAAAGCGTTGAAAGTACCTTTAACACGTTTGGAACCTGAAACACAGGCAACCTTTGGTAGAGCTTCAGAAATTACTCGTGATGAATTGAAATTTGGTAAGTTTATCAAACGTATTAGAGCAAGGTTCTCATGGTTATTTACATTAGTCCTTGAGAAACAATTAGTTCTAAAAGGTATTTTAACACCTGAAGAATTTGATGCTATAAGAAATGATATACGATATGAATTTGCTAGAGATAATTATTACGACGAATTAAAACAGTCTGAGATATTACGTGAACGTATGAGTACACTAAGAGATATCGAAGACCATATTGGAAAATATTATTCTAAAGAATGGGTTATCAGAAATATTCTTCAAATGACTGAAGAAGAATTTGAAGAAATGAATGAGCAAATGGAAAAAGAAAAAGCAGAAGCTCCTGATGAGCCAGAAGATGAGAATCCATTTTGATAATAAATAAAATTAATGATTAAATTAAATAGGGACTAAATATGAAAAACTTTAAAGACCTCCTCTCTGAAGTGGCACAACCAAAGTCGCCAGAAGAGAAAGCTTTTAAAGACCAGCATAAGATTGAATTAATCAAGCACCCCGTTGCTCCTGATTATGTTCACACTGGTGAAATAAAAGGCGTAACGAAAAAAGAGCGACCAGCTGATGTTAAAGCTGGTGAAGACGAAAAGAAATACGATGGCGGAGTTGCTGCTAAGGCAAAACCATTTAAGATGCCTCGTAATATTGACGAAACAAAATTAACATTTAAAGGGTTAATTGAAAAAGTATCTGATACTGAAGACCTTCTTGAAAGTCCCCAAGAAGAAGTATCTATGATGATGAAACAATTACACTTTATCTGTTATGCATCTGAAGAGATTATGGAATATCTCGGTGCTGAAGATATGGACCCAGAAGAGTGGTGGCAGAATAAATTAGCACAGACATTCGGTAATATTAAATCTTTATATGCATATGCTAAAGGTTCAGAAGTTGTTAAGAAAGATATTGAACAAGACGACGATTTAGGTGCTGATGACGATGTTGATATATCAGTACCTGATGATGCTGAAGTAGATAACATCATGAACAGCATGTACGAAGAATTAGAAACAGAATCAAAAATTATTACAGAAGCATTCTTATTAAGCGAAGCTAAAATCGACGTTGATTATATCGGCGACGACAAAACGAAAGAATCTCACGAAAAAAGATTTAATGTAAAAATCTCAATGCATGGTGATGACATGGCTTTCGTAAGTGGTGAACCTAAGGATGTTTGGAAATTTGCAGTATTCCACTATGATGGAGACAAAGACGACGCAGCTGATATCCATCCAAACCTTGCTAAGGAAGTTGGATATGAGATGTCAGAAGAGGTAAACGAAGCAAATTTTAAACCTGGCAGTCTCAAGCTTAAGAGCGGTGAAGTTGTTAAACTTGACCATGCAGATAGTGAACATTTAAATGCAATGCTCAATGGACTAAATCCAAAAAATAAGAAAGAGATGGAAGACCAGTTACACACAGACAAAAAAGGATTCGAAGAAATCTTAAAATTCGCTACTAAAGCGGGTATTTAATTATGGCATGGGTTAGCGTCCCAGGTTCAAACAGTATTTGGGAATTCGAAAATACTGCAATAGCATCAGATACTTATAGTGATGCAAATGGAACCACAACTGCAGGAGTTAGAACATTCACTCCACCGGGCGGAAACGCTCAGTATACTTACATTAAAGTAAGAAAAGCAGGTGAAACGACAGAACGTGGAGAGTTGAACAAAAACTTCTACGATAATAAAAACGCTAACGGTGTACCATAAGTTAATAAATAGTTTAAAGAAATTTAATTAAGGTGATAATATGAAACTTATTACAGAACTAAATGAAAACCTTGAAGTAATTACCGAAGCTAAAGAAGACGGAACTAAGTCTCACTTTATCGAAGGTATCTTCATGCAAGGTGACATTAAAAATAGAAATGGACGAACATATCCAAGCGAAACTCTTGAAAAAGAAATGAAGCGCTATGACGAAGAATTTATTCAACACAAACGCGCTCTTGGAGAGCTGGGACATCCAGATGGTCCAACAATTAATGGTGACAGAGTTTCACACTTAATTACATCAATGAGACGCGAAGGTAATGATTTTTACGGTAAAGCAAAAATCTTATCAACACCTATGGGTGAGATTGTAAAATCTCTACTTGATGAAGGTGTTAAAATTGGCGTTTCAACAAGAGGGTTAGGTTCGGTTAAGCAATTGAAAGATGGTGTAATGGAAGTTCAAAAAGACTTTCATTTGGCAACAGTAGATATTGTAACCGACCCATCAGCTCCTAATGCATTTGTGAATGGCATTATGGAGAACAGAGAGTATTATTACGATATCGCGTCTTCATCTTGGAGACCTCAGGAAGTAGCTGAAGTCATCGAAGAAATTGTTGAAGAAGTAGAGAAAAAAGTTAATCGTGTAGTGCGAACAATTGACGAAGCAACGGCAACAAGAATGTTTGAAACATTTGTTCGTACGTTGAGAAATTAAACAATTAATAAATAATTTGCAGTCAGATTTAATTTGTATTTAAACAAGTATTAAAAGGAGAAAATTATGGCAGACGACAAGAAAAAATTCGTTGCTGATGACGGTTACTCTGAAGTACCACAACCTGTAACTCCAGAAGGTGGTGAAAACGAGAAGAAGTCTAAGAAAGGCGAAGTCGAAGTCAAAAAATCAGATGTAAAGACTCCTGGCCAAGAAAAAGCCGGTGAGAAAGTACCAACTGCTGAAGAAGTAGAAACTACTGAAACAGACGAAGTTGTAGAAGAAGTTGTTGAGGTTAGCTCTTCAATCGAATCCATCTTCGAAGGTACTGAGCTTTCAGATGAATTTAAGAACAATATTAAGCTAGTATTCGAAGCAGCTGTTAACGAAGAAGTTGCAACAAAGACTGAGTCTTTGAAAGAAGAACTAGAAGGTAAATTAGAAACTGAATTATCAGAAGCTATCGAAAATCGTATGAAGGATGTTGTCGAAAATGTAGACAAATATCTTGACTACGTAGTTGGTGAGTGGATGGAAGAGAACAAGATTGCTGTTGAAGCTGGAATTAAAGTTGAAATGGCTGAATCTTTACTCGGTGGTCTTAAAGACCTATTCAACGAGCACAACATCGAAATTGACGAAGAAACTTTTGATGTAGTTGATAGTTTAGAGAAACAAGTTGCTGAATTAGAAGAAGGTAGCAATGGTCTTGTAAATGAGAACATTGAACTTAAAGCAGAAATTGCATCTATGAAGGCTACAAAAGTATTTGAAAGTATGACAGACGGATTATCTGAAAATCAGGTAGAGCGTTTTAAAGTACTTTCTGAAAAGCTTGACGTTGAAGATTTAGAAGATTATACTTCTAACCTTCAAGTAATCAAGGAATCCTTCTTTAGCGAAGGCAAAGTTGTCGCACCTAAAGTAGAGGATGTCGAAGAAGACGAAATTATTCTAGAAGAACAGGAAGTCGCTAAACCAGCTTCTGATTACACTTCTATTAATGCTCTAGTTGAAGCTTTCAACGCTAAGAAAAAGCAATAAGAATAATTAAATTGGTTTTTTAATAAATAATTTAATGTTAATCAAAAAGGGAGAATTACTATGAGTAATTATCAAGCATTGGTAGAAAAGTGGGGCCCTATTCTAGAGCACGAATCTTTTTCACCAATTACTGACTCACATAAGAAGGCAGTAACAGCTACTATCCTTGAGAACACAGAAAGAGCACTTTCTGAGACAGGTGACTTGTCTGCAAATATGACATCACTTCTTTCAGAAGCAGCACCAACTAATGATGCTGGCACAGGTGGTTTCTCTGCAACTGTATCTCCAGGTAACGCAGCAGCTGGTCCTACAGCTGGTTACGACCCTATTCTTATTTCACTAGTACGTAGAGCAGTACCTAACTTAATCGCTTATGACATCTGTGGTGTTCAGCCAATGACTGGTCCTACAGGTCTTATCTTTGCGATGAGAGCTAGATACGGTTCACAGAGCGGAGACGAAGCTTTCTATGACGAAGCTGATACAGACTTCTCTGGTACTGGTACACACAATAACACATTGCCAAATGCTAATACAACACTTATCACGACTGGTACAGGTCTTGACACAGGTGCTGGTGAAGCTTTAGGTGATGGTGTCGGTGCAGACTACGCTGAAATGGCATTCTCTATTGAGAAAGTTACTGTAGCTGCGAAGACAAGAGCTCTAAAAGCTGAATACACAACTGAGCTTGCTCAGGACTTAAGAGCTGTTCACGGCTTAGACGCTGAAACAGAACTTGCTAACATTCTTCAAACTGAAATCTTAACAGAAATCAACCGTGAAGTTGTTAGAACAATCTACACAACATCTGAAGTTGGTGCTCCTGGCGCCGCAACAGCTGGTGTTTTCGACTTAGACGTTGATGCAAATGGTAGATGGTCCGTTGAGAAGTTCAAAGGCTTAATGTTCCAAATCGAACAAGAAGCTAACGCTATTGCAAAAGGAACACGTAGAGGGAAAGGTAACATCGTTATTTGTTCTTCAGACGTTGCTTCTGCATTGCAAATGGCTGGTGTACTTGACTACGCTCCTGCTCTTAACTCTAACTCTTTAGAAGTTGATGATACTGGTAATACTTTTGCTGGTGTTCTTAACGGAAGATTCAGAGTATATATCGACCCATTCGCTGGCTCAAACTACTTAGTAGTTGGCTACAAGGGTTCAAGCGCATTCGACGCTGGTTTATTCTACTGCCCATACGTTCCATTACAAATGGTACGTGCTGTTGGTGAGAATAGCTTCCAACCAAAAATCGGGTTCAAAACTCGTTACGGCATGGTAGCTAATCCATTCGCACAGGGTAATGTAGGTAGCCAAGGTCTTGGTGCTCTTACTCAAGATACTAACAAGTACTACAGAAAAGTACGTGTAACTAACTTATTCTAATAATAAATTAGTAGTATCACTTAGGGAGGCTTCGGCCTCCCTTTTTTTGCTCAATAAAAAA
>Ga0213860_10000896_pt1 | contig 12054 bp, 2 predicted proteins | sample PICome_3_FD_160118 | JGI IMG/M metagenome (GOLD analysis project Ga0213860, IMG submission 160118) | Coastal seawater microbial communities near Pivers Island, North Carolina, United States - PICO550 | ecosystem: Environmental > Aquatic > Marine > Coastal | place: USA: North Carolina | collected...
ACCATTTACTCCACTTGTACCGTTTACTCCACTTGTTCCATCTACACCAGATGAACCATCGTTACCAACACCACCATCAACACCACTTGTTCCATCTACCCCACTCGAACCATCGTTTCCATCAACACCAGATGTACCATCGATACCCGATGTTCCACTAGTACCACTTGTACCAGCAATCTGTTCGATAGTTCTTGTTTCTACTCTATTATTAGAATCATTCCAAACGAGTACATATCCTGAAAGTGATTCACTTACAATAGTATCTAAAAATATACTTTCAGTTACTTTTAAACTACCACTTAGAGTTAAATCACCATTTATGAATTGGTCTGTATCATTCTTAACAAACGATTCAGTACTAAAAGGTTCTGCGTTAAGAGCAACTGAAGCGGTAAGTGCATACGATGAAGAAAGAACTGTCATCGAAGCTGTTTCACTTGATTCTACAAACTGTGAAGTATCAACTTGTGCATTCTCTGCATAAGAAGCAGTGATTGCAAAAGACGATGAAAGAACCGTCATCGATGATGTTTGGTTCGTAAGTACAAATTGTGTTAAATCAAGTTCTGCATTTTCAGCGTATGAAGCGGTTAATGCAAATGAAGCGGTTTGTGCTAACGAAGCGTTTGATGCACTAAATACTGTCATCGAAGCAGTTTCATCTTGTGTGATGAATAAACTCGCCGAATCAAGAGCATCTAATGTGGTTTGGTCTAAACCTAATATGTTTGAAGCAGTGAGAGCAAATTCTGAAAAAGAAGAAGTTACAGAGAATGATGAACTTTGAACTGTTCCTAATACTCTATCTGCATTAATTGTTCCACTAATTGTTCCACCACCAGGTAAAACTATGATATGACCAGAAGTTGGTCCACTAAAATCAACTTGAACTGTATCATTATCAAGTGTGATTATGTTTTGAGGTATAATTTGAGCCTCACTACCAGTTTCATAAACTTGAACTACTGGATATGCAACATCAAGAGAGTGAGTTACTTTTATCGTTTCTACATCACTAAATGGGAATGAACCTTGTGATGAAGTTTCAGGTTGAGGAACAAAGAATCCTTTGTTTTCATCATACCTTAATACATTGTAATCAGCAGATGCAGTTGGGCCATCACCTTGGAAATCATAAGTTCCTAAGAATGAGCCTGTAAATAAATCTGCTTTTGCTATCGATGATGTAAATGAATATGATACAAATAGTTCACCATCAATAGACATCGATGCGTTTGTTCTAAGTCCATCTCTTGGGTCAATCGATGCACTAAACGCTCCACTTTCGATAAGGTTCGTCTCAAATGCTAAGTTAGCAATGTTAATGTTTCGTAGTCCACTACCATCTCCAATGTATATAGAACCAGATTCAGCTACTATATCACCACCTGAAATAGAAATAGAACCTGTGAATTGGGAACCACTATCAGCGGATTCGACTCTAAATCCATCTGTATCATTTACAGAAGCGGTTACACTACCACTCGCAATTCTTTGTTCATCACCAAGTAAAGCCGTTCTTGGTATATCAAATAAATCAGCACCACTACCAGAATAAGTTGAACCAGATATAATTTCTAAATTACCCGATACAAAAGTAGAACCACTTATTTCTACATTTATAGATGAAGTAGAGAAAACTCTAAACGAACCATCTGCATCAACAGATGCAGTTACACTTCCACTAGCAATTCTATCGGCATCAAATGATATGTTTGCAAGTTGTATATTAAATAACCCACTACCATCACCACTAATAACACCTTGGTCTACTGATAAGTTACCAGATACAAAAGTTGAACCTGTAATTTGTGAACCACTAATTGGTGATTCTATTTTAAATCCATCAATAGGGTCTACTGATGCGGTTACTGAACCTGTTGCGATTCGTGTTGCTTCTTCAGTAAGTGCAGATAAAGGTACATTAAATAATCCCTCACCACTACCACTAAAGAATGAAGCAGTTACACCACCACTAGCAGTAATTGCATTATTTACAGTTAAACCATCTTGTAGTTCTACCGAACCACTAAAGAATGAACCAATACCATCGGCTTCAACTTTGAAACCACTAACAGGTGATACTGAAGCGGTTACACTACCACTTGAAATTTGTGGTGCAGCATCTGCAGTTATATTAAATAATCCACCACCATCACCAGTAATTACACCATTTACAACTGTAAAATCACCATCAACTCTAACTGAACCTGTAAATTGAGAACCACTATCTGGTGATTCTACTTTAAATCCATCTTTATCACTAACTGATGCGGTTACACTTTGTGATGCAATTAAGTTGTTTAATAATGCTTCTTCAGTTAAGGCAGAACGAGGAATGTCAAATAATAACTCACCACTACCACTAATAAGTGAACCAGATTCCATAAAAATAGAACCTGTAAATTGAGAACCGCTTGATAATGATTCAACTTTAAATCCAAAGTTATCACTAACAGATGCAGTTACAGAACCAGATTTTATTTCGGTTGATACTTGAGCATCTTCAGTAAGTGCAGATAATGGAATGTTAAATAAATTCTCACCACTACCACTAAAGAACGAGCCTGATTCTAAAAATACACTACCAGATAATTGAATTGTATCAGTTCCTTCTACAACAAACCCATCAACAGGAGAAACAGAAGCGGTTACACTACCACTTGCAATTTGATTTATTTCAAAGGAAAGTGCGGATTCTGGTATATCAAATAATTGAGCTCCACTACCACTAATAAATGAACCAGTTTCTAAGAATATACTTGATGAAAAAGATGAAGTTGCAGTTCCTTCTACAACAAATCCTCTATCAGGTGAAACTGAAGCCGATACACTACCACTTGCAATTTGATTTATTTCAAAAGCAAGTGCAGATTGAGGTATATCAAATAAACCTGCACCACTACCACTAAACATAGAAGCAGATACATTTCCTAATATATCAACAGAACCTGTAAATTCGTGTTTGTCAGTTGGTTCATCTCCTATTTTATTTGAACCACTTGTGAATAAAATAGATGATGATACAAAAGTTACATTTATTTCTTCAGCAGTTATAGTTCCACCTACATCTAAGTCATTAGAGATTACTACTGAACCAGTTATATCTACTGAACCTGTGAATTGGGAACCACTTGCTAATGATTCAACTTTAAATCCGTCTGTATCATTTACAGAAGCGGTTACACTACCACTTGCGATACGTTCTGAAATAAGAGCATCTTCATTTAACGCACTTCTTGGTATATCAAATAATTGAGCTCCACTACCACTAATAAATGAACCCGTTTCTAAAAATATAGAACCTGTAAATTGTGAACCCACATCACTAGATTCAACTCTAAATCCAAATACATCCCCAACCGAAGCGGTTACAGAACCAGATGCTATTTGAACAGGAGTAGTTGGGTCTTCAGCGAGTGCAGATATAGGTATGTCAAATAGTCCAGCACCACTACCAGAATAAAAACTACCACTTGAAAGTGTTACGGTTCCTTCAAAAGATGAAGATGTATTTACTACAAACCCATCATCAGGATTGATAGATGCAGTTGCTGAACCAGAAGCGATTAAATCTGAAACCCTAGCATCAGTTGTAAGTGCAGCTGCGGGTATATCAAATAACCCAGCACCACTACCAGAATAAAATGAACCCGTTGATAATGTTACCGTTCCTTCAAATGAGGCCGAAGTATTTACAACAAACCCATCAACAGGTGATACAGAAGCAGTTACACTACCACTTGAAATAAGTGATGATACTTGTGCATCTTCTGTTAATGCTGTTCTTGGGATGTTAAATAATCCCTCACCACTACCAGAGTAAAAAGAACCACTATTAAGTTGTACATTTCCACTAACAAAAAGAGCTCCACTTAATTCAGTTGTTACTGAATCTTCTCCCTCTACTCTAAAAAATCCATCAGAAAATACAGATGCGGTTACAGAACCTGTTGAAATTAAATTTGATATAAGTGCATCTTCAGTAAGTGCGGTTCTTGGTATATTAAATAAATTTTCACCACTACCACTAAACGAAGAACCACTATTTATATTTACATTTCCACTTACTAAAAGTGAACCACTTATTTCAGCAGTTATAGAAGAAGTTGATTCAACTCTAAAAAATCCATCAGGAGTTACAGATGCGGTTACAGAACCTGTGGAGATTAAATCTGAAATAATCGCATCATCAGTAAGAGCGGTTCTTGGTATATCAAAAAGATTAGCACCACTACCACTAAAAGCAGAACCACTATTTAATTGGATTGCTCCACTTACAAATACAGAACCACTCAACTCAGTAGTTACAGAACCAGTAGATTCTACTCTAAAAAATCCATCAGTTGTTACTGATGCAGTTACTGAACCCGTTGAAATTAAATTTGATATAAGTGCATCTTCGGTAAAAGCACTTCTTGGTATATTATTAAGACCAGCTCCACTACCACTAAAGAAAGAACCAGATAAAACTTCTATAATTCCATCACTCGTAAGTGAACCCGTTATTTCAACAGAACCAGTAAATTCTTGTTTATCGGTTAACTCATCTCCAAATTTATTTGAACCAGATGAGTAAATAACAGAAGAAGAAACCAAGTTTACTATGATTTCTTCTGCAAATATAGAACCAGAAACGGTTAAATCTCCACCAATGATTGCATCAACATTAGTTTCAAACCCATTTGGAGTTAAACTAGCAGATGCAGAACCAGAAATTAATTGATTTGGATTGAACTGAATAAACCTTCTTTCACCCTCACTATCCGAGGCAAGTACTGCTTGATTTCCACCTTCAAAGGAAGCTGAAAATGTAGGTACTCCCAAGTTAGGTTCAGCCTGGGATAAATCTAAAAATTCGTATCTATCTGCTGAAACTTCTTTGGGATTGGTTACTCTTACTCTACCGCTTAATAAGTTACTAAATGCCATCCGTTTCTTAAAGGTTTACTATAAATATAAAAGAAAAAAAGTATAGAAAAAAAATTACTCATTTGCACTCTCAAGTAATGATAGTATTACTGTCAAGTCAGTAGAGCCAGAAAATAATAAACTATATTGTTCCTCTAATACTAATTTACCAGCAACAACTGGTGATAAAGAATCTTTTGCAGGAATTGTAACTCCTTTTATTAAATTGATAGGTGCTTCCTCAACAAAAGTAGGATTATGTAAACTTCCACTTATCACATCATAAAGTTGTTCTATTAAGAAAGGTGCACCTGTTTCTGCTGTATAAGTTTCATCAAATGATTGTGTATAAGTACTTTGATATAATCTAGATACCTCAGAAGATGCAGTAACGGATGTATTCAAAATAATTTGTTGTGATAATTCATTCATATAGTCTACTGCCTCAATCGATGCACTCAATTGACCAGTTGGTACTAATGATTCTCCATCTTTATCATAATAAGCAAGAGAAGCTTTATTTGTTCTAAAAGTTGTATTATTTTTTATATCGTAAAAAATAGCTTCTATATTTTCTTCACTTCTTGGATTGTAATACGATGATGTTACACCTAAAGAAGTTTCTAATAAGTTATCTCTAAAAAGAGTATAAGCAAAAGTTTCATTTACAATAAAATCTTTATTAAGTTCCAATAATGCAGATGCAGATATAAAACTACCTGTTGCATTTACTCCTGTAAAATCTGGAACAGGTAAAGATGTATTTGATTTTAGTTGAATAGTTACTTCTTGAGATGAAGTTGAATTATTAGTAATTTGTGCGGAAAGTACAATACATGATACATCCGCAGGTGTAACATAAACTTCATCCACCGTATCGTCCGTTAAAGTAGTAATAACGGACTTAAACGCATTTAAGGGTACAAAAACTTCTGCCATTTCTTTTTTATTGTTGTTTTATTCTTCTATAAATATATCTATCCTTCTAAAGCAAGTGAGAATGGTGTAACTAATGAGAATAATGATTTTTGGAATGTTCGTCCAACAAGTGTTCCAGTTGCCTGGTTGATTGTTAAACCTGTACCAATTCTAAAGTCACCATCTTGGTTACCACTTGTAAAGAAGATTCTACCACCACCTAATTCTGTAATTTCAAAATCAGGATTTGGAACTCCACTACCACCTTGATTAGGAGGTAATGCTTTGAATGTAACACCCGCACCATTATACGAGTAGTCAATACCTGTTGCCACAATTAGAGAACCAAAATCTTCTTTTGGTGCATTTGCCACAATAAACTCTGCTCGAGTTCTAAGGTATCTATTTGTTTCTATTGTTTCATTTTTTTGTTCATTGATTACAACATCAGCACTTGCATAATTTCCTAAGAAGTATGATTGTGCAGCTTCAATACCTCGTTCGTTACCTCCATATAGTAAATCAGTTGCAAGAGCATCAACTATAAATCCTGTATCACGAGAACATGAAGCCTCATTGTAAACAAAATCAGGAAATGCCCCATTTGTATAACTTAGAGCTCGTTGTTGTAAATCTTCTTTAGCGGCTCTTAATCTAGTTACCGCTTCTCTTCTTTGTTCTCCAGCGAATACAAGTTGAGTTTGGTTAATAACTTTTTCAGCAACTCCACGAGCGTAGTTGATACCATCTGCTGTTTGTTGTTTTTGACCTGTATTAGCCGAGTAACTATCTACAATTGCAACTGATGGAATTAAGTAGTAGTAGTTTCCAGCTTGTACTGAAGCCTCATTACCACCATAAATCAAGTCAGTTGAAACAGCATCTAATATAAATCCTAAATCACGAGAACAACTTACTTCGTTGTAATCTAAAGTACTCCAAGAAGAAGATAAGAACGCGATTGTTTCTTTTTGGATAAACAACTTGTTATCTTGTAATAAATCTCGTCCAACTATTCTTGAAGCAGATGGTTCGTTAAGAGTTGGATTGAAAATCAATCTTGAAGAAAGTTTACCACCATATCTAACACCTGTTAGAGTTGGGTCTTTCTGTGCTCTTTCACTTGGTACACCTGCAACTGTTGCGTTTGATGGGAATAGGAAGTAGAACTCTCCAGCGGTTACACTTCGTTTCTCACCACCATATAGTAAATCTGTGATTGATGCATCTAAGATGTATCCTGTATCACGAGAACAACTTTCTTGGTTGTAAACAACTTGTGACCAAGAAGAAGATACATACTCGATTACTTCTTGTTGGATGAAACTTCTATTCTTTCTCAATATATCAACTGAAGCAGATACTTCTAAACTTGCAGTTTGGAATATAGTATTTGTAATAATCTTTTCTGTCATTCCACCCGCGTGGTGTACTCCATCAAGAGTTGGGTAAAGTTGTGCATCAGTTGTTGGTGATTTAGAACCACTTACAGTTGCCGAAGATGGGAATAAGTAATAGAACTCACCAGCGGTTGCACTTCTTTCATTTCCTCCATAAAGAAGGTCAGTAGAAACTGCATCAAGAATATATCCTACATCTCTTCTACAAGTTACATCATTGTAATCAAACTCACTCCAAGAAGAAGAAATATATTGAATAACTTCATCTTGAATAAAGTCTTTATTGTTTTTAATCAAGTATTGTGATGCAGATACTTCTTGTGAAGCAGTTACAAATTCTGTATTCTGTACAACTTTCTGTGATAATCCTCTTGAGTAGTTGATACCATCTAAAGTTGGGTAAAGTTGTGATGCAGAAGTTGGAGAAACACTACCACTTACAGTTGCCGATGATGGATATAAGTAATAGTAGATACCAGCGGTTCTACTTCTTTCGTTACCACCATATAGTAAATCTGTTCTTACCGCATCTAAGATATATCCTACATCTCTTCTACAAGTTACATCGTTGTAATCGAAAGTACTCCAAGAAGATGATAAGTATTGGATTGTTTCATCTTGGATAAAATCTTTATTATTTGATAGTAAGTAGTAAGATGATGATACATCTTGTGAAGCAGTTTGGAATAAAGTATTTACAACTACTTTCTGTGCCAATCTTCTCGCATAGTTGATACCATCAAGAGTAAAGTTCAACTGTGAACCTGTTGCATCTGATGGGAACTCATAGTAGTATTTACCATTTACAACCGAAGCAGATACGATACCATGTAATAAATCTTCAGCTGCACCACTTACAATATATCCTACATCTCTTGCACATTTATCTTGGTCATAAGATGCCGTACTCCATGATGAAGAAATATAAGAGATACTTTCACTTTGGATAAATCCAATGTTGGAAATAAGTGTGTTGTAAGCCGCTACTGTTGTTGGGTCAGTTGATGGAGAACCATAAACCGATGAAGTGTAAGAACCACTACCATTTTCAACTATATCAAGTACTACTGCAAATGCACCACTAATAAATGATACATCACTTGCAGAAGCAGATACAGAACCAGTTACAGAGTTAAACTCGGTTACTTTTATATTATTTTCAGTATTCTCAACTAATGTTGGTAAAGAACCTGTACCATTTTCAACTATATCAAGTACAATCGCATAAGATGATGATACTGATAAAGACTGTGTTACAGAACCACTCAATGATGATGATACGATAGTAGTATCAGTTACTTTAATGTTATTTTGAGTATTCTCTACAATAGTTGGTATAGAATCTAAACCATTTTTAATAATAGTAGAAACTGTTGAGAATGAAGAAGATACTAAACTTACCTCACTCGATGAACCACTTAATGAAGAAGAAACTTGTGGAGTTTCAGTTACTCTAATACTTGCACTTGCGTTACTTCTAACCTCTGGTCTTTCAAGTAGTGTGTTTATAGAAACTTCCTCTGTTATATTACCAGCATATACAATACCCTCAAAAGTTTCTACTTTTTGAGCATCTTGAATTGCCAATGATGGATATAGGTAGTAGAATCTTGCAGATTCTCTACTTCTTTGGTTACCACCATATACTAAATCAGTAAGTACACCATCAATAATAAATCCTGTATCTCTTGAACAACTTGCTTCGTTGTAAACCAAGAATGGGAAGAATGTATTGATGTACTTGATTGTATTTTGTTTGATGAGTTCTTTGTTTGAATAAACTACATCGTAAGTATTTAATAAATCATTTGATACAAGTGTAAGTTCTTCACTCAACACAAGTTTTTGTGCCAAATCACCACCATACTCAATACCCGTTACAGTTGGGTCTTTCTGTCTTGTTTCACTTGGAACACCACCAACGATTGCAGCCGATGGGTAATCATAGTAGAATCTACCTGCAGTAACTGCTCGTTCGTTACCACCATAAACTAAATCTGTTCTGGCAGCATCTACAATGTGTTGAACATCTCGTGAACAAGAATCTTGGTTGTAAGTTACTTCACTCCAAGAAGATGATACATAAGATACAACTTCACTACCAATCAGTAATCCATTTTCTCTAAGTACTCTACTTGCTTCAAGTGATGAAGAATCAGCCTGTGTGAACTCTTGTCCAACTACGATTTTTTGTGATAGTTGAGAAGCCCACTCTACTGCATCAACAGTTGAGAATAGTTGAGAACCTGTAGCTTGTGATGGGTATAGGTAATAGTATTCACCAGCAGTGATTGTTCTTTCATTACCACCATATTTCAAGTCGGTGATTACTGCATCTAAAATGTATCCTACATCTCTTATACACTTGGTATCATCGTAGTTTACTTGAGACCAAGAAGAAGATACATAAGCAACACTTTCACTTTGGATAAGTTCTTTGTTGTTGATAAGTAGGTTAGCACCATTTAGTATATCTTGTGATTGAGTTACGAAAGTAGTGTTTGTTATTACTTTTTCCGCTAATCTACGAGCATAGTTAATACCATCACTTGTAAATCCAAGTTGTGAACCTGTCGCTTGTGATGGGTATTCGTAGTAGAACTGTCCATTTACTACTGATGCTGAATAAACACCATAAAGTAAATCCTCAGCTGCTCCACTTACAATATATCCTATATCACGAATACATTTATCTTGGTCATAAGAAGCCGTACTCCAAGAAGATGAGATGTAAGCAATTGATTCACTTTGAATAAATCCAATGTTAGATTTTAGGTTTACATAAGCTGCAATAGTTTGAGCATCACTTGTAGGTGAACCATAGTTAGATGCAGTATATGAACCCGTACCATTATTTAGTATGTCTAATACGATTGCAAATCCGCCAGATACAAAAGATACATCACTCGATGAACCTGTTACTGATGAAGTTGTTGGTGTTGTGATAAAGTAAATGTTATCATTTGTATTTTCATCAAGTGTTGGTGCAGAGCCTGTACCATTTTCTAGTATATTGATTATTGTTCCATAAGAAGAACTAACAGATGAAGATACTGAAGCAGAAGCTACCGAACCTGTTACTATATCAATACCTGTTACTAAAATGTTTGATAATGAGTTTGGTACTATTTCAGGTAAAGAACCTGTACCGTTAACAATTATATCTAATACAGTTCCAAACGATGAACTGATTGATGAAGTTACAGATGAACTTACAATAAGTGAACTAGTAATTTGTGTTATATTATTTATCTTAGTTCCACTATCAATAGATTTTGTAAGTTCTGGTTGGAATGTTAATCCTCCACTTACTACATTTGCAACACCTTGGAAAAGAGTATTGATTGATGAAGTGTAGTTTTGTAAACTTGAAGTAGAAAGTGATTGCGTATAATCACTAACATTTATAGGATTATTTAAGTTCCAATTATATTCATTTCTATTTTTTGCAATAGCAGAAAGAATAGAGCCTGTACCTTTATTTATTATATCAGTTACAATACCCCAACTTCCACTAATGTTTCTTTCTTGTTCATCGGTTCCACTTAATGATGAAGTTACATTATCAAGTGTACCAACTTTAATACCTAACTCAGTATTGTTTATTAATCTTGGTGTTTCTAATAAAGTATTTACTACAATAGTTTCAGTAAGAGTTTTCGCATATTGAATACCTGCTCTTGTTTCAGTTTTTTGAGTTGTAGTTGCAACTGAAGGGTAATCATAATAGAAGTTACCCGCCATTTCAGCTCTTTCATTTCCACCATATCTTAAATCCGTAGCGATTGCATCGATAATATATCCTACATCACGAGAACAACTCACTTGATTGTAATCTAAGAATGGATAAGTTGCATTTATGAAGTTTATCGTCTCTGCTTGGATTAATGATTTATTATCAAGTATTGAAGCATAAGAAGATGATGTAGATGTACTTGGTTGTGTGAATAAAGATTGTGAAAGTATTTGGTCTACCATTCCTGCAGCAAATCTAATACCATCAACAGTTTGATTTAACTGACCTAATGCATCACCATCTCCATCTATATTTGCAAGTGATGGGTACTTAAAGTAGAATCTACCAGCTTCTATAGCTCTTTCGTTTCCACCATATAAAGTATCAGTTGCAACCGCATCTAAAATATATCCAACATCACGAGAACAACTAACATCATTGTAATCAAAGTTTGACCACGATGAAGATACAAATGAAATAACTTCACTTTGTACAATAGATTTATTATCTCTAATACTTTGCCAAGTGTTTACTCTATCTTGTCTTGCAGATGAAGATACAAATGTAGAATTTACTATAAGTTTATCTGCAAATTCACTTACAAATTTAATTGCCGTTAATGTTGGTTCTTTTTGTGTTGTAGTTGCATCAGATGGAACTTTATAGTATTCAATACCTGCATTGATACTTCCTTCGTTTCCACCATAGATTAAATCATTCGCAACTGCAGTTACAATATATCCTATATCACGAGCACAAGTATCTTGGTTGTAATCAAACTCTGACCAAGATGAAGATACAAATGCAATACTTTCACTTTGGATAAATCCAATGTTATCTAATAATACTTGGTAAACTGATTGAGTAGTTGCATTTGATGAACTAACTGAACCAGAGTTTACAAGAGGTGGATATGTTAAGGTAGTTGAAACTAATGATTGTGGAGTTTGAGAATTATTTACTATATCAAACTTACCAACTAAATCAGAATCATTTTGTGATACATAATATAAATCATTTGGAGCATCATAAGGAACTGTAAATATAATCAATCCAAAATCATCTCCATTATTAATAACACCCTAA
>Ga0213860_10000899_pt1 | contig 12041 bp, 11 predicted proteins | sample PICome_3_FD_160118 | JGI IMG/M metagenome (GOLD analysis project Ga0213860, IMG submission 160118) | Coastal seawater microbial communities near Pivers Island, North Carolina, United States - PICO550 | ecosystem: Environmental > Aquatic > Marine > Coastal | place: USA: North Carolina...
GTTCGCATCTCTCTCGATTTGGAAAATCAGACCCTTGAACTTCTCAACAGACCAACGACCGTTGGAGTCAACGTCGAGGTCAAAAGTACCTTGGTTTGCAACGTTAGTAGTTGCACCAGTTTCAGCAGTCTTATAGATGGTTCTGATGACTTCACGGTTGATCTCAGCAAGAATCTCTGTGGAGAGAATGTTTGCGAGTTCAGCCTCAGCATTCAGACCATGAATTGCCTTGAGGTCTTGTGCGAGTTCTAAGGAGTACTCTGCCTTCAGAGCTCTTGACTTCGCAGTAACGGTGACTTTCTCGATCGAGAATGCCATCTCGTTGAAGGCATTATCATTAACACCACCCAGTCCTTCAGACTGTGCGGTATCCATACCCTGACCAACACCATATGCACCCTGAGTTGCATCAGTGCTTGGGTTGAGAGCAGATGGATCGTTGCTACCAGCACCACCACCAGTAGTACCTAAACCAACACCAGAACCATCAGAACCAGCAACATAAAGTCCTGAAGTAGAGATTCCACTGTTAGCAAATGAAGTGTTTGCTTCGTCGAACAGTGCCTCAGTTCCGCTCTGATTGGTGTAGCGGGAACGCATTGCAAAGATGAGTCCGGTAGGACCGTTCATTGGTTGAACACCTGCGAGGTCATATGCGACCAGGTTAGGCATTGAACGTCTGATCAGAGAGATCAGAACTGGGTCGAAACCAGCAACGGTGTTGCCAGCACTACCACTAAAACCACCGGTTCCGGCAGAGTTAGTTGGACCTGCTTCAGAAAGGAATTCTCTCTCCTCTCTGAGTGTTTTTTCTTGGTTCTCCAGAAGAACTGCGGTAACCATTCTCTTATGAGCATCGTTGATGCCTCCGAGACCCTCATGGTTGAGGATAGGTGCCCACTTCTCCTGCAGAGCTTCAGCATTGAAACCTTGCATTTGATTTTACCTTAAAATTTTTAGTTTGACTTATAATTAAAAAATCACTTTTTAGAGACTCTAGTCAGAGTATCAAGATATGACTCCATAAGACCACCAACTTGTGGTTGACCCATAGATTCAGAACTTTCAGAGATAGTTTCTGACTCATCTCTTTGAGCACCAGCATTCTCTGGGAAGTAAGACTTGCGCAGAGTTACCAGTTTCTCACGATATGTTTCTTCACTATCAAACTCAACATTTTCGGCAAGAGAAGCGAGTTTTTCCTTCTGTGAAAGTGCGAGACCTTCGCAGACATCGGAGAAGATTACATCAGCAACCGACTCAGCTAATCTTTGATTGAGAGCAACATTCTTATTGATTTGCTCGTTGAGTTTATCTTCCATCTCATCTAATTTTTCCACCATTGCGGTGGTTACATCATATTTCTCTTCAGGGATAGTTACATAATGTTCTTCAAAAAGACTTCTCATTCCAGTGAGGAATGATTCTGTCATTTCAGTCTTGAGTCCTGCTTCAACTGAGAGTTGATTTTCAGTCATCCACTCTTCAGCAACATACTCAAGATATGCATCAACTCTTTCGGTCAGTTCTGACTTAATAGTAGAAACTTCTTCTTCGAGAGTTGCTTCATATTGTGCTTTCAGTTCTTCTTGAACTTCAGCAACTTTTGTCTTGATAGCAGTTTCAAAAATGGTACGTGCTCTTTCTTCAAATTCTTCAGAGAGTTCTTCACCAGCAAGCAGTGCCTCAACATCTTCTTCGACGTTGTATTCTGCTTCGGCTGCTTCTTCTTCGGATTCTTCAGAAACAACTTCTTCTTCTGCTACAACTTCGGTTGTTTCTTCTTCAGAAACTTCCTCTTCTGCAACAACTTCTCCTTCGACTTCTTCCTCTTCCTTCATGCCTTTTGGCATGGGTTCGGCAGGTTTGGCACCTCTTTTTACAACGTCTGCGACAGTTGCAATTGAGGGTTCTTTGAGCTTAGCAGAATCATCATCTGCTTTATAGTTTTCGGGAGTAGGGCCACCGAGATCCTCTACAGAAGGCTGTCCGGGAGTTGAATGGGACAGTTTTTGCATTGGTTCAGCTGCAGCAGCGCCTTTGGTTACTACGTTTTCCATTTCTTGTAAATTGCTACCAACGGACATTTTTTATAGATTTTTTGTATTAATCTATATTTATTTATAAATTAAAGATTTGAAAGAAAATCACTGAATAAGTTTAACTTATGCTCTTCAAGTCTTTTTTGGTCAACAAGAGTATTAATTCTCTTCTGAGTTGTTTCTGCTAACTGTTCACGAAGAATTCCTCCGTCCCAGATCCACTCTTTTCCTTCCATAATACCTTGAACGAAAGCATCCGGAGCAGAGGGATCTGCAACAATATCAGCAGCAGTAGCCAACATAAAGTCTTCGCCAACGACTTTGACTCCACCACGATCCTCTCTTAATGAACCAACACCACGAGAAGAAACACCAAGCATTACACCTTCATCTAAAAGTGAAGATGCAATCTTACCCATTGGAGTATTCAGGATTTGTGCCTTTCCTTTAAAATTACTACCTTCTTGAACAAGTGAAGTAATTTTATGAGAAACTCTATCAAGATTTACGGTAGGACCATCAGGATGTCCAAGTTCTCCAAGAGCACGCCCCTTTTGAACAAAAGTTTCATTATATCTACCAACCTCTTTGGCAAGAGTTTCCATTGGATACATTCTGCCATTTCTATTTTTAATGTCTCCTTGCAGAAAGACACCTTCAATATAAAGTTTCTTACTGGCACCTTTGCCTTCGGTAATAATCTTTACGTTTGAAATTTCTTCAGTAATGAGTTTCATTTGATTATCCGGTGAATCCTACTTTTGTACCTTTTACAGTTGCTGCACTTGCAAAAACACAATATGATGCATTTTTTTCCAACAATTCTGTCGTATTGCCAAGCATTGTAAAAGAACCAATACCTGCACCATTTTGAGTTTCTACAACAGTAATAACCTGTGCGGTTCCTGTTGTATTAACAAGTCTAACTACAGTCGCAGAAGAAAAACTAGTAGCAGTGCCAGTATTAACGGGCAATTCTATTTCATCCCCTAACAATAAAGTCCTAGCCATCTTGCTCCTCTTCCGTATCTAAGTTGGAATCATCAAACATGGATGCACCGACTGTCGGTTTAATACCTTCAATACGTTCTGCTGCTTTTGCATACAAAACGTCTTTAATACGATCACTAATATCAGCTGCAGAAGAATCTGCACCAATTAAATTTACAATTTCTTCCATGAAAATTTATAATAACTATATTTTCTATTTATATCTCGGCAGCTTTACCATCAGCATCAGTAATTCCACCATCAATTTCTGGTTCCATAGGAACATCACCCATCATTCCCTGATCACCTTCTTGTGGTAAAGGTTCACCAGTAATTGGATCTACTGCACTTGGATCTGGAATAACTCCGTCTTTAATTTCCTGCTCAATTTGTTCATCCATTTCAATCATTTCTGCATCAGTCTGACGGAGAACTTTACTACGAACCCACTGAGTTGAATAATACTTTCCAATATACGGTTCAATTGTTGCAAGAACACCAAGTCTCTCATTCAACATTTCAGTTTCTTTAAGTTCTGCAAACTGATTATCATACAAGAAATCATACTGAATATGATCGGAAATTTTTTCCCAATCTTCTAGTGATACAATATTTTTGAGAATCAATTGAGTTTTCAGCATGTCATTGAACATTTGAGCAAATCTCTTTCTCAAACGTCCGACAAACTTAGAAAACTTAAGTTCATCTCTTAGAATTTCAGAAGAACGACCAAGATTAAATCCACCGTCCGCAGCAATTCTAGATTCGGGAACTCCGAGTGCTCTATAAAGTTTCTTTTGAAAATATTCAATATCTGAAAGTTCTCCAAGATTTTGACCGCCAGGAAGTGTGGAGATTTCAGTTCCTCTACCACCTTCACGTCTAGGAAGCCAAAAATCTTCCATCATGGACATAAACTTACGGTCATCACGAACTTCACCAGTATTCGCATCATATACAAGTTTGTTACGATAACGCATCATAACATCACGAAGATATTGTTCTGCTTTCACCTTAGGAAGATTTCCAACATCAATATAAAAAATACGACGTTCTGGTGCTCTTGATAAACGATAGATAACCAACGAATCCTCAATCATTCTAAGTTGATTGAGTGCCTTAATTGCTTTGTGGAGATATGATAAAGTATTTCCTTTATTTCTATCTACAAGACCAGAAGTGCAATATGTAATCGCATCTTTTGCAATCTTAGTTCCTTTATTTCCACCACCACCAGTTAAATTTCCTGTTGGATAGTTTGGTTTTGGTGTATATACAAAATATTCTTCAATCTCAGGAGCAATTGCATTTCTTGATTCATCACGACCAGGAATATTTGGTCCAATCAAATTTTTATCTTTTTTCTTTTCCTGACGGACAAACCGCATTTTCATTGGATCAATATACCTCAGTTCTTTAATTCCTTCCTGAGGTTTTTTTAAGTCAATTACTTTGTGATAGTAAAGTCTACCGTCAATATACCAATTTCTAAAAATTTCATGCGATTTTTTATCAAAATCTAAAATTTCTTTAATATATCTAAATTCTTTTCTGATTGCTTTTTTTAATTTATCAGTTGCATTAAGATTTGAAAGTTCAATTTCAATCGGAGAATCATAAAGATCACTAACAATTGCTTCATTAACAACATCTTCAATGGCACCATCACACTCTGGGTGAAGTGACATCTCTCTATATCTTTTAATTAAATCAAACTCTGTTCTATATTGCCCTTCAATGTCTACATATGAACCATAAAATCCACTACTAATATAGTTATCAACCCCGTCCTCGTTATTTTCGGGGACGGGGGAAACTATATCTTTAGATTTTTTCTCTGTATCCTCAATAGAAAAACCAAAAAGTTTTGCCATAGTATAAACTGACTTAACTGTTATTTTACTATTTAGCGGATATTTTCACCACCAGATTGTGGAGCATTACCTTTGTATGCTTCAAAATAGTGAACCTGCATTTCTACAGTAAATTCCTGAATAGTATCAGTTGTTTCATAATTTAAATCAATTGTGGAAATATTAGTTGGGAATACATCTTTAAAGACATATCTTCTCAAGGTTTTACCATCACGGTCAAGTTGATTGACCTTAGCATCTACCTGATAAAGTGCAGGATCTGTTTCTCCAGTTCCATTATCAAGTTTGTTAATGGTGTTCATCCACTTTTCAAATGCTGATCTGATAGAGAATGAGGTATCGTTGAGAACAGTGATTGTCCAGGTTTCAAATGTTCTGTCACCTGCAATCTTCAGGATTCTTCCTCTAAAAGGAATATCAATAGGTGCAATTGTAGAAGCAGGCAGTGCTGCTGCTTTCACAAGAAATCTTGCATTATCAAGAACTTCGTTTTCATTTTGAACTCCAACTATTGAGGGAAAAGTTAATTCCACTTCAAATAAATTGGGTCTTGCACCACCACCCTTTAATTTACTTTTAAAGTCACTGATAGTCCTTAATGGTAATGTATTTACTTGTTGACGGTTTGCCATTGTTTGCTAATCCCCTGAATTAAACGTTACCGATAACTTCTTCAAATGAAACACCAGTTCTGGTGGCAACAAACGTAAGACCAATGAAGTTGATTGATCTTGCGGGTTTGATAAAGATATCTGCCACAAACTCATTATTATCTATAATTGCGGCAGTGTTATTTGTTTCATCACAAACAACGACAAAATCAAAAATTCCTCTCTTTGCCTGAACATCACGGAGGAATGGTTCAACAATATTTACAAAGTTAGTTCTTGTAATTTCATCATTAAATTCAAAGAGTTGATCTTTTGCTGCAGCAGAAATTGCATCTTCAAGGAAGATAAACAATCTACGAACATTAATACGATCAAATGCAGATGCTTTACCAAATCCAGTTTTATCTCCAAAGAGAACGATACCAGAACCAGGTGAGAAGATTACTGGATTAACTCTATTTGAATAAAGTTGATCTCTTTGAGTTTTACTTGGGTTGTAAGCAAGTTTAACTGCATTAAGGATTGCACCTCTATTTGTTCCTGCTGGAGAGAACCATGGGAAGTTGTTTATATCATTTCTTGCACAAAGACCAGCAATATCTCCATTCAAGGGGACATAACGGAATGTATTCGCAAATCTATCAAACATATACTTATATCCAGAATCGAATATTGCATATGTGCTTGATGAAATAGGAGAATAGAAACTAATTACATTATTAGTAGTTGTATCATCAGGATTAACTGTTACTGCTGTGTCAACATTAGTATCAGTCAGTGCTGCACCCCTGTATGGTGAAATAAATGCTACTGCATCTTTTCTTATTTCGGCAACTGAAATGCACTTATTAGCAAGTGCTTGTGCTTGCTCTTTAGCATATCCTGCAGATCCCATAAGAATGAAATCTACGTCATACTCTTCAGTATTTTCAAATAAACCATATCCAGTTACTAATCCATCTAAACCAGTAGTCAGTGCACCATCAGCAGATAGTGTTGAAATTCCTGCATAATTTTTTCCCTGCACAAATTTCTCATTAATATTTCCACTTGCAGCAAAAGTAATTCCTTCTGCTCTTTGATCCCAACCAACATCTCCAGCAACAGCAAAACTGTTTACGGTAGTATTATTAAATCCAGTTGTTACGATACCGGTCGGTGCAGAACCAGCAAAAATATATTCTGAACTATTTGCAATAAACTTTCTCCAATATGAAGGAGAACCGAGTGAATACTCTGCGTCTTTTGCTTTTGATAATGCAAGATTTTTTTCAAGAATTGTTCCACTGTTTCCAGTGACCTCACCTTCAGCATCAATTACAACAACATGAACCTCATCAAATTTAGATCCTCTTGCTGCTGCATATTCAGAAGTTCCTGGACGTTCTGCAAGAGTATTCCACTTAACTTTCACATTATCAGTTAAGCTAAGAGTCTGCTGATCAAACCAATCTTTATGTGATGAAACTGTTGTAGCAATACCGATAGAACCTCCTACGGCATTAGTGACTCCAATATCAATATTAGAGGCAAATTTATACTTTCCTTGTGGTTGATATTCAATTGAAGTTACTGTACTTGCACTTGAAACATGTTGAAGTATTTTAACTTCAATTTCTCCATCACCAACTTCGGTAACAAGACCTTTGAAATATCCGTCTAATATAGAAGTTGTTCCAGATCCGGCAATAACTGTACCGGCAGGAACTGCTTGAGTGATTCCGTAACCAACTTGAATATTAGATGTAGAAACACCTAAAATTTGATCTGCTTTAGAATCAATAATTCCAATTCTCAGACCATTACCCCAAGAACCAGGATTTCTTGCTGCAACAACTACACCAGTAATTGGATTTTCATCATATCCAAGTTCTTCATAATGATCTAAACTTTTGATTTTGATGTCAGCAGCAGTAGTACCTATAGAAACGATTCCGTTCTTAAGACCATTATCATCTGCTCTAACAACTTGCAGTGATCCTCCATAAGCCAAATAAGAAGAAGCAACTAACCAGTGCTCATAGTGCTTATCTGTGCTATATGGTTTTCCGAAGACTTCTAATAAGTCTTTTTCGCTCTCAATTATTGTAGGGGCTTCTACGGGACCTTGTGCGAAAGGACAAACAATCGCACCAATACTAGCAGAAGTTGGATCAACTCTACCAACAGTCAGGTCTACTTCCCTTACTAAAATACCAGGAGATGCTAAATTTAGTGGCATCTGTTTTACCCTCGCAGTCCAAATTTATCTAAAAATATTTATGGAAAAGAGTATTTTCAGTGGGGAAACTATGCGTGATATCTACCAATCTGGATATTCCCAAGTTGTATTTGTTTTTACTTTTAAATTTTTTCTGTTAACTCTTTTTTTGGTACATTCTTTACATTCATATGAGTATGAAGAAGGTAATGTACCCCTATTTTTTCTAGTTAAGTAAAAATCATCCAATAAACTTTTTACTTCTCCACAAACTCTACATTTACGATCAAAGAATAATAAATGTTCTAATTCAATTTGATCATCAAAATTCATTACATATAATCCCACATATATGACCTATCACCATATTCGTCAGCATACCACCTATCACCATCTTTATCTACAAAAGTTGTTTCATTATTAAAACCATCAGATATGAATCCAAATGGAGCCATGTCTTGTTCAATTTGATTTTTTTGTTCTTCATATATTCTCTTTCTTACGTCATTTTCAGTCATCTCTTTAAAGTACTCTTGTGCAACCAACCAGGAGAAGATTACAAGGCACATTGCTAAGTCATCATTACATCCTTCTTCTGCTTCAAAAGAATTTCCTTTTTGTGCAAAAGTAGTTAACTCAGAAATAACTTCATAATCTGATGCTATAAGTTTATCATCTTCAATAAGAGTTTTTAGATTAGAACATCCTAATTTTTTTACTGCTGCAGTGGTTCTCACTCCTAGTTGAGATTTTTTGCCACTAAATCCAGAACCTACTACTTGACCATTTCTGCCCCTCATGGCACACATTAGAATATTTTCATATTCCAAATCATATTGGAGAATACTCGCAACTTGATCTCCAATATCATTAACTTCAATCAATAACCAAGACTGATTATACCCCTTGGCAACATCCAAGATGACACTTGGAAATAGCATTGGTTTTATTTCATTATTTCTATACTTTGCAACCACTTTATATGGAAACTCTGTAATATCAAAAACTATAAATGCGGAGTAATCATTTCCAAGACCACGAGCAACATCTACAGTTATTAAGTAATTATGATCTTTGATTGGATTTTCATAAACATCCAATCCGGCATTTCTTTGTATCGGATCTTCATAGACAAGAGTTTTAAGTTTTGATGGATTAATTAGTGTATTGACAGAACCTAAGAATTCACACTCAAACTCAACACGAAACTGTTCTTCCGATGTGTTGGCAATCGTTTGTTCTTTCCAAACAACGTCTCTACCAGGAACTTCAGACCAGTGAACTTCTGTAGGAATATATTCATTTTTACTTCTTTCTGCATCATGCCACATACGGTAGAAATGATTCATACCATGTGGAGTAGATACAATAATTACTTTGGTGTTTTTACCAGAAGTAATAGTAGGATAAACAGATGCAAAGAACGAGTCAGCAACGTGATTTGGGACAAACGCGAACTCGTCGAGAAAGAGGATGTTGAACGACATACCTCGGACAGCACTTGCAGACGTAGAAGCTGCCAATATCTTACTGCCATTCTCTAACTCCATAGATCCTTTGTTCCATGACAGAATACCCTGTTGCATCCACTTAGGCAAGTTCTCATAAGCAGTCTGTAACCTTTGTAATAATTCTCTTGCGGTTGCTGCTTTGTTTGCCAGAATACCAATGTTTACACTGTCATTAAAGACAGCATAATGCAAAAGATATGATACGACTGTAGTGGATTTACCAGTTTGTCGTGGCATCTTACAGATATTAAATCTGTTTTCGTGAAAGTTTTTAATTAACTTCTCTTGAAAATGATATGGATGAAACTGCGTCAGACCCTCGTCAAGAGAAACAATCTTAATATAGTTATTAGCAAAATAGACCGGATCTTCTTTACACTTGAGGAACTCAATTATCTGCTCCTCAGTAAATTGGATCGGTGTATTTGCTTTTTTTAGATTAGGATTACCAAGATAAACTTCACTCATAATTAAAATTAACTATCGTTTTGTACTAAAAGAATACAGAAAGTTGCAGCACACTTCATATTGTTTGTTGAAGAATATGCCCTCACTTCAATATCTGTTTTCTCTTCAATCTTTAGTGGGAACTTGTAATTTCGTTCAATACTATTTTGATTTGTATGCATAACATCTTGAGACCTCCACGTACCATTATCATTGTGTCCCTTCTTAACTAAGAAAACATCACCATCCGATTTGGCAGTTGAAAGATCCCATTGATATATGTATCCAGTGTATCCAGCAGGAACAGTGTAGATTGCCATAAAGGTTTGTCCTAAACCTGTGCCACCTACAAAACGAATTTGAGCTAATGTTGTTGCTCCTTGAGAAATACTAATAGTTCCTTCATTGGTTCCACTAGATCCAGATGTTGCAACAAATGCACGAAATACTCTGAAGAACTCAACACTACCAGCACTACCACCAACTGTTAGTGTTTCAGATACTTGATTGTAATTGGCGTCAAGTCCTTCTACAGTTACGGTTCTTGCACCAATTCCTGCTGCAGCATCATCACCATCAGTACTAGTTACTGTAAGAACTCCTGCAGATGTTAAGTAGGTGTAAAGTCCACCAGCATCCCAAATGGTTTCCATATTACCATCAACATCAAGATTTTCTCCAAACTTGATGATGTGATAAGCACCACGAACTTTATCACGAGAAACATTCAGTTCCCATGCTTCATCCCATAGATAATTTTTAAATCCCATCAGTCACTCCAAGTCAGTCTTTCTGGTTGATATCTTTTTGAACTTTTAATTCTAGAAGTGTTCTGTTGACCTGGATAAATGTTTTGAATCATCGCACCAGGATACTCACTTTGAATCTGTTCGGATAATTCTGATTTAGAAAGCATCTGACCTTCTAACTCAAGTCTGTAGAGTTTTCCTTCCCAGACAACATCTGCAAAGTAAGACTCTTTCTGTTGTTCTTGTCCAGGAGCACCCCCATAAGTTAGTGTTCCATTAAAATCACCATTAATGGTGACGCTTTCTGAGAGAAATTGTTTAAAATTTTTCATTAATCAGCACTTCCAACGACGACGGGCTTTACAGATTGCTTTATCTGGAGTTTTAGAGCAATCAATATTATGCATATCTTTTTGTCCCTCTGAACGGGAACAATAAGATGAACGTCTCTTTGCGTCCTTACTTCCTTTCTTTGGATTGCCAGTTACGGCAGTCTTTAACTTTGAACCTGGATTCTCACGACGATAAGCATTTACTGCTTTCTGTGACATTCCATCAGTCTTATCAGATTTATTTACCTTCTGCCAATCTTCACCAAGATCGGATCTCCAATCAGACTGTTCAAATCTAACTTTTGGTTTTAATTTTTTACCGGTTGGGGATGGTACAAATTCTCCCGTTTCTTGAGACTTCATATCCTTAGTATCAACATCACCATCTACATCAGCATCAACTCTCTTAGTTGCCTTTCCAGCAAGTTTTTTGAGATTACCACCACCGATTTGCTTTTCCTCTTTGGGAACACAGTTGGGAACCATCTTGCCACCCTTCTTCTTCATACCCACTTGCTTGTGAGTATCCCAGCAAGGATCTTTCTTTTCCTCAATCTCAGTTTCTTCTTTCTTCACACAGTTGTTATAAGTCTTACCAAACATCTTTTTAGTGCCCTTCTTCTCATATCCCTTCCAGCACTTCTGTCCTTCATCAATACCTCTTGTATTTGGAACATACTTACCTGCTCTTCTTGCTGCTTTGTTTCCAAAACCCTGATCATCTGGATATGCACCACTTCCAGTAGTTTTCGATCCTCCCTTTTTACCCGATCCACCTCTTTTGGTTGGTCCTTTTCTACCACCTAAAGTCCCAGTTCCTTCTTTTCCAACAGAAACTCTATTCAATGCATCTCTTGCAGGAAGAGTAGATTTTTTTCTTCCCAAAGATTTAATTTTTTCTTGTGATCTTTTTAATCTATCCCCAGTAAGTTCTTCATCAATCTGCTCTTGACCACCTTTAATTGGTTCTGGTTTGATAAGATCAATGAATTCATATTCAGTTGCCTTGAAGTCATCTCTCCAGTTTGACAATTCATATGACTCTTTCTTAGTGCTGTTGCCCCAGTTGGCAGCACCAACTTTACGGCACTTGACTAATGCACCAGAAGCATAAGCAGAAGGCCAGACAGAATAACGTGACTTGACCTTATGATAGCAAGCATCTTTAGTACCACTACCTTTACCTTTCTTATCCTTTCCTTCGATAATTTCTACTTCTTCTTTTTTCATTTTCTTTTTGTCAGTAGCAACGTAAGTTGGTTTTGCAGCACCAGATTTTTGTTGT
>Ga0213860_10000900_pt1 | contig 12038 bp, 13 predicted proteins | sample PICome_3_FD_160118 | JGI IMG/M metagenome (GOLD analysis project Ga0213860, IMG submission 160118) | Coastal seawater microbial communities near Pivers Island, North Carolina, United States - PICO550 | ecosystem: Environmental > Aquatic > Marine > Coastal | place: USA: North Carolina...
GACATGTACGACATAAGCTTATGTTTGGCTCTTCAGTATCAACAACCCCACACCTGCAAAACATTTTTGTATTTGTATTTAGTTCTATATGGGTCTCTATTCCAATTGTTGGTTTTAGTGACATTACATCCATCCTTTTGGTTGGTGATTAAATTGAATCTCTTTTTCAATAATTTCGGAAAAGTTTAAAAGCGAATTATCAGAAAGCGCCTTACTCATAACCTGGACTCCAAGAGGCAAATTGTCGTCAGTAATCCCAGTTGGAACACTAATCGCCGGAAGACCTGCTAGGTTTGCAGGTATCGTACATAAATCTGACATGTACATTTCTAATGGATTACTTGTTTTTTCTCCTGCTTTAAAAGCCTGTGTTGGAGTAGTAGGTGAAATCAAATAATCAACTTCTTTAAATGCTTTTGTGAATTCATCAATCATTTCTTTTCTTGCTTGTAATGCTTTGCCATAATATTCGTCATAATATCCAGCGGAAAGTGCATAGGTTCCTAAAAGGATTCTTCTTTTTACCTCTTTCCCAAAACCTTCTGCCCTTGTGTTCTCCATCATTTCATAACTTGTTTTGCCGTCAACTCTTAATCCATATCTCACGCCATCAAATCTTGCGAGATTGGCTGAACATTCTGCGGGTGCAATAAGGTAGTAAATACTTATTGCCAGTTTGATTATTGGAATTGATATTTCTTTAACTTGATATCCGCTTGATTTTAGAATTTCAATAACTTTGTTTACTTCATTTCTAGCTTCATCAGAGATACCGTCTTCCATAAGTTCTTTGATAACTCCAATTTTGGCAGTTTTATCACTTGGAATATCGACTTGATTGTTAACAATTGATGTAGCATCTCTAGGGTCTTCACCTGAAATTGCTGAGTAAATTATCCTCGAGTCATCAACAGTCTTGGTAATTGGGCCGATTTGATCAAGAGAAGAAGCAAATGCAATTAATCCATACCTAGAAACAGTTCCATAAGTTGGTTTAAATCCAACTAAACCACAAAAGGAAGCAGGTTGGCGAATTGAGCCTCCAGTATCACTTCCTAGAGCAGCTACAGATGACCTTGCTCCTACAGAAGCAGCAGATCCTCCAGAAGATCCTCCGGGAACAAAGTCAGTGTCCCATGGGTTTTTAGTAAGTCCAAATGCAGAGTTTTCTGTGGAAGAGCCCATAGCAAACTCATCTAAATTAGTTTTACCTGTAAATAATGCTTCACTTTCTTTTAGTTTTTTGATAACAGTGGCATCATATGGCGAGGTATAGTTTGAAAGCATTTTTGAAGAACATGTAGTTGCATAATTTTTTATATTGATATTGTCCTTAATAGCAATAGGTATACCGTCTAATAGACTTTTGGAAGTGCCATTATCATATCTACTATCAGACTCTTTAGCTTTTTTTAAATTTTCTTCTTCAAAGAGAGTTAAATGTGCGTGTAAGGAGGCTTCAGAATTTGCAGCATTATCAAATATTTTGGAATACAACTCTGAAGGCTTTAATTCTTTATTGGAGAACAAAGAATTAATTTTTCTAATAGGTAAATTTTCTATATCCATATTTACTCCATAGCTGGTGGAACAATAAATTTTCCATCTTTTGAATCGGGAGCGTTGCTTAACGCTTCTTCATGAGTTAAAGATTCAACAAGTTCATCCTCTTGTAGCTCTAATTCTTTCTCTAGCGGGTGAATGTATATTTCATTTTGCTCAGTATTAAGCTTGAGATCGCTTAGCGCTTTTACATGCTCTAATATGATACTTAAATCTTTATCTAGCTTTTCTTGCTCTTCTTCTGACAAATTTATAGAAGCAAGCTTTGCTATATTCTTAATGTCGAAATCTTTACTCACTTTTATCCTTAAAATAGCTTGAAAGTAATTCATATGATTCTAGTAGCTGTCTCTTGCTAATATGTTCGTTAGTTGCATGAGCTAATAAAGGGTCTCCTGGACCAAAGTTTAAGCATGGTATATCATTTTGATAAAATCTTGCAATATCAGTCCAAGCTTGTTTAGGCTGAACATCTGCACCTGTTGTATCAATGAAGTCTCTGATTTGAACTTCACCCTTGTTAGGCATTGCTCCATCTGATGTATTCAAGATATCAACATCGCTATGATCTGAAAACAGACCCTTTATAAAATTACTTGCTTCTTCTCCAGTCACCTCAGGTGAATATCTAAAATTTAAATTAAGTTTTAACTCTTCAGGGATAACATTATTAGCAATACCTGAAGAAATTTTAGTAATAGACATTACTTGCTTGAATTGCAAACCATCGATATCTAATTCTGTTATTTCATATTCTTGAACTAGTTTGATAATTTCATTTACTTTGTAAACTGGATTTTCTCCAACCCAAGGCCTTGCAGAGTGTGCCGCTTTTCCGTGTAGTGTTAAAGTAGCATTCATAGCACCAAGGCAACCCAGTTGGATTTCATTATTAGTTGGTTCTAATATGATTGCAAAATCAAGATCAAAATCATTTAATAGAATTGGCATTATTATATTGAGTCCATTGTCCTCATAAGAACTTTCTTCAGCAGTATAGAAAATACCAATTATTTTTGAAGGATTTTCAATTAAGCTTTGCATCATTATTGCGATACCGCCTTTCATGTCAACGGTCCCTCTTCCACCAATAAAATCATCGTTGTCAAACTCATACTGTTGATTAGGCACGACTGGTACGGTATCTACATGACCAACAAGTGCAATTTTTTGAGTAGATTCTGATGGAATAGCAATTATCCCTCCGCTATTTCTTATAATCTCGCCATCAAAATTATTTTTAATTAAAAACTGATCAATATAATCTAAAATATTCTCTTCTTTGCCAGTTTCAGATTCAATTGAAATCAGTTCTAAAAAGGTATCAACTAAGCTCAAACTTCGACTCCAAAAGTTCTTAATGCATCATTGAGGGATGTTTTTTCATCAGTAGATTCTTTTCTTTTTCCAATTATTAAGGCGCATGGTGTGTTGAATACACCACTGGGGAATTCTTTTGGTCTTGTACCAGGAATAACGACTGAGTTTTCTTCAACTACTCCTTTAACCTCGACTGGTTCTTTGCCAGTAACGTCAATTATTGGAGTAGATGAGGTGAGGGTAACATTTGCCCCTATTACAGCACCTTTTTTTATCCTGACACCCTCAACGATTATTGATCGCGAACCTATGAAAGCTCCGTCTTCAACAACTACCGGCATGGCTCCAGCAGGTTCTAAAACTCCGCCAATACCAACTCCGCCTGAGAGATGGACATTTTTTCCAATTTGAGCACAAGAACCAACCGTTGCCCATGTATCAACCATTGTCCCTGAACCTACATAAGCTCCAATATTTACAAAGCCCGGCATCACAACAACACCTGGTTCACAAAAAGCTCCATATCTGACAACACCAGGAGGTACAACTCTAATGCCCAGTTCTTTGTAGTTTTTTTTAGGTTCTAGCTTGTCATAATAAATTAAATCATTTGCACTTATTTCTTTTAAATTTCTAACAGAGAAAAATAGTAAAATTGCATCTCTTACCCATTCATTGATAGCCCATTCTCCATCTTCATATTTTGCAACCCTAATACTTCCCTTATCCAATTCCTGAATTGTTGATTCAATAGTTTCTATATCACTCTCATTTATATTGTTATGGTCGATATTTTGAATTTTATCTTGTAAATTTTCCATTTTTATTTTGGTCTCTTTTTATTTCTTAGATATTATTTTAATGTATGACTAAACAGACTTACAGATTTATTATTCTTTTATTGACTGGTTTGTTAGCACTTGTAATAACTTGGGGTGTAACGTTTTCGCAGAACAATAACGAAGAACTAGTCTTACCAACTGCGCTTGAAAATATTTATCCGCTACCTAATGATCAAGTCCCTCAACAAGTTTCTTTAGAGGTAGACCTACCTGTTGGTTATCAATTAACTTTGATTGTAGATAATTACATAATTCCACAATCTGAGATCCAATATGTAGAAGCAACTGGAGTTTATATTTGGAGACCTGGACCAAATAAAACCTTTGAAACGTGGAATCCGGGAAAGCATTTTGTAAGAATTAGTTGGGATACATTTACCGGCCTTCCTGATTTTGGTGAGTATGAATGGGAATTTTCTACTTATTAATTAGTTCTGTAAATTCTTCTTCTGTTAAGGTTTTCACGTCAAGTTTTTGTGCTTTATCTAGTTTTGATCCAGCTTTCTCCCCATATACTAAATAATTAGTATTTTTAGAAACTGATGAGGTAACAATACCTCCAAGATCTTCAATTAATTGAGTAGCTTGCTGTCTAGTGTATTCAGTTAACGTACCTGTGAGAACAAAAGTTTTACCATTCAATTCCCCTTTTGAAGTCTTAATTGTTTTGTTTATTTTGAATCCAATCTTTTGTAAGTTTTTAATTAAATTCCTATTTCTGCTTTCTGAATACCATTCAGAAATAGAATTTATGACACTATCGGAAATACCATGAATATTTTGTAATTCTGAAACAGAAGCATTAAAAACTTTTTCAATAGAGCCAAATGAATTTACTAACAATTTGGAAGTTTGTTTTCCAACAAATCTGATACCTAAAGCTGACAATAACTTAGCTGGTTCTGATTCAATTGAAGACTTTATTGCATCTAGTAAATTTATGGTTTTCTTCTCTTTCCACTGTGGAAGATTTATAAGTTGTTCATAAGTTAATGTATAAAGATCCTCAAAACTACTTATGAGATTTTGACTCAATAAAACCTCCACAGTTTCTCTACCCAAGCCATCTATGTCTAGACCTGATTTAGAGCCATAAAATATAAGTGCTTCTTTGCTTGCAATCTTGCACTTTTCTTTTCCAGCGCATCTCGGAACTTTTTCATCATTAATAAATTCAATTAAAAATTCATCGCAGAGGCATTTTTTTTGAAGCTTCCAAATTGATGAGGAACTACCTCGTCTATCTGGAATTGAGGACACTACTTCAGGAATAACATCACCAGCCCGCCTGACAATCACATAATCATTTATTCTCAAATCTTTTCTTTTTATCTCATCAGGATTATGTAGGGTTGCAAAAGATACTAAAGCTCCACCAACATTAACAGGCTTCAATACTGCAACAGGAGTAATTGCTCCGGTTCTTCCAACCTGAAGTTTTATATCTAGCAGCTGTGTAGTCTGTTCCTCGGCTGAAAATTTAAATGCGATAGCCCATCTTGGTGATTTTGAAGTAAAACCTAACTCATCTTGTGTATTGAGAGAGTCAACCTTTAATACTGCTCCATCAATTTGATATTTAAATTGATTTCTATTTTCTTCAATACTTTTTAGAACAGAGGCGACATCATCTATATCGTTAGTTATTGAAATCTCATTTGTACTAAAGCCCAAATTTTCTAAAACATTTATTTGATCATGATAATTGCTTACGGTTTGCACATCGTGCTCAATCAATTGGTAAGCTAGCAGTCTAAGATCTCTATTAGCAGTAATACTCGAGTCTTTTTGCCTTAATGAACCAGCAGCTGCGTTTCTCGCATTTATAAATTCCGAAGTCCCTTCGCTTCTCAAGTCTTTAAGTTTCTTTGATTGTTCAGAGGTCATTGTTTTTTTATCAAGCTGGGCTAAAGAATCTAATTTTTTTTGATCTTTAACCTTTTGTTTATTTAGTTTTTCGAAACTATCTGTTGGCATGAAAACTTCCCCTCTAACTTCAATTTCTCCTTTCATTGTATTTTTCAATTTAAGAGGAATATTCTTAATGGTTTTTATATTATGCGTAACGTCCTCTCCAATAAATCCATCACCTCTAGTAAGCCCTTTGACTAATAAACCATCTTTATAAATTAAGGAAATCGCAAGGCCATCAATTTTAGGCTCAACAGTTATTGGAAATATTGGGTTGTCAGTTAATTTTTGAATTTTCTCTACCCATTTTTCTATATCAGTAACATTTTCTGAATTATCTAAACTGTACATTCTTTGTTTATGGGTAACTTGCTCAAATACATTTTCAGGTGTACCAGTTACTCTCTGTGTTGGGGAGTATTCAAAAACTAAGTCAGGATTTTTTAACTCAATATTTTTTAGTTCGTTAAATAAATTATCATATTCTCCATCTGACATAATTGGTTTATTTAAAACATAATAGGCATGCTCAGCAGCTGTAAGTCTTTCTATAAGGTCATTAACATGTTGATTATTCATAAACTTCTTCTAAAACTTTTGATGTAATCCTTCCCCCACCAACAAGTTTCGTGCCTTGATAAATTACTCCAAATTGTCCTGGAGCTACTCCTAATGTTGGACTTTTTAATTCTATTTGGTAAATAGATTCTTCAATTTTTTCAATGTCGCATGGGACATCATCTGAGTTATACCTAGTCTGTATTGATAAATTATCATATTCAATATTGTTTACAAAGGACACTTCTTCTAAAAGAAATTTTTTAGTAGTTAGTTCATCCCTGCTTCCTATATAGATTTTATTATTTTCGACATCTATTTTTGTAACGTATTTTGCCTCACCTTGACCGCCAGGAACACCTTTTCTTTGCCCAATAGTATATGCATGTATACCGCCATGAGTCCCAACTTCATTTTCATACTTGTCGACTATCACTCCTTTAGAAGAGACATCTATTCTCTTACTAACAAAGTTTCTGTAATCTTTTTTCCCAACAAAGCATATGTCTTGACTGTCTTTTTTAAATGCAGTTTTTAATCCGAGCGTTGCAGCAATCTGCCTAACTTCAGGTTTTGAAATTGTACCAAGTGGAAATTCAATTTTTTCTAATTTTTTTGAATCGAGCATATGTAAAACGTAAGATTGGTCTTTATCTAAATAATCAGCTTTATGAAGTTCAAAAGCTCCATTGTTTTTGATAATTTTTGCATAATGACCAGTAGCGACTTTTTCACAATTTAATTTAATTGCTTGTTCTATAAAATGATCAAATTTAACTGATCTATTGCATTCAACACATGGATTTGGAGTAAGTCCCTGCGAGTACATGTCAACAAAGTTGTCTATAACATTCTCTGAGAAAGATGCCGTGTAATCGAGAACATAGTATGGAATGTCTAATTTAGCAGCAACTTTCCGTGCATCTTCTGAATCGGCTGAGGTACAACAGCCTGTTTCTGGCATTTCACCATTAGGTCCCTCCCAAAGTTTCATAGTAACGCCAATTACATCATGCCCTTGGGACTTTAATAGACCAGCAACAACCGAGGAGTCGACTCCTCCACTCATAGCAACTAATATTCTCAAATTATTTCCTTAATAGTTCTTTTCACAATTTCAGCAGATTTCTCGCCATCACTAGCTTGTGTATTCCATCCAAAGCTAAATCTTAAATGATTGTTAATAACTCCATCCTCTACATTCATTGCTTTTAATACATGCGATGGTTTCTGTGCACCGCTTGCGCAAGCTGAACCTCTTGACACACCCATACCATTTAGATCTAAAGCAACCATTAATGTCTCAGAATTAATATCTTTAAATTGTATGTTCGAAATATGACATAACCGCTCTACATTCTCTCCAATAATTTTGACATCAAAATCTTCTTTAATTTTTGATTCGAATATTTTTCTTTCATTTTCAATTAATTTTGTTTCTTCCTCTAAATTTCGTTGTTGTTCCTTTAAAGCAGCTGCTAAGCCTGCAACGCCAGAAACATTTACGGTACCAGCTCTCCTTTCAAGTTCTTGTTTACCTCCGTGTAAAAGGCTTGGAATTTTGTAACCAGTTTTTAAGAACATTACACCTATGCCTTTAGGCCCCCCAATCTTATGGCCTGAAATAGCAGCACTGTCTATACCTAAGTTGTGAAAATCAATTTTCCTTGTAGCAACAGCTTGCACTACGTCTGAATGAAATAAAGTTTGTGGGTTAATATCTTTTACCAATTGTGATATTTCCTTAATTGGTTGTACAACACCTGTTTCATTATTTGCATACATAACCGAAGCAATCAAGGTATTTGAATTCATAGAATTTTTAAAATCTTCAATATTTGTTACTCCATCATGGTCACATGAAACAAAATTAACTTTGTATCCGTTCTTATGCACGTTTTCTGCAGAAGCAAGAACAGCTTCATGCTCAATTTGTGTAGTTGTAAGCTCAGCAATTTTTTCTTGATCAATAAACGGAGTTTTAATTATCCAATTATCTGCTTCTGTTCCACCGCTTGTAAAAGTTATTTCATTTGGCGCTGCACCAAAACAACTGGCAATAAACTCTCTAGACTCTTCAAGAATGTTTTTTGCTTTTCTAGATAATGCATGTCCTCCTGAAGAATTAGCATATGCATCCATCTCAGTCTTTTTATATGCTTCAAAGGCAACTTCACGCATAGGAGTAGTTGCTGCATGATCTAAATACATATAATCATTTTTATTCATATATATTTATTTTACTTATGAACTAATATTGTTTAACAAGCAATGAGTAAAAGAATTAAAGTTTCAATAATTATTGATAGACCATTAAAAGAAGTATGGGACGAAGTAAAGATAATGGAAAATCATGTCAACTGGATGCAAGATGCAGCAAAAATTGACTTTCTCTCTGAAAATAAAGACGGTATGGATACAAAAATGAATGTATTAACAAAAGTTGGTCCAATTTCTTTGAATGATGTGATAACAGTAAACAAATGGGAAGAAATGAAAAGCATAGGGGTTATCCACGAAGGCATAGTAACTGGAGAGGGCGTATTCTATTTAAGTGAAAACAACTCAGAATCAACAACTTTTGAATGGATTGAAGAATTAAAATTTCCTTTCTATCTTGGTGGCCCAATTGGTGAAATATTTGGTGGTATAGTCTTAAAATCAATATGGAAAAAAAATCTGAATAATTTAAAAAAGATAATTGAACAATGAAAAAATTTTGTTATTTTTTAGTTTTCTTATTAATTGCAAGCTGCACATCCAATACTGAAACAGACCAAGAAGAAGTTACAACTGAAACTGCGAATGAAGTAGTTTTTGCCCAGGGACTAGGAGAAAGTCCAACTCAATTTGTAGCAAACTGGAACACACTAGTTAATGAGATTTCGGAAGATGATGAAACACTTTTATACTTTTCTATAAATCCTGATGAAGTGCAGTGGACTTCTACAGATCAAAATATATTATTTTACCAGTTTGGACTTAGTGAAAATCCTCAGTCAAACTTTATACTCAATGTCTTAGTTGCAAATGAAATTGTTGAGGGAGTTGAATTTTTTTCACCGGTAATAGACGATGAATTTACTGCACAAAGAACTAGGCTGTTCTTTTTAATTATAATTGCTATGTCAGATGATTCTCTAAATAAAGAAGACCGAGAGTCTGTGTTGACAAAAGTTGGCTTATACGATGAAGTAGAAAACCCCATTCAAATTGGTGGTGGCGTAACTATTAATAATGTTCGATATGTTATTGAGCCAGTTGTTGACAAAGGAATACTTAGAGGAATTAATTTCTATTCGACTAGAGTTACAAATTAAATTTATATTAAGTCGCTATAACTTCGGTTACGCCAGGAACTTTGTCCTTCAATATTCTTTCTATACCACTTTTGAGTGTAGCAATTGACATAGGGCAGCCTTGGCAAGCACCTAACATTTCGATATTAACTACCCCATTTTCTACTGATGCTAATTTTATATCCCCGCCATCAGCTTGGACAGCAGGTCTAATGTACTCGATAGTATCATTCAATACTTCCAGATCTACTTCAGCGTTAGGATCTCGATCCTTTACTTCAGGAAAGTTTAAATTAGTCATAACTTAATTATATTGTATTTCGCTACCAACAGAACTCAGTAAATCAACAATATTTTCATAACCTCTCTCTATATGGTCTATACCTGTAATTAACGACTCACCATCAGCTTGCAATGCAGCAATTATCAAACTTGCCCCAGTTCTAATATCAGTTGATTGTACAGGTGCTCCCGATAATTCTTTAACACCCTTTATCATTGCATGTTGCCAGCCTGTTTGTATGTCTGCACCCATTCTTTGAACTTCAGGAATCCACTGAAATCTTTGGTCATAAACATTTTCAGTGATAATAGAGGTTCCATTTGCTTTTAACAAGCAAGCACCAAAAATTGGTTGTAAATCAGTAGCTATCCCAGGGAAAGGTAATGTTGATATTTCAATTGAAGAAATTTCTTTTGAACTTTCTATCTCTATCGAGTCATCAGTGATGTTTAAAATTGCACCCATTTCTTGGAATTTTTTTAATTCCATTGGTAAACAATTATGATCTACACCTTTTACTACACCACTGCCCCCTGTTGCTAAGAAAGCTGCTAAATATGTACCGGCAACAACCCTGTCACCAATTACTTCGTGATTAGTACTTTTTAGTGCATCCACTCCATGAATTACAAGTTCGCTAGTACCCTCGCCTTCAATTTGAGCACCCATATTTTTTAACATTTTTACTAAATCTACAACTTCTGGTTCTCGAGCAGCGTTTTCTATAGTTGTTGTACCATCAGCTAGTACAGCAGCTAATAAAGTATTCTCTGTTGCTCCTACAGAGGCATAAGGTAAATTGATTTCTACACCTTTCAAGCCATCAGTTTTTCCAATTAGAACACCGTGATCTAATTCAAAATTAGCACCCATTTTTTCAAGTGCTTCTAAATGCATCTTGACAGGTCTAGGGCCAAGTTGGTCACCGCCAGGAAAAGCTATCTTTGCCTCTCCCTTTCTAGCCAGCAAAGGTCCTAATACAATAATTGAAGCTCTCATTTTTTGAACCACTTCATAAGGGGCTTCTACAGAAATGTTTGATGGAGAATCAATTACTAAAGTTTTATCGGTTAACTTTGAAGTTATTCCCAATACATCTAGTACCTCTTGCATATAGTAAACATCGGCAATGTCTGGAACATTTTCAATCTTGTATTTTCCCTCTGACAATATTGGCAATATCATTTGTTTTAATACAGCATTTTTTGCACCAGAAACTTCTATTGTTCCATTTAATTTTTTACTGCCAATTATTTGTATGCTTTTTTCCACTAACATTGATACTACTTAAAAAACAAATGTAAGAAAAGCGATGATAGATTCATTAGAAATCATTAAAGAAAAAACACATGAAGAATGTTCTAAATTACTTCTTGAAAAAATTAGTAATCAAATAAACGAATTGGAAAACTTCAGTATTGGGCTGTCAGGAGGTAGTACACCTCGACTGTTTTATGAATTATTTGCTAAAAGATATCGCAACCATAGCAATATTTCCCTATGGACAGTTGATGAAAGACATACTGAAACAAGTGAAAAGATATCAAATCAAAATATGATCAACTCAATATTTAATGAAACAGAATTAGATGTAATTGAATATGTTTATAATGAAGACCCTCAACTGTCAGCAGAGGCTTACACGACAAAAGTATTCGAAAAAATACATAAATTTGACATCGCTATACTCGGCGTTGGTGACGATGGACACATTGCTTCATTATTTCCTAATTCCAAGGCTCTAGAAAACAATACGAAGGGTTTTGTTGAAAACGAAGTCAACATTATTACACAATGGAGAATTACTTCAACCTATCAACTTTTGACTGACATTGAGCATTTATATTTATTTGTTACTGGCCAAAATAAAAAAGAAGTGGTCGAAATGATAGGTAAAGAAACAGACCTACCTGTAAACAAATTAATAAGTTTAAGAAAAAAAACAACTTTAATAACTGACCAATAGTTTTAATTATTAATATACTATTTCTAGAGTCATCTTTGTGTCAGTTTGAACCACTACACTAATCCTTCTACCCTGTTGGATGGTGACTCTATTGTTTAAAAAGTAAAAAGTGCAAATAAAAAACTACCTACAAATATTATTGACCTCTTCGTTATGGGGTTCTTCCTTTTTAATGATGAAATACGCCCTTGAAGAATTGAATGCGTACAATATTTCCTTTTACAGAATACTTATTGGTATGATTTTTATAAATTTATTGAATTTTAAAAAGACTAACTTTCCAATTCAAAAACATT